>ERZ808240.2839-NODE-2839-length-18013-cov-8.276033_pt1 | contig 18013 bp, 18 predicted proteins | sample MGYA00521084_ERZ808240 | MGnify/ENA primary metagenome ERZ808240 (study PRJEB31516, sample SAMN03275571) | gut metagenome | biome: mammalia-associated habitat; material: feces | host: Papio cynocephalus | place: Kenya | collected 2012-08-06 ... | reverse complement strand
GGTTGTTATTCGTGTTTTTTTCCATATAGTCATGAATTTGCTTTATCATTATCCCGTATGTTCGTTCCATATAGTCACCTTCTCTGATGCGAATGATAGCACACTTTCAATTAGAGGTCAATAGTTTACTTTCAATTTTTGCAGACATTTGGGGACCTTCCAAATGCTCCATAAATAAACGGTAAAAAAGCGAAGCAGCACTGTAAATTGTGCTGCTTCGTTTTTTGTTATCCTATATCATCCCGAAGTGCTTCAATGCTTCCTTGATTGCTTTTTCTTTCTCCGGAGGGCATTGTGGCTGCTTGGATTCTTCTTTCTTGGACAAGTTATAGTTTTGCCCAACATCCAGCCCACATTTTCGCTTCACCTGAGAAATATACAGGGAAGATACCTTTAAGCCGCTATGCTCCTGCACGTACTCTTTGATCTGCGGATATGTTGCGCCCTTCTGGAATCCGGACATATCCATGTTCTCCAACGAGAACTCCACACGCACTTTTTTGGAGTCGATCTCTCACCTGGAAAGAAGAACAACCGTCTCCACATGCGCGCAGCGGGGGAAGAGGTCGAAGGCTTCGGCGGTCTGGAGGGTGTAGCCGGCGGCGGTGAGGAGCTTCAGGTCCCGGGCCAGCGTGGCCGGGTCGCAGGAGACGTAGACCACGCGCTGCGGCGCCATGGTCCCGATCGCCTCGATGACGTCGGCGCTGACGCCCTTGCGCGGCGGGTCGACGACGATGACGTCGGGCCGGGTGTGCCGGTCCGCCAGCATTTTCGCGGCCTGACCGGCGTCCATGCAGAAAAACTCGGCGTTTTCCATGCCGTTCTGCGCAGCGTTGAATTTCGCATCCTCGATCGCCTGCGGGACGATCTCCACGCCGATGGCCTTTTTTGCGTGCCGGGCCAGACAGAGCGTGATCGTGCCCGTGCCGCAGTACAGGTCGAGGACGGTCTCGTTCCCGGTCAGACCGGCCAGCTGCACGGCTTTTTCATACAGCCGCTCCGCCTGCGCGTGGTTGACCTGATAAAACGCCGGGGCGGACAGGCGGAACTGCAGCCCGCAGAGCGTATCGGTAATGGTCCCGTCACCGTAAAGCGGCTGGAATTCCGTGCCGAGGACGGTATTGCCCTTTTTGGTGTTGGGCGAAAATACGATTGTCGTGATGCCAGGCTCGGCGGCAAGCAGGGCTGCGACGAGCTGCTTTTTTTTCGGCAGCTGCGCGCAGTTGGCGACGATGCAGACGAGGATCTGCCCGCTTTCCGCGCCGAAACGGATATAGATGTGGCGGATATAGCCGGTGTGCGTCTGCTCGTCATAGGCGCGGATGTGATACTGCTCCATCCAGGATAGCACCGCGCCGCGGATCGCGTCCGCGCAGTCCGGCTGGATGCGGCAGTGCCGGACCGGGATGACCCGGTGCGTCTTACCGGAGAAGAAGCCCGCGGCCGGGCGGCCGTCCTGCTCCTGCACGGGGAACTGGACTTTGTTTCGATAGCCGTCCGTCTGCGCCGCGCCGGTGATAGGGAGCGCAGAGATCGTCTGCCCGCCGATGCGGGTCAGGCAGCTCTGGACGTGCGCCTGCTTGAGCGCAAGCTCCTGCTCGTAGTCCATATGCCGCAGGGTGCAGCCGCCGCAGCGGGGAAAATACGGGCAATCCGGCTCCACGCGGTGCGCGGACGGAGTCAGAACGGAAAGAAGCTGGGCAAACACGGCCGAACGGCCGACGTGCGCAATGCGGACGCTGCAGCGCTCGCCCGGCAGCGCCCCGGGGACAAAGACGACCTGCCCGCCCACCCGCGCGACGCCGGAGCCGTCGACGGTGGCGGTCTCGATGGATACCTGCAGCGGATCGCCGCGTTGTAACTCGCTCATAGTCCATAGGAATGTTTCACGTGAAACATTCACTCCTCCTTCAAAAGCTCGCCGGTGGAAAGATCGATGGTATAGATGTGCGTGAACTGCTGGTCCGAGGTCTCCGTGGAATAGGAGACGGACAGCGTATAGTCGACGACCAGCGTTCCATCCGCCTCGCTGATGCTGTAGCCGCCGTTGACGTAGCCGATGGCCTGTTTTTCCTGCGCGGTGGGATAGACGGTCTCCTGCGCGTAGGAGAGGACGGTCTGCGACAGCGTGTCAAAGACCGCGTTGGCCGCGGCGGAGGCCTCGTCCGTCTCCAACGTCAGGTGCGGCAGCGTGTAGGTGCAGGTCACGATCTCTTCCAGATCGGTCTGGACGGTATCCGGCTCGTCGAGCCAGGCGGCGTCCGACGGGGTGGCACTCCCCTGCTGGTTGGGCGTGATGCGGATGGGCTCGGTGGGCTCCTGCGCGGGGGCATCCGGCTGCACGGCCGGTTCCTGCGTGACGGGCTGGGCCGGTTCCGGCGTCTGCTGCGGCGAGGGCTGCCGGGCGCAGGCCGTGACGGTAAAGAGCAAAAAAGCAGCCAGCGAGGCTGCGAGAATTTTTTTCATGGCATGGTCCTCCTATATGTGATTTCAATTTTATCACAGATCGGAACTTGTGTAAAGTCCGCAAAGCCGCTATACTGGGCGTATCACAACTGCTTGGGGAGACATTTATGCTGGATTATCGTCATTGCACCCTCTGTCCGCGCCGCTGCGGCGTTGACCGCACGGCGGGGCAGCTCGGCTTCTGCCGGATGCCGGATCAGATCCATGCCGCGCGCGCGGCCCTGCATTACTGGGAGGAGCCGGTCATCTCCGGCAGCTACGGCAGCGGGGCAGTCTTCTTTTCCGGGTGTACGCTGCGCTGCGCGTTCTGCCAGAATGGGGTGATCTCGCAGGAGAATTTCGGGAAGCCGCTCTCCCCTGCCGACCTGCGCGCCGCGTTTGAGCGGCTGATCGACGAGGGCTGCCAGAATATCAACCTCGTCACGCCGACGCACTTCCTGCCCTCCATCCTCCCAGCCCTGACGCCGAAGCTGCCCGTGCCAGTGGTCTACAACTGCGGCGGGTATGAGTCGGTCGAGACGCTGCGGCAGCTCGAGGGGCTGGTCGATATCTACCTGCCGGACTTCAAATACAGCGATGACCGGCTGGCCGCGAAGCTCTCCGCCGCGCCGGATTATGCGGAGACGGCGGCCGCCGCCATCCGGGAGATGTACCGCCAGGTGGGCGGCGCGGTGATCAAGGACGAGCAGATGACGCGCGGCGTCATCATCCGCCATCTGGTTCTGCCCGGCTGCATCGATAATTCCCTCGGCGTGCTCGACTGGATCGCGGAGACGTTCCCGAAAAAGGACGTGCTCGTCAGCCTCATGAGCCAGTACGTGCCCATGGGCCGGGCGAAGACCATACCGCCGCTGGACCGCCGCATCACGCAGGAAGAATACGACGCCGTCCTCTCCTACCTGTACCTGCTGGAGCTCGACAACGGCTACACGCAGGATTTTTCCGCAGCGGCGGCGGAGTATATCCCGGAGTTTGACCTGGAAGGTTTGTAAAACAAACGTTTGCTTTTTGCGGCGGGATGTGTTATACTGGTCCCAGCAATGAAAAAGGGGCGTTCAGCATGGGTCGTACAAGCAACAAACGCGAGGAGATTTTGCGGTTTCTGACGCAGTTCGTCGCAGAAAACGGGTATGCGCCGTCCGTGCGGGAGATCTGCGCGGCCGTCGGCCTGCAGTCTACGGCGACGGTCCATTATCATCTCGGCGCGCTGCGCGAGGCCGGGCTCATCGAGATGGACGATATGAAAAAGCGTGCCATCACCCTGCCGGACGCGCACCGGGCCGACCGCATCCCGGTCGTCGGCGTCGTGACGGCCGGCGTGCCGATTCTGGCAGTCGAGAATATCGAGGGCTATATCCCGTGGGAGGGCGAGGCCGGGTGCTTCGCGCTGCGCGTGCGCGGCGATTCGATGATTGGCGCGGGGATCCTTGACGGCGACAAAGTCGTCGTCCGTCCACAGCAGACCGCGACCAACGGCGAGATCGTCGTCGCCCTGCTCGAGGATTCGGCCACGGTCAAGCGCTTCCAGAAGACCGGCAAACAGGTCTGGCTGCTGCCGGAGAACCCGGCGTATCAGCCGATCAACGGCAATGAGGCGCAGATTTTGGGCAAGGTCAAGGCTGTGATCCGGACGTATTGATTTCTATTTGATGATTTTACAATATTGAAAAGGGGCTGCCTCCGGCAGCCCCTTTTTTACCCCGCCGCGGCGGAAGAAAAAGGCTCCCCTCCCAGGGGAGCTGTCAGCCGCAGGCTGACTGAGAGGTTGTCGCAAATTTGCGATAAAACCCAAACCGCGAATTCAGTTCGCGGTTTGGAAAGGAAGAAATGAGCACAGAGGAAAAGAGACGTCGCTTACGGCGGCTCGTTCCGTCGTGGTCATTTCTGACGCGCCAGCGTTTTCTTTTGGAGAAGCAAAAGAAAATGCTGAGCTGCAGGTGCAAATTTGCCGCAGAGTATCGGCCTTTCAGCAGTCCACAGCCTTTTTCATTAACGCGTGGTATGTTTCACGTGAAACATAAGAAAATATAAAATCGTGGGCTTATATTGCTTTTTTGAAAACGGGCCAGTATAATATAGGTTACAAAATTGTGCGCGAGGGAGTGTGAGGCGGCCTATGGGGCGGATCTTGGCGTTTGTGAACCAGAAGGGCGGCGTTGGGAAGACGACGTCGGCGGTCAATCTGGCGGCTGCGCTGCAGAAGGCGGGCAAAAAGGTCCTGCTCTGCGATTTTGACCCGCAGGCCAACGCGACCTCCGGCCTGGGCGTGGAAAAGAGCGCTGCGGCGCACTCCACCTACGAGCTCGTGATCGACGGCTTCCCGGCCGCGGATGCGGTCATCCATACGCCGTACTGCGACGTGCTGGCATCGAATGTGGCGCTGTCCGGCGCGGGCGTGGAGCTCGTCGGGATGGACGCGCGGGAATACGCGCTCAAGCACGCGCTCGAGCCGCTGCGCGCGCAGTATGACTACATCTTTATCGACTGCCCGCCGTCATTGGAGCTGCTGACGCTGAACGCGCTGTGCGCGGCGGACCAGGTGCTGATCCCCGTGCAGTGCGAATATTACGCGCTTGAGGGCCTTTCGGACCTGATGGTGACGCTCCGCGCGGTCAAGAAGCGGCTGAACCCCACGATCTCGATCTTCGGGGTGCTGCTCACCATGTACGACGGCCGGACGAATTTTTCCGCCCAGGTCGCCGAAGAGGTGCGCCGCCACTTCCCCGGCAAGGTGTTCGCCGCGGCCATTCCGCGCAACGTCCGGTTGTCTGAAGCACCCAGCCACGGCATGCCCGTGTGCGCCTATGATAAATTCAGCCGCGGCGCGGCGGCGTATGACGCCGTTGCGCAGGAGATCCTTGCAAAAGAGTCTGATTGAGAGGAGCTGCAACCATGGCAACGCAAAAAGGTCTCGGCAAGGGTCTTGGCGCCCTGTTCGGAGATATCAATGAGCAGACCGAAACGCCCGCGGAGGGCGCGGTCAGCCTGCCGCTGCAGAAGATCGAGCCCAATCCCCTGCAGCCCAGAAAAACCTTCGACCCGGACGAGCTCGCTTCGCTCGCCGAGTCCATCCGCATGCACGGCATCATCCAGCCGCTGACGGTCCGCAAGCTGCCGTCCGGCTTTTATCAGATCATCGCCGGCGAGCGCCGCTGGCGCGCGGCGCGGCTCGCGGGGCTTTCCGACGTGCCGGTCGTCATCATCGAGGCCGACGACAAAAAGGCGATGGAGCTCGCGCTCATCGAAAACCTGCAGCGCGCGGACCTCAACCCGATCGAAGAGGCGCTCGGCTATCAGGAGCTCATGGGCACCTATGAAATGACGCAGGAGCAGGCGGCAGCCCGCGTGGGCAAATCCCGCCCCGCGGTCGCAAACGCGCTGCGCCTGCTGAGCCTCAGCCCGGCCGTTCTGGAGCTGGTGAAGGATGGCTCGCTCTCCGCCGGTCACGCACGGGCGCTGCTGCCGGTCAAGGATGAGGCGCAGCAGCTGTCTCTGGCACAGAAGGTCATGGCCCTCGGCCTGTCCGTCCGGCAGACGGAGGCGCTGTGCAAAAAGCTCAGTAAGCAAACGCAGCCCGCCAAACCCCAGCCGCCGCAGGTGGACTATCTGGCGGAATGTGAAAAGGAACTCACGGCCGGTCTCGGCCGAAAGGTCCGGATCGTCTCCGGCAAGCGCAAGGGCCGGATCGAACTGGAATACTACGGACAGGAGGATCTGCAGCAGCTCTATGACGCCCTGCAGACCATCCGCAAAAAGGAGCATCACTGATGGACGAAAACAAAAACCCGCAGACGCAGCCGGAGGCCGCGCAGGATCCCGGCAAGCCGCTGAGCGAAAAGCGCAAGGCCGCGCTGCTGCGCTATATGACGATCCTGTTTTCCGCCGCCTTTGTGCTGGTGCTGATCTCGCTGATCTTGCAGATGCATTCCTCGGAGGCGAAGATCTCCGAGCTGAACGCCGCCAGCACCAGCGCGCTCTCCAACGCCGAGGCGCTGCAGGCGGAAAACCGCAGCCTGCAGGACGAGAAGATCGCCCTGGAGCAGGAAAACAAGGAGCTGCAGGCGAAGCTCGACGAGCTGAATGAAAAGCTCGACGCCGCCTCGCAGGCCGAGGAGGACGCCGCTGCCGCGGAAAACGAAATGATCAAGTCCCTGCGCACCGAGCTCGACCGGACGAAGGAAGCCTATGAAGCGCTTCTGGAGGCGAAGAGCTGCGACACGCGCGAGGGGAACGTCACCTTCTCCCGCGCCATGCAGACGCTCGAGCGGCTGAAGGATTATCTGGGGCCCACGGCGCTGGAGGAATACCAGACACTGGGCGGAGAATGACAGGAGGAGAAGAAACCAATGATCGATATCAGATTTTTGCGGGAAAATCCGGATGCAGTCCGCGAAAACATCCGGAAAAAGTTTCAGGATGAAAAGCTGCCGCTCGTTGACGAGGCCATCCGCCTCGACGCGGAGAAGCGCGCGGCCCAGCAGGAATGCGAGCAGCTGAAGGCCGCCCGCAACAAGCTCTCGAAGGCCAACGGGCCGCTCTACGGCCAGCTCAAAAAGGCCGACGAGGCGCAGAAGGCGGAGCTCCAGAAGCAGATCGAGGAAAATAATGCCAAGGTCAAGGCCGACGACGACCGCCGCGCCGAGCTCGAAAAGAAGCAGGCCGAGGCCGAGGACAAGCTGCGCGAGATCATGTATGTGATCCCGAACATCATCGATCCCTCCGTCCCCATCGGCCCGGACGACAGCCATAACGTCGAGGTCCAGCGCTTCGGCGAGCCCGTCGTGCCCGATTTCGAGATCCCGCACCATGTCGATATCATGCAGTCCTTCGACGGCATCGACAAGGATTCCGCCGGCCGTGTCGCCGGTATGGGCTTTTATTATCTGCTGGGCGACATCGCCCGGCTGCACGAGGCCGTGCTGGCCTACGCGCGCGATTTCATGATCGATGAGAAGCACTTCACCTACGTCATCCCGCCGTTCATGATGCACGGGAGCGTGGTCAAGGGCGTCATGTCCTTCCCGGAGATGGAAGCCATGATGTACAAGATCGAGGGCGAGGACCTCTACCTCATCGGCACGAGCGAGCACACCATGATCGGCCGCTTCATCGACCAGATCATCCCCGAAGCAAAGCTCCCGCTGACGCTCACCTCCTACTCCCCCTGCTTCCGCAAGGAAGTCGGCAGCCACGGACTCGAGGAGCGCGGCGTGTACCGCATCCATCAGTTTGAAAAGCAGGAAATGATCGTCGTCTGTCGTCCGGAGGAATCCATGGACTGGTACAACAAGCTCTGGAGCTACTCGGTCGAGCTGTTCCGCAATCTGGAGATCCCGGTCCGGCAGCTCGAATGCTGCTCCGGCGATCTGGCCGACCTCAAGGTCAAATCCTGCGACATCGAGGCCTGGAGCCCGCGGCAGAAGAAGTATTTCGAGGTCTGCTCCTGCTCGAACCTCGGCGATGCGCAGGCTCGCCGCCTGTCCATCCGCGTCAAGGGCGCCGACGGCAAGATGTATCTGGCCCACACGCTCAACAACACCTGCGTCGCGCCCCCGCGCATGCTCATCGCGTTCCTGGAAAACCACCTCCAGAAAGACGGCTCCGTCACCATCCCCAAATGCCTCCAGCCCTACATGGGCGGCAAGGAAGTGCTGATCCCGAAGCACTGATAAGCTCCGAACGATACGCACCACAAAGCCTTCCCCTATGAGGGGAAGGTGGCACGGCGCAAGCCGTGACGGATGAGGTGGAGGCAGTACGTCTACGCGACGCAGCCCACCTCTTCAGTCGCCTCCGGCGACAGCTTCCCCTCATAGGGGAAGCCATGGGCCGCTGCGGCGGGCTAACCCCTCAGGCGCTCCGCGCCAGCTCCCCTTGACAAGGGGAGCCTTGGTGCCCCGCAAGAAGGTGAAGTCGATCAAAATTTTGGCTGCACCTTCTATTGATGGCAACCGTTCTAAGGCAACTAGTTACAAATCTGATACCCCCGTATCAGGCGGCGCGTACCAAGACGCCCGTAAGGTGAGTCTCGTGTGGAACGACATCTAAAACATTGATGCCTGCCTAGATTCAGAGGCAGCACGCACCCCGCGTCCCCCACGCACTCTTTTCTCCCCTATCTTTTCTCTTGCGAGAGAAAAGATAGGGCCGTCGGAGACATAGGGCAGTTGCAAATTAGCAAGAGACAATCCCTCAGTCTCGGCTGCGCCGCGCCAGCTCCCTTTACACAAGGGAGCCTTCGTGCAGGCTGAAAAACAGAAAAAGAGAGGAATCGACCGATGAAAAAGTTCTTCAATGAATTCAAAACCTTCATCTCCCGCGGCAACGTCATGGACATGGCCATCGGCGTTGTCATCGCCACGGCCTTCGGCAAGATCAGTGCCAGTCTCGTCGCGGATATCATCATGCCGCTCATCGGCTGCCTGATCGGCGGCGTCGATCTGTCGACGCTCAATATCACGCTCCAGCCCGCCGTCATGGAGGGCGAGACCGTCGTCAAAGAAGCCGTCGTGCTGGGCCTCGGCACCTTCCTGACCACGATCATCGATTTCATCCTGATTGCCTTCGTCGTCTTCCTTGTGGTCAAGGCGATGAACACCGCAAAGGCCAAGCTCGAAAAGCCCGCCGAGCCGGAACCCGAAAAAGCGCCCGAGCCCACCAAGGAAGAGCTCCTGCTCACCGAGATCCGCGACCTGCTCAAGAACAAATAAGCGAAATGAGACCGGAGGCGCGCTGCAAAAATGCGGCGCGCCTCTTTCTTTTTCCGGAAACATGCAATATAATAGCTACAACTATATGTAAATTGGGGAGGAGGCGCCTGCGATGCTGCCGGAAGGATTCATACTGCGGATGCAGTCGCTGCTGGGAGAAGAATACGCGGCGTTCAGCGCCGCATTTGACCGGCCGCTGTGCACCGGTCTGCGGCTGAACCCGCTGAAGACGGGCTTTACGGGCGATCTGTCCCGCTTTTCCCTCTCCCCTGTCCCGTGGTGCCCGACGGGGTACGTCTATGACGCGGCATCGCGGCCCGGCCTGTCCCCGTATCACGCGGCGGGCCTGTATTACCTGCAGGAGCCGAGCGCCATGGCCCCTGCGGAGCTGCTGGACCCGCAGCCCGGCGAGCGCGTGCTCGACCTGTGCGGCGCGCCCGGCGGCAAATCGACGCAGCTGGCCGGGAAACTGCAGGGCCGCGGGCTTCTCGTATGCAATGAAATTAACGCCAAGCGCGCGAAGATCCTCGCAGGGAACATCGAGCGGCTGGGCATCGCCAACGCGCTGGTCCTGAACGAGCACCCGAAAAAGCTCGAGGCGCGCTTCGAAGGCTATTTTGACAAGATCCTGGTCGACGCGCCCTGCTCTGGCGAGGGCATGTTCCGCAAGGAGGAGGCCGCCGTCACCGACTGGACCGAGGACACCAACGCCATCTGCGCCAATCGCCAGAGTGAGATCCTCGTGTCCGCGGCAAAGATGCTGCGCCCGGGCGGGCGGCTGGTGTATTCCACATGTACCTTCTCGCCTGTGGAAAACGAGGGCGTGATCTCCGACTTTTTGTGGAGAAATCCCGATTTTTCTGTGGAAAACCGCCCCGCGCCGGACTTTTCCCCCGGCTGCCCGGACTGGGTGGAGCACCCCGCGCCGGGACTTGAACACACCTTCCGCCTCTGGCCGCACAAGCTGCGCGGCGAAGGGCACTACGCGGCAGTCCTCAAAAAGGCCGGCGATGCGCCCGCGGCGGAGCTTCCCCCGGAGCCTGCGGCGAAGACGCCCGCGGAGCTGACGCAGTTCTGCCGCCAGACCGGTGCGGCGCTGCCGGAGGGAAAGCTTTTGCTGTTCGGCCAGGTGGCGTATCTCGTCCCGCAGGCGCTGCCGGAGATCAGGGGCCTGCGCGTGCTGCGCGCGGGGCTGGAGCTCGGGCAGACGATGAAAAACCGGTTTGAACCCGCGCACGCCTGGGCGTTGTGGCTGAAGGGGCTGGAAAACAGCGTCTCGCTCGCGGCGGACGCGCCGGAGCTCGGGCAGTATCTGTCCGGAAACGTACTGCCGTCGGGTCTTCGCGGCTGGACGCTCGTGCAGGTGGACGGGCTCTCGCTCGGCTGGGCGAAGGGCGACGGCACCCAGCTCAAGAATCACTATCCGAAGGCGCTGCGGCGCCCGGTCTGAGAAACAGGAGGAAGCAACATGACAAAGACAGTCCTGATCGTGGAGGATGAACGTGCGATCGTGGAGATCCTCAAATTCAATCTCAAGCGCGAGGGCTATGAGACGCTCGAGGCGCTCGACGGCGAGACCGGCCTGCTCCTCGCGCAGACGAAGGATCCGGATCTCATCCTGCTGGACGTGATGCTGCCGAAGATGAACGGCTTTGACATCTGCAGGACGCTCCGTGCGGAAAACCGCACGACACCCATCATCATGCTGACCGCCCGCGAAGAGGAGATGGACAAGGTCTTCGGCCTGGAGACCGGCGCGGACGACTATATGACCAAGCCCTTCTCCATGAAGGAGCTCATGGCCCGCGTCAAGGCCAATATCCGCCGCCGCAGCATGGAATACGTCCCGGCCACGCCCGCCCAGGCGGCCAACACCGTCGAAGCAGGCGGTCTGGCGCTCAATCAGGAGACCTATCAGGTGACGAAAAACGGCGCGCCGGTCGACCTGACGCAGAAGGAATACGACCTGCTCAGCTATCTCATCCGCGAGCGCGGCAAGGTCTTCTCCCGCGAGGATCTGATGCAGCGCGTGTGGAACTATGAATATTACGGCGACATGCGCACCGTTGACGTGACGGTGCGGCGGCTGCGCGAGAAGATCGAGGACGACCCCGGCAAGCCCCGGTATATCCTGACCCGGCGCGGCGTCGGCTATTACTTTGCGGGATAACGTCCCCGCGCGGAAAGGAGGAGCGGCCTATGCGGTCTCTTCGCATGAAGATGGTCATGATCATGGTCATCCTGATCCTGGCGCTCATGCTGACGACCGGCGCGTTTTTGATGAGCGGCGTCGGCAATTTCTACGTCTCGCAGTTCTATGAGCAGATGGAAGAGACGTTCACCCCGGAATTCATCGTCCAGCTGCAGCGGCTTTCGGAGGAAGACAACGCCCCTGCGCAGATGAAGGCGCTGCTGATGGCCCAGGCGGGGCTCGGCATCGACATCACGGGCCGCAACGTCTACATCCTCGACCAGACCGGCTCCGTGCTCGACAGCTCCAACCAGAAGACCAGCGTCGCCATGACGCAGAACATCCTCTCCGCCATGAACGGCGAGGTCGGCCAGAGCAGCGCGATCACGAACAACTATATGGACCTCGCCGTGCCGGTCGACGCCGCGTCCGGCAGCTATATCGCCTACATCCGCGATAACCGCGCCACGGTCGACGCGCTGACGAGCGAGCTGCTGAGCATCATCCTGCGCGCGCTGGTGCTGGGGCTTGTGATCTGCGTGATTTTGTCGTTCCTGCTCTCGCAGATCCTCATTACGCCCATCCGCGCGCTGACCATCGGCACCAAGCGCGTCGCCGCGGGCGACTATACCGGCCGCGTCACGGTCGACAGCCGCGACGAGATCGGCGATTTGACCCAGAACTTCAACCACATGGCCAAGGTCCTGCAGGATACCATCGCCGAGGCCGAAAACGAGCGCAACAAGCTCTCGACCCTGTTCCTGCACATGACCGACGGCGTTGTCGCCTTCAACGCGGCGGGCAGCGTCATCCACTATAACCCGGCGGCCACGCAGATGCTCGCGCAGAACCTGTCGGATCAGACGACCTTCGACGAGATCTTCTCGAAGGAGGCCGAGCTCGACACCCTCCTGACCCTCCGCCGCCCGCAGTATATCGAGACCCAGAAGACCGTCGGCGACCGGGAGCTGGAGCTGTTCATGGCCCCGTTCTCGTCCGACCATACGCAGGGCGGCGTGCTCGTCGTCATCCACGACGTGACCGAGCAGCGCAGGAGCGAGCAGCTCAAGCGCGAATTCGTCGCCAATGTCTCGCACGAGCTGCGCACGCCGCTGACCAACATCAAATCCTACGCCGAGACCATCGTCGACACCGGCGACGAGCTGCCGCCCGAGCTGCGGCAGAACTTCATGAACGTCATCATCAGCGAGGCCGACCGCATGACCCGCATCGTGCAGGACCTGCTCACCCTCAGCAAGATCGACTACGGCAAGATGGAGATGAACATCTCCCGCTTCCCCTTCCTCAAGGCCGTGCAGAACGTCTACGACGCGGCGAAGCTCAACGCCGAGCAGAACCACCACCATACCATGACCCTCACCTGCGACGGCCCGATCCCCGACGTCAACGGCGACCGCGAGCGCATCGAGCAGGTCATCACGAATATCGTCTCGAACGCCGTCAAATACACGCCCGACGGCGGCCGGATCGACCTGCAGGTCGGCACGAGCGGCCCGAACGTCTTCGTCCGCGTCACGGACAACGGCATCGGCATCCCCGAAAAGGACCTGCCGCGCCTGTTTGACCGCTTCTACCGCGTGGACAAGGCCCGTTCGCGCGAGTCCGGCGGCACGGGCCTCGGCCTTTCCATCGCGCAGGAGATCCTGAACCAGCATAAGGGCCGGATCGAGATCTCGTCCGAGTACGGCAAGGGCACCTCGGTGCTCATCACCATGCCGGCGGCGGAGGCACAGGCATGACGCGCGGGGCAAACCGGAAGACCGGGAGACCCGGCAGAAGGCTCCTGGAGATCGGCAAGGATCTGCTCATCGCGGCGCTGGTGCTCGTCAACCTGACGCTGGCCATCATGTGCCTGCCGAGCAAGACGCTCACGCAGACCAAGTGGCTGGCGGGCGCGCTGCGCCCGTTCGCGGGCCTGTTCGGCCTCAACGAGGCCGAGCTCACCTATACCGCGCCCGCGACCGGCAGCACGATCGTCGGCGCGGCGCAGCCGCTCATCATCACCCTTTCGACCGAGGCCGGGCGGCAGAGCGCGCAGTATGACTTCGCCGCGCTCGACGAGCTTTACGGCCAGTATGGCAGTCTGCTCGCGCAGGCGCTCGAGAGCGCCGGGACGCCGCAGACCTGCACCAGAACGGAGTTCTATGCCGCCCTGCGCGGCACCGGCGCGGCCTTCTGCTTCCCCGGCGCGATCTCGCCGTCGGTGCTTGGCGCGTGGCTGAACGTGCGCGCGCCCGAGGGCGGGCAGGCGCAGTGGTACGTGCTCGCGCAGGAGGAGGACGGCGTCACGCTGTATCTGGCGGGCGAGCAGTTCTCCGCGGCGAAGACCGCCCTTCCGGCGCAGAGCCTGACCGCCCAGCTCGAGACGGCGGTGCCGGACGGCAGCTTCTTCGCCTTTGAGGCGGGGCAGGAGCCCTACGCCGCGCTGGACGGCCTCTCGCTCATCAGCGCGCAGAGCGCGCAGGTCAGCACCGGCCAGAGCGCGAATCCCTGCGACGCGCGCTTCATCTCCGCGCTTGCCTCGCAGATCGGCATCAACCCCTATGGCGACGCCCGCTTCGTGGATAACGACGGCACGACCTCGTTCACCGAGACGAACCTCTCCCTGCGCGTGAGCGCGCAGGGGCAGATCCTGCTGCAGGTCCTGCAGGCCGATCCCCGCTTCCAGAGCGCATCTCTGGACGAGCGCGACCGCATCGAGGCGGCGCGGAGCCTGCTCAGCAGCCTGACCGGCGACGACTACGGCGACGCGCGCGTCTACCTGCAGTCCTATACCGCGGACGGCACGCAGGCCGTGTGCACCTTCGGCTATTATCTCTCTGGCATCGAGGCGGCGGCCGGCAGCGGCATCGAGATCCGCTTCGACGGCACGCAGATCACGCGGGCCAGCGTCCTTTACCGCCGCTTCACGCTCGACCTGCAGCCGGCGGCGCTGCTGCCCGCCGCGCAGGCCGCGGCCTGTCTGCCGCGGGGCGGGACGCTCCGGCTGCTGTATGCGGAAAACGCGGGCGGCGAGCTGGCCGTCGGCTGGCAAACAAACTGAGGAGGCCACTAGCATGAGCGTTTCGCGCATGAAAAACCTGATCATTCTGGTCCTGAGCATCTGCGCTCTCTGCCTGCTCGCCGTGGTCGTCCCGAACCGGCTCTCGCAGACGCACGAGCAGCGCCGGATGCTCGCGGAGCTCAAGACGCTCTACGAGAGCTACGGGCTGCGCATCGAGCTCGACGAGCTGCCGCGCAGCCCGACGCTCTACAGCGTCGAGCTCTCCGAGAGCGGCGCACAGACGGCCGCGCTGGCCCTGCTCGGCCAGAAGGCGGCGCAGCCGGACGGCGGCGACCGCTTTGAAAGCGAATATACCTCGGAGCTCGGCACGCTGACGCTCACGCGCACGGGCGGCTTTTCCGCCGCGCTGACCGGCGGCGCGCACGTCCGGAACTACGAAAAATCGGCGGCGAAGCTGCTGCACAGCATGGGCTTTCAGTTCGGGCAGCTCAGCCGCCGGCAGACGGAGGCCGGCGTCACGCTCGAGGCGGAGCAGACGCTGCTCGGCGTGCCGGTCTTCGGCAGCGGACTGACGCTCAGCTATGCGGACGGGCAGCTGCAGCGCGTGGAGGGGACGTTCTATACCGGCAGCGAGGCCATCACGCGTGTCTCGGAGCAGGAGTCTATCTCCGGCGCGGACGCGCTGGCGCGGCTGCTGGCCGGGCGCGACGCGCTCGGCTGGGTCGGCAGCGCCGTGACGGAGCTGACGCTCGGTTACCTGCCGTCGGAGAACGCGGGCACGGGCATGCGCTTCGTCCCGGTGTGGCGCATTGAGACGGACGCGGGCAGCTTCTACGTCAACGGGATCACCCGCGAGATCACGCCGCTGTGACCGTTTCCGGTCGGGCATGTCGAATTATGAAGAAAATATGAAGATAGCTGTTTCTGATTTGTCATTTTTCCTTTACATTCCTGCCCCGGTGTGCTATTCTAAAAGCGGCCGAAATTGGCTCTGTTAACATAATGCATTTCAGCAAACACTCTTAGTGTCAATCGATGCTGCGAAAGGTGTCAGACGACGCTACCAAAGAGGGGTACATTTTGATCAAATACATCGTTCAAGGCGGCACAAAGCTTTCCGGCTCCGTGACCATTTCCGGGGCCAAGAACGCGGCGGTCGCGATCCTGCCGGCGACGCTGCTCGTCTCGGGCCCGTGCCGGATCGAAAACGTTCCGGATATCTCCGATGTGCGTCTGCTGCTGGAGATCCTGCGCGATATGGGCGCGGAGATCCACCGCTACGGCCGCAACACGCTGGAGATCGACTGCTCCCGCGCCCGCAACGCCACCGCACCCATCGAGCTCGTGCGCCGCATCCGCGCGTCGTACTACCTGATCGGCGCGGAGCTTGGCCGCTTCGGCCACGCCCACGTCGCCATGCCCGGCGGCTGCAACTTCGGCGTCCGCCCCATCGACCAGCATATCAAGGGCTTTGAGGCCATGGGCGCCATGGTCGAGCAGTCCGGCGGCTATGTCTGCGCCGACGCCCCGAAGGGCGGTCTGCGCGGCGGCCATATCTATCTCGATATCGTCTCCGTCGGCGCGACGATGAACATCCTGCTCGCCGCAGTCCTCTGCAGCGGCATGACCATCATCGAAAACTGCGCCAAGGAGCCCCATATCGTCGATCTTGCCAACTTCCTCAACGCCATGGGCGCGCAGATCTCCGGCGCGGGCACCGACGTGATCAAGGTCCGCGGCGTGCGTGCGCTGCACGGCGGCAGCTATTCGATCATCCCTGACCAGATCGAGGCGGGCACGTATATGGCCGCGGCGGCAGCCGTCGGCGGCGACGTGCTCATCGAAAACGTCATCCCGAAGCACCTCGACTGCATCACCGCCAAGCTGCGCGAGATCGGCGCAGACATCACCGAGTATGACGATGCCATCCGCGTCGAATCCGCCTACCGTCTCCACCGCGCCAACGTCAAGACCATGCCCTACCCCGGCTTCCCGACCGATATGCAGCCGCAGATCACCGTCTGCCTGGCCACGGCCGTCGGCACCAGCCTCGTGACCGAGGGCGTGTACGACAACCGCTTCCGCTACACCGCGGAGCTTGGCCGCATGGGCGCAAATATCCAGGTCGAGGGCAAGACCGCCATCATCGACGGCGTGCAGAGCCTGCACGGCTGCGAGGTCCGGGCCTGTGATCTGCGCGCGGGCGCGGCCATGGTCATCGCCGCCATGTGCGCCGAAGGCACGACGCTCATCGAAGACGCGCACTTCATCGAACGCGGCTACGAGGATATCGTCGGCAAGCTCACCGCCCTCGGCGCGAGCATCCGCCGCGTCGAGACCTTTGAGACCCCGTCCGTCACGGAAGACGCGGGCTGAACAGAAAGATAAGACCCGCGGGACGAGCTTCGTCCCGCGGGTCTTTGCATGAAAACGGCCGGGACAGCACGCTGTCCCGGCCATTGTCTCAGTCGGCGTAATCCTTCATTTCTTCCCGGCGGGCTCTGCAGGCGGCAAGCTTGCGGAAGCCTTCGCGAATCTCGTCCAGGCAGCCGAGGATGACGAGCACGGTGCCGATCACAGCCATGACAGCGCCGGCGATCTTAAAGATGGACTTCAGGGATTTCATAAGTGGCCCTCCTGTGTGTTTTCTTCAGTATAAACCGGTTTTTTCTCCTTGTCAACTGCGCTCAGACGCGGACGATGAAATCGGCCTTCCGGGCTCTGGCCGGCGCGGGCTCCGCCGCGGCGTAGCCGAGGATGCAGTGGCCAACGCCCGCGTAGCGCGCGTCCACGCCCCACTTCTGCATGAGCGCCTTGCCCTCCGGCAGCTCAAATTCCTGCCGCGCCCGGTGGATCCAGCAGCTGCCGACGCCGAGACTGTGCGCCGCGGCCAGCATGTTGCCGATGACCAGACTGCCGTCCTCCACCCACGTGCCCACGCTCGTGTCCGCGAAGACGACGCAGACGGTCGGCGCGCCGTAGAACGGGTGCAGATCCGGGTTGCCGAGGATCTGTGCGTTCAGCTTCTCGAGCTGCGCAATGTCGTCCGGGTCCTGCAGCACAACGATCTTCCCCGCCTGCTTCCCCATGCCGCAGGCGGCGTAGGTCCCGGCCTGCAGGATCTGCTCCAGCTTCTCCTCCTCCACCTGCTCCGCCCGGTACTTCTTCACGCTCCTGCGCGTCAGCAAACAACGGATCACATCATTCATAATAAAACCTCCTTTGGATTTTAATTCTCATAAAACAAGCCCCCAGCAAATCGCCCCCCGCAAGAAGGTAACACCTATCCTGATTTCCACCGCACCTTCTATTGACGGCAATCGTTCTAAGGCAACCAGCTGCAAATCCGATACCCCCGTATCAGGCGGCGCGCAGCAAAAACTCGTAAGGTGAGTATCGTGTGGAACGACGCCTGAAACATAGGTTCCCGCCTAAAATCAGAGGCAGAATGCACCCAACCGTAACTAAGCGCCCCTTTTCTCCCCATTCTTTTCCGGCAAGACGGAAAAGAATGGGCCGTCGGAGACATAGGGCAGTTGCAAACTTGCTACAACCTCTCAGTCAGCCTGCGGCTGACAGCTCCCCTTCCAGGGCAATGTCATCAACTTAAGGATTTCGTTC
>ERZ808240.2835-NODE-2835-length-18036-cov-10.921584_pt1 | contig 18036 bp, 13 predicted proteins | sample MGYA00521084_ERZ808240 | MGnify/ENA primary metagenome ERZ808240 (study PRJEB31516, sample SAMN03275571) | gut metagenome | biome: mammalia-associated habitat; material: feces | host: Papio cynocephalus | place: Kenya | collected 2012-08-06 ... | reverse complement strand
ATCTAGCGACTGCTAGATATTTTTTTATGCTGTTTTTGTTAATGTTATGCTTGTGCCAGTGCCGTCTGCCGTTGGCAAAGTTGTGTAAGGTTTCCCGTCATCGCCTGTCCATGTGCCACTTGGTAAAGAAATGTCTGCTTTGGTATTTTTTATTGGACATTTGATTGTTGTTAATTTGTTGCAACCTGAAAATATATTCTTATAACTATATGTGTTATCCGTAATATAAAAATTACTTATGTCGACTGAAACTAAATTATTACAATCTTTAAACATTGTTACTATATCTTTAATTTTTATTCCTTTAAATCCACTCAAATCTAATGTTTCTAAATTTGAACAACCACTAAACATAGACGGAGCATATATAACTTCATTCCCATTAAATTTGCTAAAATCTACATTTCTTAATCTAGAACAATTTTCAAACATTCTATATGCAGAATATAACTGTTTGAATTCCCCAAGGGTAACCGATGTAAGATTTTCGCAACCCTGAAAAATATAACTTACATCGGTTACTTTATCTGTATTCCAACTAGATATATCAATAGACACCAATGCTTTACAATTCTTAAACATTGACACCATTGTTGTTACACTTGATATGTCTCCTATTGTAATTGAAGTTAATTTGGTGCACTCTTTAAACATTTCTTCCATATTGGTAACTTTTGAAGAATCTCCTAAAGTCACCGAAGTTAAATTTTTACAGGAATTGAACATCATATACATATTAGTAACTTTAGATGTATCAATTGAACTAATATCAATAGTTGTAATTTGTTTACAAGATGCAAATAATGCTGTCATATTACTTATACTAGAAGTCCCTATTTGTTTTAAAATATTTAACATTTTGTCTGTTGACATACTTATACATGTTCCAAAGAAAAAGCTCAAATCGCTAACATTTGATGTCTTAAATTTATCACCTAATATAATATCCGTTAATCCTTGACAATCTGAAAACAAACCACTCATACTAGTAACCTTTTCAGTATTGAAATTCGTAATATTTAAACTTGTCAACAATCTACAAGATGAAAACATTTTCTGAATTGAATTAACATTTGATGTGTCGAAATTTGATACATTTAAACTCGTCAAAGACATGCAAGAGTCAAACATTCCACTCATATTTGTTACGTTTGATGTATTGAATTTTGTTACATCCAAATTTATTAGTGAACTACAAGAATAAAACATTCTAGACATATCCGTGACATTTGATGTATTAAATTTACTGATATCCAAGGTCGTTAGGTCTTCGCACCCATGAAACATTTTTGTCATATTTGTTACTTTTAATGTATTAAAATTGCTAACGTCTAGTGATGTTACACTACCACAATTATAAAACATACTATCCATACTTGTCACTTTTGATGTATCAAATTTGCTAACATCTAGTGTATTTAGATTTTGGCAGTTATAGAACATATTGCCACTATTTGCCGGCAACACGATTTTATCTCCAGATTTTGAATAAATGACAATATCATATGTGCTACTTTCATTCAATGTGCAATATGCAACATATGAATCAATAGGTGTACTGGGTGATTTAGAATTATACCCAACATTAACCATAGTTGTGCCACTACTTGCTGTGGGTTTTGTGCCTGTAAATGTTATTGAGTTGAAATTGCTTACACTCGAGTTTAATTTACTAGCAATGTATTGTACCAAATTGCTGTTATATGTTCCATCTGCATTATACAAAACTGGCATAGTGTACATAATTTCACCGGAAAGATTGTAAGTGATTCCTGTTGATGCATAAACCCCCATAAATGCCCCAGCAGATATAAAACATAGAGATACTATGAATAAAAACATTGTTAACTTTTCTTTCATATAACCCACCATTTCTCATAATGAATTATACAGTACCCCCCCCCTATGTCAAATTTTTTATTGATATTTTTGCTTGTTTTTGATTTTTTATTTTTATTAGGATGAGATTTCTCCAAGGTCACACTGCGAAGAAAAAGTCGAAATGACTAGTTGAAAGAGATTTCTCCAAAGCAACCCCTCGAAGCAAAAGTCGAAATGACAAATATGATATAAAAAATATTCAGCCATTGCTGAATATTTTTATTTTTTAATAAAAGTTTCGTTTTTTATATAAACCTATAAGAAAAGCACAAAAACCAACAAGGGCAATTGCTCCAAATCCAATACTAAGCCAGAGTGCTGTGTTTTCGTATGGCGATTTTTTATATATATGCAAAGTTACAACTTGAGTTACAACTTTTGGGTTATCTGAAAGAACACCATACACTTCATAATCGCCAGCATCGTGGAATTGATACTTTAGCTTACCTTTTGACGTTCCAACAACATTACCATTAACAAACCATGTCATCAATGGATTTGGAGATGTTATATATTCAGATTCGCTTATCAAATCAAATTCAACAACTTTGCCCTGACTGTATTGAGTGAGCAGTTTTGTTTCATCAATAGAAAGATTCTCAATTGGAGCATAAACAATTTCGATAAATCTTGTTTTTTCTTCCCTATTCCCAAATTTATCTTTTGCAATATATGTTATTTTGTAAGTTCCAACCTGTTTTGTATCAACTTTATTAACACTTACATAAGAATTTGAAGAACTACTTTTGAAATAGAGTTTTGTTTCAAAAGATATATTTTTTGAGCTTTTTGTTTCACTCAAAACATCGTCTGTTGAATTATCTGTTACAACATATCCTTGTTCAGCGTACTTACTCCCCGCATAGAGTTCATAATCTGCCTCGCCTTTTAATGTTATTTTTGGAGGTTCATAGTCGACGACATTAACATGATATGTAAATAAATATTTTATGTTTTCGTTCTTTTTATGTGTCAATTCAAACTTAATATCATAACTTCCAAAAGCTTTTAATAGTATTCCTGTGCCTTGGTCATAACTTGATGTGGTGTTATCAATTTTATATGTTGCTGTGAAATCGTTTTCTTCAAATTCATAAAATAAAATTGGTGCTATAAATCTGCTGTTATATTGTTCTTCGCTTGAATTGTTTGTGAGTTCAACTTTGCCATAATGGACAATACGAACAAATGTGCAAACATTGTTACTGGAATCTTTTGCTGAATATTCAACATTGTATGTTCCAAAATCATTTAGGTTTAATTCCGTTACACTTGGTGTCAATTCGCCATCATGTCCATCTATAATTTTGCATTCGTCATTTTTATAGAGTTCGTTATATTGGGCTTTGCTTGTGATATAAACTTCTTTTTTACCTTTGAAGTCAATTTCTGGGGCTGTTGTATCTTGGTTGATAAATTTGAGTTTTAAAGAAATTGGAGTGCTGTCAAAATCAAAAGTGAAATTGATATCAAATTCCCCAAGATTATTTAATTGACTAAACAATGCTCTAATATTTTTGTTGTTATATTTGTCTTCAACAATCTTTTGTTCGCTTGCAGAAAGCCCTTCCATTGTAAAAAACTCATCAGCATATATTATAACATTTTCACTATACTCTTTTGTTAATGTTTTTTGTGCAAGGTTTATATAGCCAAAAGAAATACGGGTTTCATATTCTTTATTATTAGTTAATGCTACTTTTGATGTTACAACACAAAGTTGGTCTTGCCCTTTTTTGTTTAACATTAGTTTGTTATTTACAACTGTTAGTCCCTGCATTGAAATATCAAAGTTTTGGGTAAAGTCTGAGAAGATATCGCCAATGCAAACATCATCATTACTTGAAATTATTTTTGTTTTTAAATTTTGTATTCCAAAAATACATCTTGACAAATCATTGATTTCGCCAATTTGTGAAAGGTCAAAATTGTTTTGTTGCAAAACCAACTTTGCATAGCTGTTTGCTGACAAGATATTGTTTATTTCTTGGATATTGCTATTATTCAAATTGTTATTTGACAAATCGATAACAACATTTCCGCTTGTTTTAAGTAACTCTATTCCCGCTAATGAATTTGGATATATACCACTTAGGTCGATATAACTGTTTTTTTCAAAATCGGAAATATGTACATAAGTTTTCTCGTTTGAGATTTCAAGCAATTTTGCATATATTTTTGAGTCTACATTTGTTGGTTTTATAACATCATTGCTTACAATAATTTGTCTATAAAATTGATATTTTTTACCTGTTGAAGATGTTACAACGTAATTTACAATATAATCTTTTTGTGATGCAGTTGAAAGTGCTGGTGTGGGTGTGCTCAATTTTGGAGTTCCATCATCGTTCAAAGTGCCAATATAATATTTTACATAGTAGGTTGAATTGTTCCCAGATTCTTCCATTTTGTAGTCCATTTTTTGGTTATCTTCATAAATATCAATATATTCTTCGGTATATTTTTCGCCTATATTATATACTGTTTCTTTGGTTAGATATTCAACTCTTATATTATCTTTTGTGTCACTTTGTGCAAAAACATTTTTTTGAGTTAACATAAAAGAACAGCAAAAAGCAACTGTCAAAAGAAATGGCACAGCAAATAATATTTTTAAATTTAATAGATTTTTGATTTTCATATTGTTAGTTTATCAAATTAGTTAAATAAAATCAATTTTATTAAACATTTTGTCAAAACGATTTTTATAATGCAAAAATTTTCAATTACAAAACCTTTCTTATTGCAAAATGCCAATTACTATGATATACTTTGCTTATAGGAGAAATAAATGAAAAAGACAGTTGGAAAAGGTATATTGTTTTATTTATTCGTTTTGTTTAGCATAGCCTTTGGTGTTTTGTGTATATTTGCTGGAATACTTATATTCTCACCCGGTGCTGAAATTTTTGGAATAAGTTATTCTTACAGCAAAGCCGAAACATTCTATCAAAAGATTGCTGTGGAAGACAAAACTGAGAATATTAGTCAATTGATAAAAGAAGGAAAAATTACAAAATTTGTTATAGACTCTGACAATTTTAATATTTACATAAACAGGGAAAATGTTGTTAATGTTGGACTTAGAGTAAAGAATGAATATTCCGGACTTTCAAAACATGACCAAAGAAAAGTCGCCAAAACAACAATTGATTTTGACAAAGATGCAAAAACCTACACAATAAAAGTGCTTGGTCCAGAATGTGTACTTTGGTTTTCAAATTCTTCAAAAATTGTTTTTGCCTTACCTGACACAATTGACTTAAGAGATGTTGATTTGGAAATAAAAACAAAAGCATCAAAAGTTATTGTTGGAAACACTGAAAGTTATCAATACACATTCAATAGTTTGTCAGTTAATTGTGAAAAATCGGCATTGGTTCAACTTAATAAAAAAATTGCATTTACAAATGATGTAAAAATTGTTTCAAATAAGGGTGAAATAAGACAACTTGGGACACTGGCATTAAAGAACTTTGAAATACAAACTGATAATGCAAAAATTGTCTTAAACACTATTAAATGTTCAAATGAGATGCGTTTGATATCAGAGTCATCCACAGTAAAGATAGACGAAGTGACAACTGTAAATGGCAAAATGACATATGATGCAAAAAGCGGAGTTATCTCAATCAATAAAATAACAGGCGAATTTACATGTTCTGAAAGAGTTAACATTTCAAACATACAAATTGGCGAAGCTTATGGCGATTTGCTTCTTCCAAAAGCAAACACATCAAATATTACAATCGACAAGTTGTATGCAATGGCAAGAATTAACACAACATCAGGAAATGTAAAAATAAACAAAGCATATTCAAGTGCATTGATTTCAACAGATAGTGGAAAAATTGAAGTCACCTTCTGCCCTGAAAATTCTGAAAGCGAGAAATATTCTGGGGCATTCTCTTCTTTGAGTACTGTTTCTGGCGATATTATTGCAAATTACAATAACATTCTTCTTGAAAACAATGTTTCAACAGAAAAAGGAAATATTGTTGTAAACTTCAATAATAACCTTGAATTTAACATCACATATTCTTGTGGAGAAAAAGACCCAAGATTTGCCGATGGTATACCAAACATAGAATCTTTGGAAAAAGAAGGAGAAATCGTAATTGGTAATGGTTCAACTGTAAACAAATTAGATATCAAAAACCAAAAAGGTATTTTGGAATTAAGAAACACTTTTGAGTTGTCAAAATAAAGACAAAAAACTTCTCAATATTGAGAAGTTTTTTCTTATATTATCAACGAGCAAACAAGTCCACACACACTTCCAATGAGATACAATAATACCATTATTGCGATGTTTGATAGTGTGTGTTTTTTATTTTTTGTAAACAATACAACAAGTGCTATTCCACTTCCACTGCAAAGCCCTGCAAGCATTGCACCAAAACTTATTCCACCTGCAATATAAAATTCAACCAAAAAGACGCTTGACGCACAAGAAGGTATAAGTCCAACAAGCCCAGCGATGAATGGTTGTACATATTTGTTGGAAGTGAATATTTTTGAAATATTTTCCATTCCGGCATAGTGAATAATTAGCCCGATTATAAATGTTGCAACAAACAAAAATCCTGCAATTTCCAAAGTATGCATAAGTGCATCAAGGAATATATTGTCAACACAGTTATGCCCTTCATGTTTATGCTCTTTACAGTTGTGTTCATTTTGTTCTTCTTGATGATTGTGAATGATATGTTTGTGTGAGCAAGATGTAAGTTCGCAATCATGATTATGTTCTTCTTCAAAAACATTTGAGGCAACTTCTTGTTTCTTGCTGAATAATTTTAATGTTAAATCAAAGATATAACCAAATACAACGGCAATCACAAGTTTTATTCCAATAAGAATTAACATATCAACAATATGCTCTGGATTTGAAATCATAATTGGAATTGCCTCATCACTTGTTGCGAGCATAACAGCAACCAAAGTTCCCACTGTTATTGCTTTTTGTGAATACAGGTCAGCCATAACAACGCTGAATCCACATTGTGGAATGCACCCAAGCGCCCCACCGATAAGTGGCCCAAATTTTTTTGTTTTTGACATTAACTTTGCATATTTGTTATTGGTGTTATGACCTAGGTAACTAACCAGCAAATAGACCAAATATAGTATTGGAATAATCTTTAGTGTGTCTAAAAATGAATCAAGTAACACGTCCCACATTTTATTTTGCCTCTCCACTATCTATTGTTTGTTGTTCGGCTTTTTCTACTTTTTGTTTTGGTTGTTGCTTTGTTGATTGTTTGCTAGGTTTTTGCGTGTAAGCAATTATTGCATTACCTGTTTTTTCTTTTACTCTGCCACCTATTTGTTGGCTAATCATTGAGTAACCCAAAATTCTGGCGACTGTGCCACCCATAAGTGTTTCAATTTCGCTGGAATCACAAAGTTCCAAAACATCACCCATATTCATTGTATGCACAATACTATTGCCTAATATGTAATTTATTTTGCCATGATTTATTGTTGTGATTTGTGCATTATCCAAAAGACCAACAATCGTTCCATTATTTAATGTTCCAATTCTTGCATTGTCGCGAACATAAAAAATCTGGCAGTTGTTTATTGTGTCAATTTTTGTGTTATCTTCCAAAAATTTTATAAACCCATTATTGAGTGTGCCAATTCTTGACTTGTTACTTACATAATCAATATCGCAATTTTCAATTGTTGTTATCCTTGACTTATCTTTTATCCTGTTAATTTTCCCAATTTCGATATACTCAATTTTGGAGTTGTCAGCAACAACATCAATTTCGCCATTATGCATAACTTTTATTTTTGCTTTGTTGGTCAAACTCAAAAAGTTACTATCAGTTGTTTCAAGCACAACAGCATTACCTGAAAGAGTTACATTTTTGCAACCAAACAATATATGTGCGCCACTCGTTAAAGACAAATTGTCTTCTGATTCATGAATTTGTGGCTCAATTATTTTTGCCTTGAATTTTTTAAATAATCCCATAAATTTTTCCTTTTATGTAAGTATATCATAAAAAGAAAATAAGACAAATAGTTTTTTGCTAATTAGTTGAAAGTTTTGACTTTACATTAACTTTAACTTGCACATAGGACAAATAATCATCTTTGTCCCGCAACGTGTTTAAAAAAGACATCAATTTCGAATAGTTTTCAGATTCAAAATAATTATATATATTTGCAATATCAGTTTTTTCTTGTTTGATTTTTGTAACAAGTGCTGAAATTTTTTGTTTTACATATTGATTTATTTTGTCTGAAATTTCATCATCTATAACAAGTCTGCCTTCAGCAATTTTGTTTTCATTCTTGGTTATCACTTCCATAACTTTTAATTTTAGTGAAATGTTATATAAAATTTGAGGCTTGTTATTATTTATTGATGTGCTTACGGTTAATTTTTCTGAAATAATATCAAAAGTGATTTTTCCGTCTATCAATCCTTGCGAATTTATATTGTCAATTGTTATCAATTTTTGCAAATTATTTTCAACAATAAAATTTAACCCTTCAGTTTCTTCATTTGAGAGTATATATCTAAAAATTCCATTTTTAAACACTGATTGCCTATTGCTATATTCAATTACATTATTTTGCTTGTTTTCGTTCTGCGAACCTGTTGTTTGTTCATCATTACTATTGTCTTGCAAAGTGTCCATCTCTTCACCAGAAGAGTTGTCAACTTCCACACCCAAAAGTTCATTTTTTGTTAAAGAAACATATCCCAAACTTGATGACGAATTTGGACTATAATAACCTTTCAAAAAAGCATCAAGACTTGTTTCTTGTGCAAAATCTTCATTATATTCATTTTGTATCATCTCTCTAAATTTATATGATGATGTTTTTTCCAATTTACTTGCACTATCAAGAACACTTTTTGCAGAATCTTCGCAAATCACTAACGAAATTGTGTTTGGCAATTTGGTTGTTATAATAAGATTATTCAGTATTTTGGTTATATCATTATCTGTTAATGATTTTGATAAAACTATGTAACCAACATGCCCCATTTTTAAACTCCTTCCGACTTGTCTTTCAATTGAAAACACTGCGTTTGCAACGGTATCGCCTTTGCCAGAGATTACCTTTGTTGTTTCACTCATATTATCTTTTGACAAGTTTGAAAGAGCCAAAACTGACATTTCAATTTCGTTTTTCGTGCCATCAACACCTATCGCTGTTATTATTTGACTTTTGAAACTTTGAGATGGCATAACAATGGCATTTGGAAGCAAGATAATCATTATAATTATGAAATAGGTAAACATTAAAGATTTGCTACTTGCTTTTAATATAGCTTTTATTCTTCCTAGCATTTTTATTTTCTCCTTTCATAAAAAATAGTAGCAAAAGCATTAACCACAAAAATGGCCAAATATATTTAAAATAGGACATATAAAAATCTATTGTTCTTTCCAAATTATAAAATATAAAAAATTGCAAAATAATAAGTACAATATTTGTAAAAATAATTGCCCATGTTGGATTTACTTGCCCAATAATTTTTTCAAAACAAATACGCATACACGACATATATATTGCACCTTGAAAATAAATTATAAATAAATAAACTAAAATTGAAATTATATCAATATTACCAACATTTCCAATATTTCTATTATATTGAGTGACATCTGCTATAGCATTTTTATGCAAAAAGGCAGTATTTCTAAATAATCTAAAATAAATTAAATAAAAAATAAATAAAATTATAAAAACAAAAATAATTAAATTAAATATTCTTTTTGTTAAATTTTTTTCAATTTTAATTTTATCCAAAATAATAAGTAAAAATAAAAAGTCAACAAACCATATTGATGTTGAAAAAGATGATGAAATTATATTGAATGGTGATGATTCAAAAATGGAACTTAATTTCATAAATGATGTTGTTGTTTCAGACAAAAACAAGCACACAATAAGACCCAGTATCACAAATATAAAACTCACTTCACACGTTCTTGCTGTACTCTTTAGCCCTGAATGAGCAACTGCCGAAATAACAGGCAAAAAGCACATCAAAAACATTATGTTACTAAATTCTTCATCAACAATTGCTTGTGTGTAAGAAACTGCTTCATTAACAATAAAAATCAACTTTAGAAGTAGAAAAATATACAAAATTACATATATAGTTTTTGCAAGGAATTTTCCTATTGCTTTGCATAGCAAATCATATAACGACATATTGGGGAATTTTTGTTTTAGTTTTAAAATCAAGAACAATCCCAAAAAATCAATCAAAAAAAGGCAAAATACTGAAATTAGTCCAGATGTTTTTGCTAATTGATATAATATTGATGGCAGTGTTACAAGTTTTAGTGCAAGCATTGAGATTGCACATAGCGACCCTGCCTGTCTTCCTGTGATTTGGTCATTCATTATCTTTTTCCACTCCCCTTATTTCGTCATTATTTGGAATACTTTTTGGTCTTTTTTTCATTTGACTGATTGGTTTTCTATGCAAGGCGTCTTTTAGGTCATCTTTTATTCTCGGAGCATAAGGTGCAAGATATGGAGAGTTATATTCATTCAATGTGTTAAGGTAATTTACAAAATATATCATTCCACCAACTATTCCCAAAAGCCCCAAAGTTCCACCTATCAGCAAAAATACAAACCTTAATATAGTTAGTTGTGGTGCTTGTGTTGGAATTGTGTACATAGAAATCAAACTTAATGCAATAATTATAATTCCTGGTGGAGAAATAAGCCCTGCTTGAACCCCAGTGTCACCAAGTACCAATGCCCCGACTATGCTTGTTGCAATTCCTAGGTATCTTGGGAGTCTTAAACTCACTTCATACAAAATTTGGAATAACACCAAAATAAACACCAATTCAATAATTGGAGTAAAAGGTAGATTTTGTGTTGTTGCATTTATTGTGATTATGTATTTTAGTGGTACAATTTTGTAATGATACAACCTAAAACTTGCATACAACCCCGGGACAATTGTTGCCAAAATTAACCCAAGTGAACGAATATACCTGACAAAAGTTGCATAATGTGAATTGGTGTAATAATCATTGCTGTTTTGCAAATCCTCAATAAAAACATATGGCAATGTTAGAACAATTGGTGTACCGTCAACAACAATTGCCACCCTACCTTCAAGCATTTTTGCTGTGACAATGTCTGGTTTTTCATTTGTTCCACATTGTTCAAAAAGTCCATTTGGTCTTTCGGATAAATATTCAATTAAGTAATGCGAGTCTATTATTCCATCGGTGTTAATTTTTTTGATTTTTTCAATAATGCTTTTTACAATTTTTTTTTCGGCGATATCATCGATATAAACCACACTTATTTGTGTGTGCATAAGTGCTCCAACAAAATAGTTCTTTATAACAAGATGTTTTGATGGAAATTGCTTTCGAAGAAGTGCCAAATTTGTTTTTATGCTTTCGGTAAAACCTTCTCTTGGGCCTTGTATTGTTGGAGATGTTGGAGGTTCGTTTGGTTGTCTTGCGGGTAAAAGTTCCAAATCGACTGACAATGCACCACCTTCGCCGTCAATAAAGATAAGAACTTTGTTCTTTATTATATTTTCGGCATAGTTTTTGCTTATCTTTTCTATATCAATAACACTTAATACTTGTTTTTGCAATATATCTAATGATATTTCGCCTTTATATGATAAAATTGGAGATAAAACTGATTGAACAAACAACATTTTGTCAATTGTACTTTTTAAAAATATGAGTGAAATATTTTTGTTAGAAACATTCAATTCTCTAACAGAAATATCTGGGTTGTTGTTTAGTTGTTTTTTTATTTTTTCAATTTCAATCAAAAAAACATACCACCTTTTTTGATAGTATGTTTTTTTGTTGTTAAATTATTCTTTAATCATTTATTGTTACGTTTAATGCCGATGAATCTTCAATGTATCCACCACCAACTGCAACAACTGATATACTTGCGACTTCGCTTGCAGTTTTTGAATATTTTGAAAGTATTTGAGATAAATCAAGCACTTGACTATCGGCAATACTATCAAACTGCTTTTCAATTGTCAAAGGACTTGACGCAGTTGAAAATGTTATATTTATTTTAAACTTATTTGTATTTGTTTTTTCTTTGTTTAATGTTAATTTTAAAGTTGAAGTTGACTTTTTGAATGTTGCTGTTTTTACTGGTTCAAGTTGAGTTTTGTAAATAAATTCAATTGATTTTGACAATTCACTATTTGTATAATAACTGCTCTCGCCAGTGCTTGCTATTGCTTGAATCATCAAGTTATAGTTCCCAGCCTTTAATTTGTTTGCCAAATTTACTGTTACAACATCAATAGAACTTGAATTTGGAGCAGCTTGAGAGATAAATTCATTTTCGCCAACACCATAATAAATTCTATATGAAATGGCTTTTGCAATAGGCGAAAAAGTTAGGACTTTGGTGTTTGCATCTAAATTTGCATTTTCAACTCTATCCAATTGTTTTGTGTAGGTAACTTTTTCTTTGTTGCTTATATCTGAAACCATTTTTTCATTTTTCGAGCCGTATCTTGCCCAAATGGTATAACTTCCCAATTTGTCTACCAATGTTCTTAGGTAAATATAATTATGGTTGTCTGTTATTCTTTTTGCAGGTTTGCTTGGTTCTTGATAATAAAATTCATAATAATCAGCATTTTCATTTTCATCAACATAGATCATCACTTCATTTGAAAGCGAATAAACTTTCAGAGTTGGCGCTTGCATTTTTTCGGTTTTTGAAATACATAATGTTACAACCAAAACAATTGCAATTGCCAATGCCAAAACAATTGAAGAAATTATAATTATTGTTTTTGTTTTTTTGGAAAGTTTTGATTTTCCCTTTTGTGGTTTTTCTTTTTTTACTTTTTCTTTCTTTTCTTTTTCTTCTTTTTTGGATTCTTCTTTTGTTTGCTTTGGTTGACTTGCTGGTTGTTCATTGGTTGCGGGATTTGCATACTTGTTCAACGCATCCGCGTTTTCTTCAATTTGTTCTTGATTTTGAACATCGCTTGCATCACTAGGTGTTAAAGGTGCTTCTTCAACCTCTTTGGGTTGTTGTACTATTTCAGGATTTTGAGTACTTGAAGAATTATTTGAGGCAAGTTTTCTTTGCTCAAACATTTTTCTTATATTTTCCGGCATTTCTCTTTTTTGATTCATAATTCCACCCTACTTACATCAATTTTATTATATATTATATAAATTTTATTTGCAAATAAATTTTGTTATAAATTTTTGTCTTTATAAATGAATTTTTATATATTTTTTACAAATTCTAAAAATAATATTTAAAAAAGAAAAATATTATTGACATAAAAAGTTTTAATGACTAAAATATTAACGATTAACAAAGGAGTAAAAATGAAAAAATTTTGGAATGAATTTAAAAAATTCATAAGTCGTGGAAATGTTGTTGATATGGCCGTTGGTGTTATTATCGCTAGTGCGTTCACTGCAATAGTAACTTCTCTTACAAACAAAATTATTATGCCACTAATTAACTGGTTGCTTGCTGTATTAACTGGTGGGAATGGTCTTGATGCCATATATACATTCTTGAAGAAAGCATATACTGTTGATGGTGCTGGAAATCAAGTTATTGACCTTGCAAACAGTATCTATATTGATTGGGGTTCACTAATTACCGCAGTTATTGATTTCTTCTTGATTGCATTCATTCTATTCTGTATTTTAAAGGCATTTAACAGTATGGAACAAGGATTTAAAAAAGTTAGATCAGACTTCCCTACAAGACAAGAAAGAAAAGAACTAAAAGAACGCAATGTCAATATGAAAGATACAAAAATTCTTTTGGAAGAAACAGCAAAATTGAGAGCCGAAAAAGCTGAAATAGCAAAGCAACAAAAAGCAATTGAAGATGCAAAACAAAGAGCCGAAAATCCAACACAAGGAGATTTGTTAAAAGAAATTAGAGATTTGTTAAAGCAACAAAATATGCAAGTTTCACAAAAAGAAAACAACGAGCAAAAAGAAACAGAAACAACTAATGAATAACAAAAAAGATATGCTAAAGCATATCTTTTTTTATGTGAATTTGTTAACAATATTTTTATATTTTCATAAAAATTAGTGTGTATTCACGACAAAGAGCAATAGAGTATGCCTACGAGTTTTGGAACAAACGTAATTCAAAATTTTATAACTTTGATTCGCTTGGTGGCGATTGTACAAATTTTGTTTCACAATGTTTGTTTTATGGTGGGATAAATATGGACTACTCCCCAAATGGTTGGTATTATTTTTCATTAAATAACAGAAGTCCAAGTTTTTCCGGTGTAAACGAGTTCTTTAATTATGCCATTTCGAATAATAAACAAACCGGAATAAGAGCAAGAGTTGTTACAATTGACAAAGTTGAAATTGGTGATGTTGTGCAAATGTTACAAAAAGGCACAACATTTCATCACACATTATTGATTACAAAAATATATGGGAATATTGCAAACATAAATAATATCTATGTTACTTGCCATACTAATGATGTAAAGGATAAACAGCTTGCAAATTACTATTTTAAAAGTATTCGGTTTTTAAAGATAATTTGTTAATTTGTTTGCTTACATATTTTTGATATGTTATACTCTCTTTGTAATTAAAAGGAAAAAATTTTATGTTTGACATTCAACCTAGTTATAATTTACCTACAACATTATTTTATGTGCTATTTCCAATAATTTCAATAGTTCTATGTGCAGGTTTATTTTTTGTTTTACCAAAGAAATCAGAAATAAATGTAAAAATTACAAAGTTGGTTTTGGGATTTTTGCTAATTGGCTTATATCTTGCAAAGACTGCATTTTTAATTTATAGATATGTTTCAATTTTGGGAAAATTTGATTTGGCTTATGCGGACAAGATGTTTGGTCTTGACCTTAACTTCTACTTCACATTTATGGCATCATTTTACCTTATATTTTCAGCATTCTCAAGCAAGAAAAACATCTTTCTTGATGTATTAAAAAACACAGTTGTAAGCATTTGTTTTGCATATTCAGTGCTTGCTTTGTTTAATCCAAAAATGATTATTACACTTGCAAACTATGCTTATGGTTGGTACCATTTCCCTAGCATAATTGCAATGGTTATCAATTTGGTATTGCTTGTTACTGCATTATATCTAATAAAATCAAAAGATGCAGAAATCAGTTTAAAGAATTTTTGGCAAGGTCTTGCCGGCTACATTATGGCATTGAGTTTGTGTATGACTCTTGATGTTGTTTTGAATGTAAACATTTCTGAATTGACATATTCAAACACTTTGTATGATGTTATCAAAACAAGAATCAACTTCCCATGGTTTTTATTGATTGTTATTCCTGTGTTCTTGCTCATTTCTTTTGGAATATATTGTTTGATAAGATTGATTATATGCAAAATATCTCACACAACTTTTATTGAAGAACCAGGTCCAGAGAAGAAAAATGAATTCTTTGATATCTATTCATTTGCAACAAAAACAGTTTGTTGTATGCAAGGAATTTTGCTTTTGATTATAATTGCAACACTTGTTAAGAAGCCACAAAGAAGTCTTTGGGGACTTACCTGCCTAATTCCATTTATTATGACAATATTCTGTATATTGACAGTAAATGAAATGCAAAAGTATATTACAAGTGCTGATGAATCAATTTTTGAAGAAGGCAACAAAAATGCAGAGAAAATTTTGATATATGCATTCTTGGGAAATTTCATTTTTGGTTTTGCATTTATGGCTCAACTAAATAATGAAAGAGATAATATAATTGAATACAAAAAGAGAATGGAAAGAAAAAGACAAAGAGAACTCCAACAAAAGCTTGAAGAAAATGATTCTGGCGAAAATTTGGAAGAATAATAAAATAAATTTTAATAAAAAAGTGTAAACAGTTTTTGTTTACACTTTTTTGTTGTATAATGAATATATGGAAAAATATAAAAAAGATTTAGAAATCTCATACACATTTGGCATATTCCCTACTTTTGAATTATTAAAACATAAAACTGAATATGTCCAAAAAGTGATGATACATGAAAAATTAAAAATAACAAATGACATCCAAGAACTTATTGATTTTTGCAAGCAAAAAAATATCATGGTTGAATTTTGCACAAAGCAAATTGAAAAGATAGTTGACAAAGAAAGTACAATGGTTGTTGGAGTTTTTTCAAAATTTAAAGAAAAAATTGAACAAAACAAAAATCATATTGTGTTAGTTAATCCAAGTGACATGGGAAATCTTGGCACTATACTTCGCACTGCCCTAGGCTTTAATATTTCAAATATAGCAATTATAAAACCTTGTGCCGATATATTTAACCCAAAGGCTGTTAGAGCGTCAATGGGTGCATTATTTTCGCTTAATATTCAATTGTTTGATTCATTTGATGATTATTATAAAGAAAATGCAAATAATAATATGTATCCATTTATGTTGAAAGCAACAAACACATTGCAAAGTTTACAAGAGAAGAAACAACCATTCTCTTTAATTTTTGGCAATGAAGGTAGTGGACTTGATAACAGTTTCTTAAACATTGGACAAAGCATAATTATCAAACATTCACACAATATTGACTCTCTTAACCTTTCTATATCCGTTGCCCTTGCCCTATATGAATTTACAAAAAATATCTAGCAAATGCTAGATATTTTTTTATTATTATTCTGCTACAACTGTCCAAGTCTTCTCACTAAGTGCCTCTCCAGTTGACCCACTTGTGAATGTGTCACTTCCCGAAACCAATTTTGTTCCAGTCAAAAGAGTGACTACTATAGGATTAGAGGCCACCAAAGCATTAGCTCCAAATCTTATTTGTCGCCCAATATTCAAATTAAGCATAAATGATGGGTTATTGTTGTGACCATCAAATGCATAATCACCAATTTCTTGAATTTGTGAACCTTCTTCAAATTTAAAAGATTCAAGCTGAGTGTTATAAGCATCATTATCAACATAAAATGCTCTACGACTAATTTTGGTAATCTGTTTTGGGACTTCAAAACTAGTCACTTCATCTTGGTAAAATGCACAATCTGCAATAATTGTTACAGAATCTGGTATATCATTCGCTGTAATCTCACTTACACTTGCATCCGATGCCCCAATTAGATATGTTATTCCATCTTTTGTGTATGTAATGCAGGTTCCATTATCATCATAAATTGACTGAAATTCTGATGCGTTATCTGTTATTACTTCACATATGCTTTTATTTAAATCACTATCAAAAGGAAATTCTACAGAACTTAAATTTCTCACTTGATATAATTTATTACAACATAAAAAAGAGTCTTCCGCTATACTTGTTACACTTACTGGAATTGTAACTTTTCTTAAATACCTACATCTATAGAAAGCCCTTGAAGCAATTGTTGTTATTCCATCTGGTATATTTACTACTCTAATTTTATCATTTCCAAACATACCATCACAAAAAGCTTTTTCACCAATTGATGTAACTTTATAATCATTGCCTTCACAATATTGTTCAGTAAAAATCTGTACAGTCATTGGAAAATATGTATCATAATCAGCAGGTTTGGTTGTTGCTGATAATTCATTGATAATATTCTCCACTTCAGTTTTATTTGTTGATGAATAATCTTTTTCTGTATATTTTGTCCCAAATTTAATTGATACTTTTCCCCCACTATCAATTGTAGAAGTTATCTGGGTTGTTATTTTATCCGAAATTGCTTCATAATCAGATTTTGTTAAAGTAAACCCTCCAATATCCATTTTGACTGGATATGATTTTTCATTCGTTAAAATTGCTTGAGCTGATTCATCCATACCAGCGAACACTTTTGAAACAATTTGACTTGTACTTAAATCATTGTATGTTAAAGTATAAATCATATCCCCAAAATTTGTATAATTCGCCATATAAAATTTCATAAATTCATCAGAGTTCTTAAATTTTGAAGCACTTAATTTTTTAGGTGCAAAACTTATAGTTTTTGGTATATTGACAATACTATCAGTACCAGAATAATGGGTTAAAGAAACAGTTTTATCATCTTCATTTTTTTCAAAAATGAAAGCGATTTGGTCATCTTCTTCATAAGCTTCAAAACTTGCTATCAAAGTGTAATTAAACTCAATATTATCTATTGACGTTGTTTTATCTTTGAGTGAATAGCCTATTACTATATTTTTTGTTTCAT
>ERZ808240.2833-NODE-2833-length-18051-cov-3.764392_pt1 | contig 18051 bp, 14 predicted proteins | sample MGYA00521084_ERZ808240 | MGnify/ENA primary metagenome ERZ808240 (study PRJEB31516, sample SAMN03275571) | gut metagenome | biome: mammalia-associated habitat; material: feces | host: Papio cynocephalus | place: Kenya | collected 2012-08-06 ... | reverse complement strand
AATATACCTTTTTGCCTAAAAACGATAAAAGTATTTACATAAATTTATCCAAATGTTACAATGTGGACGTTACATTTAAAAAAAACAATCGTAGAGAGGGAAGGAATAAAAAATGAGTAGATTAACGATCGATACTCCAAGCAGGGCAGATCTTGTTATGGAGCAGCTCTACAAAGATCTTGAGCGAAGAATCGAATCAAGTCCGCCGGGATTATGTCCAGTAGACTTGTCACGTGCATTTTTGGAGTTATGCCACGCTCAGACTTGTGGAAAATGTGTACCTTGTCGTGTCGGTCTTGGTCAGTTGAATCATCTGATCAGAAAGGTATTGAATGGTACAGCAACAATGGAAACGTTGGATATTATGGAACAGACGGCAAAGTCTATTATGGAGTCTGCTGACTGTGCTATTGGATATGAAGCGGCGCATATGGTATACAAAGGGCTGATCGGATATCGTGATGACTATATTGAGCACATTAAGAACGGACGTTGTACTTGTACATATAACCAGCCGGTGCCATGTGTATCCTTATGTCCTGCTCATGTAGATATTCCGGGATATGTAGCGTTAGTTGGGGAAGGACGCTATGCTGATGCAATCCGGCTTATTCGTAAGGATAATCCATTCCCGACCACATGTGGATTTATTTGTGAGCATCCATGTGAGGCGAGATGTCGTAGAAATATGATCGATGATTCTATTAATATCCGTGGTCTGAAGCGTGTGGCAGCAGATTTTGCAGGAGAGGTAGAACCACCGAAATGTGCACCGAGCACGGGCAAGAGAATAGCTGTCTTAGGAGGAGGCCCTGGAGGACTCAGTGCAGCTTATTATCTGCAGCTTATGGGACATCAGACAACGGTATATGAGATGCTTCCGAAGCTTGGAGGTATGTTGCGTTATGGTATTCCGAATTACCGACTTCCAAAGGAACGTCTGGACGAAGATATTAATGCAATCTTAAAGACCGGAGTAGAGGTAAAATACGGTCTTAAGATTGGTGAAGATATTACAATCCAGCAGCTTAGAAGTGAGTATGATGCAGTTTTGATTACGATCGGAGCAAGTACAGATAAGAAACTCGGACTGGAAGGCGAAGATGCTGACGGTGTGATTTCAGCAGTACAGTTCTTAAGAGATGTAGGAAAAGATGAGGCACTTGATCTGACCGGAAAAGAAGTTGCAGTTGTAGGCGGTGGTAATGTATCTATGGATGCAGTCCGCACAGCCAGAAGACTGGGCGCTAAGAAAGTCAGCATTGTATATAGAAGAAGAGTTGCAGATATGACAGCTCTTCCGGCAGAGATTGAAGGAGCAATCGCAGAAGGAATTGAAGTTCAGACGCTGAAAGCACCATCATCTCTGGATGTTGATGAGAATCATCATATCAAAGGATTGTACGTGACACCACAGATGATCAGTGAGATCAAAGGTGGACGTGCAAGTGTAAAACCAACCGGAGAGCCGGATCAGTATATTCCTTGTGATGTACTTGTTGTGGCAATCGGTCAGAATATTGAGACAGAGCATTTTGCAGAAGCAGGAATTCCGGTAGAGCGTGGTAAGATTGTGACAACTGCAGGTGGAGATTTCCTGGATATGCCGGGAGTATTTGCAGGTGGAGACTGCGCAAGTGGTCCGGCTACTGTAATCAAAGCGATTGCAGCAGCAAAAGTTGTAGCTGCCAACATTGATGAATATCTTGGATATCATCATGAGATTTCCTGTGATGTAGAGATCCCGAAGGCAAGTCTTCATGACAGAGTTCCTTGCGGACGAGCAGAGCTTACAGAGCGTGAAGCATGTGAAAGAGTCTGTGACTTTGAGGGTGTTGAGAACTGCATGACCGAAAAAGAAGCAAAACAGGAAGCCTGTCGCTGCCTGCGCTGCGATCATTTCGGATATGGAATATTTAAAGGAGGCAGAGAAAAATTATGGTAAATCTTACAATAGATGGAAGACAAATCTCAGTAAAAGAGAATACCACAATTATGGAAGCTGCCAGATCCGTTGGTATTCAGATTCCAAGTCTTTGTTATCTCAAAGATATCAATGAAATTGGAGCCTGTCGTGTATGCGTGGTAGAGTTAGAAGGAAAGGACAGACTGATCACCGCCTGCAACAATGTTTGCGAAGAGGGGATGATCATTTATACAAACAGTCCAAAAGTCAGGAAGGACAGACGTACAACAGTAGAACTGATTCTTTCTGAGCATGACTGTCAGTGTGTAACCTGTATGAGAAGCGGTAATTGCAGCCTTCAGAAGATTGCGAATGATCTGGATATTATTGAACTTCCATTTCATCAGTATCTGGAGCATCAGGCATGGGATAAGACGTTCCCATTGATTCGTGATTCTGCAAAATGTATCAAATGTATGCGCTGTGTACAGGTATGTGAAAAGGTTCAGGGACTTGGTGTCTGGGATGTAGAAGGAACCGGTTATCATACAACTGTTAATGTAGCAGGACACAACTCAATCCGCGAGGCTGACTGTGCACTTTGCGGTCAGTGCATTACCCATTGTCCTGTGGGAGCACTTCGTGAGAGAAGTGATACGAATGAAGTTTGGAAAGCAATCGAAGATCCAGAGAAGATTGTAGTAGCTCAGGTAGCACCTGCTGTTCGTACGGCATGGGGAGAAGAACTTGGTCTGGCACCGGAAGAGGCAACAGTAGGAAAGATTATGGATGCCCTCAAGAGAATGGGAATCAATTATGTATTTGATACAACATTTTCAGCAGATCTTACAATTATGGAAGAGGGAAATGAATTCGTAAAGAGATTTACGAGCGGTGAATTAAAAGACCGTCCGATGTTCACTTCCTGCTGCCCGGGCTGGGTACGTTTTATCAAAAGCCAGTTCCCACACCTGGTAAAATATTTGTCTTCAGCAAAGTCACCGCAGCAGATGTTCGGAGCGGTTATGAAGACATACTTTGCAGAAAAAATGGGTATAGATCCGGAAAAAATCTACACGGTATCTGTTATGCCATGTGTGGCTAAGAAAGCAGAGCGAGAGATGGATCTTTACTATGAGGAGTATGCAGGACATGATATAGATGCAGTTATCACAACACGTGAGCTGATTCGGATGATTCGTTCTGCACATATCAGCCCGGAGACACTGGTAGATATCGAAAGTGATCATCCAATGCACGAAGGAACCGGAGCAGGAGTTATCTTCGGTGCAACCGGTGGTGTTATGGAGGCAGCACTTCGTTCTGCTTACTACATCATCAAAGGCGAGAATCCACCGGCTGAGGCATTTACATCAGTCAGAAGCCAGGGATTCAATGAGAACAATGGTGTTCAGGAGGCAAATTTCCAGATTAATGACATTACAGTACGAACTGCAGTTGTCAGCGGACTTGGCAATACAAGAGAACTGATCCGTAAGATTGAATCTGGAGAAGTGCACTATGACTTTGTAGAAGTTATGGCATGCCCGGGAGGATGTGTTGGCGGCGGCGGACAGCCAATCCATGACGGAGAAGAGCGTGCGTTTGAACGTGGTAAGAATTTGTATTATCTGGACCGCAATGCAAATCTTAGATTCTCACATGAGAATCCGGATATTATCCAGATGTACAGAGAGTATTTTGAGGCGCCAATGTCTCACAAAGCACACATGCTTCTTCATACAGATCATAAGAAAAAATAAAATGATGTTGAATTCAGCCTTTCACGAAATCATACGGCAGTATGAAGAGTCGTGAGAGGCTGTTGTTTTTAAAGAGAGATGGAATTATAATAAAAGAGGCAGTTGGAAAACGTGAAATGCTCTTGACATTATACGTTCTTTGAGTATAATCAAAATTAAGAGATTTCATAATATGAAAGCTAGTTTCGCATAATGAAACCAGATAAAGAGAAGGAGAATGAGACCATGAATGAAGTATTAGAGAAGATTCAGAAAATTGGTATTGTACCAGTAGTTGTATTAAACGATGCAAAGGATGCAGAGCCACTTGCAAAAGCACTTTGCGCAGGAGGACTTCCATGTGCTGAGGTTACATTCCGTACAGATGCTGCAGAAGAGTCCATCCGTATCATGTCTGAGAAATATCCAGAGATGCTTGTTGGAGCCGGAACAGTTCTGACAACAGAGCAGGTAGACCGTGCAGTAGCAGCAGGAGCAAAATTCATCGTAAGCCCGGGACTGAATCCTAAGGTTGTAAAATACTGTGTAGAGAAGAATATTCCAATCACACCGGGAATCTGTACACCAAGTGAGGCTGAGCAGGCAATCGAGAATGGTCTTGAAGTTGTAAAATTCTTCCCGGCAGAGCCATCAGGCGGACTGAAGATGATTAAAGCTATGGCAGCTCCATATACACATCTGAAATTCATGCCTACAGGTGGAATCAATGCAACAAATGTAAAAGAGTACCTTGCATATGACAAGATTCTTGCATGCGGCGGAAGCTGGATGGTTAAAGGAGCTCTTGTAGAGGCTGGAGAGTTCGACAAGATTGAGGCAATGACAAAAGAAGCTGCAGAGATCGTAAAAGAAATTAGAGGCTAGTCTTATGGATAAAAAAGCATTTGATCTGCTGACATTGGGAGAAATTCTGCTTCGTCTGTCTCCACCGGACAATGAGCGTATCGTGCGTGGGGAAACATTTCAGAAACAAGTAGGAGGCGCAGAGCTTAACGTAGCTTCCGGCGTATCCCTTCTGGGACTGAGATCCGGTATCATATCAAGAATTCCGGACAGTAGTATCGGTATGTTCGCTAAGAACAAGATCCGTTTCTGTGGAGTCAGCGATGATTATCTGGTATACGATACAGGAAAAGATGCAAGACTGGGCGTGTATTACTACGAGAACGGAGCATACCCGAGAAAACCGGGTGTGGTCTATGACAGACAGCATTCGTCCATGACCAGAATTGACATCGATGAATTTGATGACAGTATATATGAATCGACCAGATGCTTTCATACATCCGGAATCACACTTGCACTCAGTGAAGAGTGCAGGAAGACCGGAGTAGAGATGATTAAGAGATTCAAAGAAAGGGGCGCACTCATTTCTTTTGATGTAAACTTTCGCCTGAATCTCTGGTCTGGAGAAGAAGCAAGAAAATGTATCGAAGGAATCCTTCCGTATGTAGATATCTTTTTCTGCTCCGAAGATACTGCCAGACTGACATTTGGAAAGGAAGGCAATGTAAAAGAGATTATGGAAAGCTTTGCGGCTGAATACCCGATTTCTGTCATTGCTTCCACACAACGTACCGTGTTAAGTCCGAAGATACATAACTTTACTTCCGTAATTTACGATGCAAAAGCAAAGAAATTCTACGAGGAAAAACCTTACGAGAATATCGAAGTCGTAGACCGTATCGGAAGCGGAGATGCTTATTGCTCCGGAGTTCTGTATGGATTGTTGCGGGAAGGCGGCGGATGTGCAAGCGCCCTCCGCTACGGAAATGCCAGCAGCGCAGCCAAGAACACCATCCCAGGAGATATGCCGTCACTGGATCTGGAAGAGATAGAAAATATCATTCACGACCATGAGACTGTCGGATATCACAGTGAGATGAATCGATAATTGAATATATAAAATGTAAGAGAATGTGCTAAATCAAGTACATTCTCTTTTTTTGTATAATAGGAAATTGCATTTCCTATTATATAAAAAAGCCTCCGGCAGGTGCGCACTGCGGCGTATAAGGATGATGCCGCAAGCGGCCGCCGCAGGCGCCAGAATGTGCCAAGGCACATTCTTTGTTTCATATTTATGTGAGCTGGTTGTGCATTTTGAAAAGTACCGATACTATAAAAATGTGGTTTCTGAAAATTGGTATGGGAAACTACAATCCTGAAGATAATAAAAGAAAACGGGAGGAAAATGATTATGGGGAAAATCATGGAAAAATTTACAGATTCAGTTGCACGCAAAATTTGGGGGACGATGGAAGAAGAACAGCGAAAATGTGAGGAAAGTAAATCGCAGATAATTACAATAGAGCAGATTAAAAAATTTGGTGAGAGCCTTTATGAGACGGAACATTCCAATAGCACGATTCAGAGATATTGCCGGGAAGTGATGAAGTTCATGGACTTTCTCGACGGACGTGTACCGGACAGACAATTGTTTGTACAGTATCGGGATCAGGAAAAAGAACAATATAATGTGCGCTCAATGAATGTAAAGATTTCTGCGATCAACGCTTTTTTTGAGTGGAGCGAGAGACCAGAATTAAAATTGCATTTGCTCAGGATTCAACGCAAAGCATTTATTCCGGAAGAACGACAGTTATCTCAGAAAGAATTTTCAAGACTTCTTAAAGTTGCACGGGAAAAGAAAAGTCAAAGATTATATATGCTTTTACAAGTACTTGTAAATACAGGAATACGAATCAGCGAATTGCCATTTGTTACGGTCGAAGCGGTAAAATGCGGTGAAGCAGAGATATCGTTGAAAGGGAAGAGCCGGGCAGTAAAATTTTGCAGGGAACTTCAGAGAAAATTACTGGAATACTGCAGAAAAAATAAAATTGAGTCGGGATATATATTCCGGACACGGAGCGGGCAGCCGGTTGACCGCTCTAATATTTATCACGAAATGCAGCAATTATGTGAAAAGGCATGTGTGGAGAAGAAAAAAGTATTTCCACATAATATCAGACATTTATTTGCAAGAATTTTTTACCATATCGAGCAGAATCTGGCTCATTTGGCAGACGTACTTGGGCACAGTAGTATAGAAACGACCAGGATATATGTGGCAGAGACAAAGTATACCTATGAAAAAATTCTGGAGAAGATGAAACTATCTATATAAAAAAGACCACAGAATCTATATTCCGTGGTAATAAAGACGACCTAAAATACATAAAAAGTTTTAACAACATTAATATTAATGTTGTACTTCACAAATGTCAATATATTTGCGGGAAAATCCAAGGTTAAAATACCGCTTAAATTCTAAAAAATGAAAAATAAGGCATGAAAAATACCCCTGTCTGTGACGAATGAACGGAAAGGGTTATTTTTCATGCCTTTTTCTAATCTAAGACCTGAAACAACATATGGAGTAGATTGATTGAAATGTGCTTTTTGGACACATTACCACGGAATATAGATTCTGTAGTAATGAGACATTTTTGATAGGATCTGAAATAAAAAAGTTTCGGACTATTCCCTGAAAAAGAATGAGAAGGAGGAGAAGAGTATGGATAATAGGGGAAAATATCATGCACATTCCAAAGTACTGCGTGTATTTGTGGCGGTGCTGACTCTGTCTATGGTTCTGGGGATGTCGGGATTCCAGACATTTGCTGAAGAAGATGGAGCAGCACAGGACCAGTCCGGAGTAAGTGCACAGAGCAGTCAGAGTGAAGAACAGATTGTGTTCACACCTGAAGAGCAAATGAAAGAAATCTCAATAACAGCATTGAAATCCGAAGGGGAGACAGCAGAACATTATAAAGAAGTAGAGACAGCACTGAAAGATAATGAGACAGCATATGATGGATTCAAAGCCTTTGAGATTTCGGTTGAAGACAAAAACGAAGCCTGTCAATCGACAGGGGACAAAGTGACGATTGAGATGCAGGCAGATCGAACAGCATTGGCAAAAGATGCTGATTTAGCGAACGTTTCAATACTGCAGCTGGTAAAAACAGAGGCAGGATTTCAAGCTCAAAAGGTTGCAGATGGAAAGGTAAGTGCAGATGGAAATACAATCACAGCAAAATTTGATGTTGAGAATATTTCCACAGTTGTACTGACATGGATAAAGACAGTTGCTTCTGATGAGTCAGAGAATACAGTTGAAAGTGTACAGGAAAATGTTGCACCATTGGCAGCCACTACATTTTCATTGGAGGATCACATAAAAGATCAGGGAACGTTAAATGTGCCGGCATCTGTCGGTGCAGTCAGCTACAAGTGGTTTAGAAGTGACAATGGAACAGGAAACTGGACAGAAGTTGTGAGCCGTAAGATTACCGGAGATTCTTATAATATTTCAGAAGATGGGACAAGTCTGAATGTAGCACTTGATAATGGCGCGAGAAAATATTACAAGGTGGAAGCTTACGATGCGCAGGGAAATAAGACAGGTGAGTCAACAGCTACGCAGGTTTCGTATTATTCCGCACTTCAAAATGGAAGTTTTGAAAAGCCGATGTGTGAGAATTACGGAAACTACCAGCCATATATCACAAGTGACACACAAGAAATTGTGTGGAAAACGACAGCTTCCGATAATCAGATTGAGATTGTGAATGCTTCACCGGATAAGAAAACAAGTCGATGGTTTGGGGAATCATATAAATCTTTGTCTCAAAAACATCATCAGGTCGATGCGGCAGCCCATGGAGAACAGTTTGCAGAATTGAATGCAAATGCAGTTGGCTCCTTATATCAGGATGTACTGACAGCACCGGGGGCAACCTTGAACTGGGGTCTGGCACACAGGGCGAGAGGAGATAAGAGCGCGAAAGACACCATGTATGTCCTGATCATGCCGACAAAACTTGCAGAAAATATTAATAATCAGACAGATGTGGAAAATGTTATTCGGGCTATAAATGCCGGAGATCCGACTTATGCAGGAGCGACGGTTCAGACAATTACAGACGATAATCAAAAATGGTATACCCATACCGGCACTTATGAAGTCCCGGAGGGACAATATCTGACCAGATTTTTCTTTGTGGCGGGTCCGACAGCATATGATTCCAGTTCCGGTGCAGACGAGAATCTGAAGGGAACGATTGGAAATCATCTGGACAATGTGTATTTTACATCGGAACTTCCACAGCCGAACCCGGATACAGGACATTTAAAGATTACGAAGACAATCCAGGGATTGACACCGGAAGAAGCAACCGGCTATTCCATGGAGGTGAACATAGAAGGACCGAATGGTTATACAGATAAAACCATCACATTGGATAATTTCAGCTGGAATGAGGAAAAACAGGCTTATACAGCGACACATGTAGAACAGAATGTTCCGATAGGAAGCTACACTGTCAGTGAGGTCGCAGGTTCCATACAAAGAGAAGGATATTCTGTGACTACAAAATTGAACGGAACAGATAATCCGGACGCCTCCGGACTTATCAATATTCAAGACCGTCAGACAGCGGAAGTCTGGTTTGAAAATACATATACGCCGAGTACGTATGCACTTTCTGTCAAAAAGATACTTACCAGAAAAAATGACTACGCAGACCGGACGAAAGCATTTGATATCGACATTATGTTAAAAGATAAAAATGGAGCCAATATCAGTGGTGAATTTGATACAGAAGATGGTCAGAAAATCAGATTCACAGACGGAAAAGCCACCGTTTCGCTAAAAGATAATGAAACCATAAAGATTCTTGGTATTCCGGCGGGAGCTGGATATGAAGTTCAGGAGACCGGTGAGAGTTCCAAAGGATACGATGTCCAGTATGATCAGAAGACGGGAACAATGAATTGCAATCAGAGTGTTACAGTAACGAATACTGCAAAAGACGTTCCGGTCAGTGGTGTCGATACAGGGAACTGGATTGCCGGAGGAATTCTGATGGCTGCATTGATGGTGGCAGCAGGATCCATCTATGTAATCATCTGCCAGAGAATGAAACAAGGCAACCGCAGGCGGAGAAGATTCTAAGATGCAGGAAGAAAGACAATCCGTTCCACTTCTTGTAGATATCGGGTATCTTCTGTTAAAAATCGTGATTATAGGGGCTCTTGCAGTCCTTATGTTTACATTTCTCTTCGGAATCTGCCGTAATCCGGATGACTCCATGAGTCCATCTGTGAAAGAAGGAGATCTGGTGATTTATGATCGCTTGAAAGACGACTATCAGATCGGAGATGTGGTAGTGCTCAGACAAGAACAAAAAACAGAACTCAGACGTGTAGTGGCAAGAGCGGGAGATGTAGTGGATATTACAGAAGAAGGATTAAGTGTCAATGGTTATATTCAGCAGGAAGATGATATTTATACGGAAACACTTCCGTATACAGAAGGAATTACATTTCCGGTTACGGTAGGTTCCAATCAGGTCTTTTTGCTGGGGGATAACAGAAACAGTGCCAGAGACAGCCGGATATATGGAGCAGTGGACGTTGCAAAGATAAAAGGAAATGTTATGACAATTATACGTCGTCGTAATTTGTAAAAGCGATGACAACAATTTTAGATAGGAAACAATCTGTTGTCAGGCAAAATCGAAGACAGGAAGAAAGACAGATTGCTTTTTATTATAAATGAAATACAAGGATACATGAAGGAGGAAGAACAATGAAATCAGGAAAAATCAAAGCAATGCTTATGGCAGGAGTGCTTACGATGAGCTTATGTGCAGGAACAGCAGTCATGGCAGCAGAGGTGCCAACAGTTGGAGGGACAGCAGACATTACAAAGAATCTGCATATTGCAGAAGGAATTACAGTACCAGCTACTACATTTACATTCAACATCCATCAGACGGCAGGTGATAAGACAACTGTTGCAAGTACAACAACAGCAGCATTTGATGCAGACGCTGTCAGCAAGGATCTTGTATCTAAAGTAGCAGCAACAGAACTGACAGATGCAACAAAGTATCCGCACGCAGGAGTCTATACATTTACTGTCAACGAGGTGAAAGGCGATGTAGCCGGTATGACATATGATGAAAAAACTTACACAGTAAATGTATATGTAGTAAATGAGGGAGATGGATTAAAGGTAGACAGCATTACTGCAAATGATGGAACAGCAAAAGTAACTGCCATGTCTTTTGACAATACATATGTAAAAGACTCTAGTCTCACAATTGAAAAGAATGTAACAGGAACTCAGGCAGATCGAACAAAACATTTCAACTTTACGATTCAGATGACAAAGGCTTCTACAGATACAAGAACTTCTTATACAGGAACCGTTGTAAAAGGTGATAAATGTAAAGAAACACATCAGAATGTTGTACTTACATTTGATGAGAAGGGAAAAGCAACAGCAAATGTAACATTGTGTGATGGAGATAAGATCACATTTGATACCATTGCGGCAGGAACCAGATATACCGTTACTGAGGCAGGGGCAGCAGATGGATATACACCAAGTGTAGAAGTTGTAGAGAATGGTGGAAATGCACAGCAGGCTACAGCAAAGGCTGATGCAGACGGAATTTCTGCAGACAATAAGCTGATTGGGGAGAATGCAAACAGTGTAGTATTTACAAACGCTTATACAGACACGCCGGTCACAGGTGTGCTCATTAACAATCTTCCATACATTGTTCTTGTTGCAGTAGCAGTATGTGCCCTTGCAGCAGTTGTTCTGATCAACAGACGCAGACAGTATCGCTAAAAAATGCTGGTGCGTATAGCAGACAGAATCGTCAATCTTGTAGTACTGATATTTACCATGTTGCTGATTCTGTATGGAGTATATGCATTCTGGGATACAAGGCAGGTCTATGATGCAGCATCTGCAGAGAACTACGAGACCTATAAGCCGGAAAAAGCGGATTCCATGTCATTTGAAAAGCTGCAGGCGCAAAATCCGGAGGTTGTTGGCTGGCTGCATGTGTATGGAACAAAAATTGACTATCCGTTTGCGCAGGCAGAAGACAATTCCAAGTATGTAAATACAGATGTTATGGGGGAATATGCACTGTCAGGAAGCTTATTTCTGGACTGTGCAAATGCATCGGATTTTAGTGATTTTAATAATGTGATTTATGGACATCATATGGAAAAAGAATTGATGTTCGGTGATCTTGACCGTTATGAAGATGAGACATATTTCAAAGAACATGAATATGGAAATCTGTATTATGACGGTCAGGACCACGGAGTGCATTTTTTTGCGCTGGTAAAGGCAGATGCATATGACAATATCATCTACAATGTCAGAATTTCCGATATATCGGAAAAGCAAGAGTATTTGTCATATGTGAAGAAACAGGCTCTGTATTATCGGAATTTAAATATCTCTGCAGAAGATGAAAATGTGCACCTTTTGGCACTGTCTACTTGTAATTCACAGACTACAAATGGCAGAGATGTATTAATTGGATGGATTTCAGATGAGACGTATCCAGACACATTTACAAAAGAAGATATGGAAAAACAACAGGGGAAAGTAAGAAATCTTATGGAGCAGATTCCGATTTGGTGGTATGTGCTTTTGGAAAATGTGCTTGTTGGGTTGGAGATTGTAGTAGTTCTGAGATATATCAGGAAGAAAAATAAGAACTGCACGACAGTGCAAAATCATATGATACAAGGACAGAAGGGAAGGGAGGGGAGATAAATGACAAAAGACCGGAGAGCGGGGAAAGGCTTAAATAAGGGAGCATTTACTATCATAGCTGCAGGAATTGCCATGGCAGCAGTTCTGCTTCAGGGAATATCTGTGAAAACAGAAGCAGCAACCCAAAAGGTCGTTGCAAAAATACCGGTGTCCCAGACATTTGAAATGAAGAATCAAGTGCCGGAAGGCCTGAACCGAGAATTCCAGTACACGCTGACTTGTGAAGATGACAAAAATCCAATGCCGGAGAAAGCTTCAGAGGGAACTTATACATTTACTCTGAAAGACAATGAGAAAAAAGTCATTGAAATTGGTTACGAACATGCCGGAGTGTATGCATATAATTTAAAACAACAAGTATCTGATAAAAAAGATAAATTCAATTATGATGAAACAAATTACCAGGTGGCCGTATATGTGACGAACTCCAAGGATGGAGGACTTGCGACCCAGGTGATCGTGAAAAAGCCAGATGGGACCAAAAGCGCAGAGGTAAATTTTTACAACTCTTATCTCGGAGATATTGAGACCAAGGGAAATAGTATTGTGAAGACCGGAGATACCCAGAATCTAATACTATGGTATTCAACGGCGGCAATCGCAGTGACAGTATTTCTGATTACCGCATTTGTCAGGAGAAAGAAATGTCAGTAATTCGTGACTTGAGCGGACAGAAATTTGGAAGACTGACAGCGCTGTATCCGACGGAAAAACGTGACAAGAAAGGTTCTGTGTACTGGCATTGCAAGTGTGAGTGTGGAAATGAAATTGACGTTTCTCTCAGTGGTCTCGTATATGGAAATTACAAAAGTTGTGGCTGCCTGAAGAGAGAATGTGGAAAAAATATTCATGACCAGCTTCATTTGCTCAATGGCACTTGCGTAGAGTGGCTGCAACACCGGAAAAGTCGATGCGACAGCACAAGCGGTTTTCGAGGAGTTTATAAGACGAAAGCAGGAAAATATCGTGTGACAATAGGATTTAAAGGAGAACGTTATCAGCTTGGAACATACCGGGAATTTCAAGATGCAGTCGACGCAAGACTGGAAGCAGAACATCTGATTCATGATGGCTTTCTGGAAGCCTACGAAAAATGGTGCAAACGCCAGAAAGAAGATCCCAAATGGGCGGAAGAAAATCCACTGATCTTTAATGTACATCGTGAGAACAAAATTCTAACAGTAGAAACAAATATGAAATAAACAAGAAAACGTGGAGGGCAGCTTCCACGTTTTTTCTATACTCCCAGCGCAAGCCACCCTGTCTCCAGGCAGTTTATTATTTATATACTGAGTGGGAGCGAAGCAGAATTCAGAAACAGGCGGTGCACACAGAAACATTGAATTATTTTGCCGTTGATGCGAGCATAGCTTGAGCTTTCGGAGCATTGTCTGAGCCTGTTCTTTAGGCGAGTTTGCGTAGAAAGCCCATAATAAGCGGCGGAGCATCAACAAAAAATATTCAGTTTCTGTGTGCACCGCCTGTTTCAATTCTATTCATACCACAATGTGATAAAAAATAAACAATAACGTTAAAAAAATATCATTTATATATTGACAAATAATTAACAATAACTTATACTACCAAATGTAAAGAACAAAAGACGTCTAATGAAACAAACTATAATCCATATTTTTATTTACAGGAGGGAATCCAGATGGCTAAGAAGAAAGAGGTTGTACCGATATTTGTTGACAATGTGGAAGCGTTGGAGGCGAAAATGCAGGCAATGCGCGAGGCGCAGAAGATCTTTGCCACCTATACACAGGAGCAGGTCGACAAGATTTTTTATGCGGCAGCAGTTGCAGCAAACAAGATGCGTATCCCGCTTGCGAAGCAGGCAGTGGAAGAAACCGGACGTGGTATCGTCGAGGATAAAGTAATCAAAAATCATTACGCAGCAGAGTACATTTATAATGCTTATAAAGATACAAAGACTTGTGGTGTGATTGAGGAAGACAAAGCATTTGGAATCAAGAAGATTGCAGAACCGATTGGTCTTGTGGCAGCGGTTATTCCAACTACGAATCCGACTTCAACGGCAATCTTTAAGACGCTGATCTGCCTGAAGACAAGAAATGCCATTATCATCAGTCCACATCCTGCAGCAAAGGCTTCTACAATTGCAGCGGCAAAGGTTGTTCTGGACGCGGCAGTGAAAGCCGGAGCACCGGAAGGAATCATCGGCTGGATTGATGCACCGTCACTGGAGCTGACCAATCTTGTCATGAAGGAGTCTGATATTATTCTTGCAACGGGTGGTCCTGGAATGGTAAAGGCTGCATATTCTTCCGGAAAACCGGCACTTGGAGTCGGAGCCGGAAATACGCCGGTTATCATTGATGACACCGCAGACATTAAGCTTGCAGTCAACTCCATTATTCATTCCAAAACATTTGACAATGGTATGATCTGTGCATCTGAGCAGTCCGTAACGGTTCTGGACAGCATTTATGATGAAGTAAAGAAAGAATTTGCATACAGAGGCTGCTACTTCCTGAAAAAAGGAGAAGAGCTGGATAAGGTTCGTAAGACGATTATTATAAATGGTGCATTGAATAACAAAATTCCTGGAAAATCTGCTTATGAGATTGCAAAACTGGCAGGTGTGGATGTTCCGGAAAATACAAAGATTCTGATCGGTGAAGTAGAATCCGTAGATATTTCTGAAGAATTTGCACACGAAAAATTATCACCGGTACTTGCTATGTATCATGCCAAAACATTTGACGAGGCAATCGAAAAAGCAGAACGCCTTGTAGCTGACGGCGGATATGGACATACATCTTCGCTTTATATCCATCCGTCTGAGACAGAGAAAATCGCAAAACATGCTGAAGCGATGAAGACATGCCGAATCCTGATCAACACACCGTCTTCCCACGGAGGAATCGGAGATCTCTACAACTTCAAACTGGCACCGTCCCTGACGCTGGGCTGCGGTTCCTGGGGAGGAAACTCCGTATCTGAAAATGTAGGTGTCAAACATCTGATCAATATTAAAACAGTTGCAGAGAGGAGAGAAAATATGCTTTGGTTTCGGACTCCGGATAAGGTATACTTTAAGAAAGGCTGCATGCCGGTAGCACTTAACGAACTTGGAAATGTATTGCACAAAAAGAAAGCATTTATCGTAACAGACAGTTTCTTATATAAGAACGGTTACGTGGCTCCAATCGAGCAGAAACTGGACGAACTTGGAATTCAGCATACATGCTTCTTTGAAGTAGCACCGGATCCGACACTCCAGTGCGCAGAAAAAGGTGTAGATCAGATGCGTGCATTTGAGCCGGATACGATTATTGCTCTCGGTGGTGGATCTGCCATGGACGCAGCGAAGATCATGTGGGTAATGTATGAACACCCGGAAGCTGATTTCGAGGATATGGCCATGGACTTTATGGATATCCGCAAGCGTGTATTTACGTTCCCGAAAATGGGCGAAAAAGCTTATTTTGTAGCAATCCCGACCTCTTCCGGAACGGGTTCCGAAGTGACACCATTTGCCATTATCACAGATGCCGAGACAGGTGTCAAATGGCCGATCGCAGATTACGAGCTGCTTCCGAACATGGCAATTGTAGATGTAGATAATATGATGACTCAGCCGAAAGGACTGACAAGCGCATCTGGAATTGACGTTATGACACACGCAATCGAAGCATATGTATCTATCATGGCAACTGATTATACAGATGGACTTGCAATGAAAGCGGCAAAAGCAGTATTTGATTATCTTCCACGGGCATATGAGAATGGTGCAAATGATCCGGAAGCCAGAGAGAAGATGGCAAACGCATCCTGTATGGCAGGAATGGCATTTGCGAACGCATTTCTTGGACTGAACCACTCTATGGCACATAAACTTGGCGCATTCCATCACCTGCCACACGGAGTTGCAAATGCAGTGATTCTGACAGAGGTTATGCGATACAATGCCGCAGAAGTGCCGACAAAGATGGGAACATTTTCACAGTATCAGTATCCACATGCACTGGCAAGATACGCAGAACTGGGCCGTTTTGTAGGCTGCCAGGGAAAAGACGATGCAGAAGTATTTGAAAACTTCATTGCGAAACTGGAAGAATTGAAAGAAAAAATCGGTATCAAGAAATCCATTCGCGAGTACGGCATAGATGAAAAGTATTTTATGGATACACTGGACGACATGGTAGAGCAGGCATTTAACGATCAGTGTACGGCAGCCAACCCAAGATATCCACTCATGAAAGAAATCAAAGAGTTATACTTAAAGTGCTGGTAAGGAGGTAAATGTGAGATGAAACTGACCAATCCGGAATTAATTGTGAAACGTTCTTATAAGGAAGTCTACAAAGACGGGAATAAGATTGTAAAAATATTTGAAAAAGACCACCCGAAGTCAGCCGTTTTTAATGAGGCTCTGAACACTGTACGTGTGGAAGAAGCGGGACTGGATATTCCGAAGCTTGATGAGGTCACGCAGATTGACGGAAAATGGGCGCTTGTCATCGAGTGCCAGGCGGGTGAGACACTGGAAGCAGTCATGAAAAAAGATCCAGATAATCTGGAAAAATATATGTCTGAGTTTGTGGATCTTCAGCTTCAGATTCATGCAAAGACAGCGCCGATGCTTACAAAATTAAAAGACAAACTGGCAAAACAGATCAACCAGTTAAAAGAGCTGGATGCAACTCAGAGATACGAACTTCTGGTACGTCTGGAGAGTATGCCGAAACATACAAAAGTGTGCCATGGAGACTTCAATCCAAGTAACGTCATCGTAGGCGAGGACGGCAAACTGACAGTGGTAGACTGGGCACATGTTACCCAGGGAAATGCAAGTGCAGATGCAGCACTCACTTACCTTCAATTCGCATTGAAGAACCGTGTGGAGGCGGAAATGTACCTGACTATGTTCTGCAAGAAGAGTGATACAGCAAAACAGTATGTACAGCAGTGGCTCCCGATTGTGGCAGCGGCACAACTGGAGAAGAATAATGAGCTGGAGAAAGACTTCCTGATGAAGTGGATCGATGTCATGGATTATCAATAAAAATATTTGACATAGAATAAGCAGACTGATATTATAATATTAGAAAAGGTGCTACCGATGACGGTTCGCCTGATTATGAGGTTAAAAATAACCGCTCAACTTTGTCAGGGTTAGGGGCGGTTATTTTTGCGTCTTGGAATCATGCCTTCCATGCATGTAACCAAGACTGTAGAAAGTCAAACACAGTGAAATCACTGCGATAAGGTCACTAATGGTCAGCATAGGCATATTTCTCCTTTTTTAGATTTTCCTTTCGGAATGGATCTATGTAATCGGAGCTATGTTTTACTCTCCGCGCAAAGCGAACCGCCATCAACACGTCAATGTGTGGTAGCACCTGGGCATAAAGCCTATATTGATTTTAACAGAAATAAAATGTATAGTAAATATATATTTCATATTTAATAAACAATATTTTGAATATAAAATAATATATTGACAGCTTTCTACATATGGTGTAAAGTGTGGATAGAGCGAAACCGGTACGACAGTTCGTGCCGGTTTAAAAATTAATAATACATAGAAATATTTCTATATTTCTATGTATAAAACCAATAATATAATGTTGCTTATAAATTAAGCGATATTTAGAGGGAGGCGCTATGGACGCGATTAAGACAGGTTGGGATTTTTTTCAGGACCAGATATTAGGAATGCACTGGCTGAAAGATCTTGTAGGTAATCTGCTTGTAAAGGCAGGAATGGGGGAGAGTAGATTTCCCGGTGAATTTTTACACTTTTTTATTTA
>ERZ808240.2832-NODE-2832-length-18061-cov-11.756803_pt1 | contig 18061 bp, 16 predicted proteins | sample MGYA00521084_ERZ808240 | MGnify/ENA primary metagenome ERZ808240 (study PRJEB31516, sample SAMN03275571) | gut metagenome | biome: mammalia-associated habitat; material: feces | host: Papio cynocephalus | place: Kenya | collected 2012-08-06 ... | reverse complement strand
ACTGTAAAATGTCAGCCAGCTGCAATAATTTAGCTGCTGCGAACGGATTTGCTGCAGCTTTTTTATTGTTTAATAAGGGAAGTGAAATATATGAAGATATTAATTTTAGACGATGACATATTGTATATACAAAGATTTGAAAAATTCTTTGTAAAAAAATATACGGGATTTCAAATCTCTGTTTTTGATAATCTTTCTGATGCTGAATATGCTATGAAAAATATGTTGTTTGATATAATACTTTTTGGAGAAAAATTTGATTCAGTGGATTTGAAAGCATATAATGAGTATATTTCTAAATCAGTTTTTGCATATTTTTCTTCAAAAGATGAAATTATCAATGAAACTGAAACAATTTTTAAATACAGAAATCTTACAGAAATACATAAGCAGATTTGTGAGATATATGAAAAAAACCGTAAAAGAGTTGTAAGAAGTATTTCCGGAGAAATTCCTGATGAAGACTCAAAACAAACTGAATTATTATCATTTATACCTGTGCATGGCGGGGCAGGCAGTTCAACAATGGCGGCAGCCTGTGCTTTATATCTGGCAAAACAAAATAAAGTTCTGTATATGAATTTTGAACAAAGATCCAGCGAAAAAGTATTTTTTGAAAATAATTGTCAAAAAGGATTATCAGATATAATATACGCATTTAAATCAAGATATACAGAATCAGGATTATGTGAGATAATAAGAAATTCAATAAACCCTGATGTAAAACAAACAGCATATTCTGAAGTTATGTGTATTAATGGATATAAAAATATTATTGACTGTACTTCTATTAATGATGAGATTATTGAAAAACTTTTTGAAATTTTAAAAAATCAGTTTGATTATAGGTATATCATTATTGATGCTGATTATATAGTTGGGAATATTATAAAAAAAATTATTTTCAAATCAGATAAACTTATATGTACTTCATGCGGTTCAGATATAGCTAATATAAAGCATCTGGAATTAAACAGATATCTTGATGTAATAAAGCGTGAAAGCATGGATAATTTTCCTAAAAAGTATCTCATTTTTAATCAGTATTATGGAATGGAATCTGAATATTCAGCAGCGGAAGATATGGAGATAATAGCCAGGCTTGCAAGATATCGTTCTGATGGAGAAAAAAGACTTTCATCTCAGTCAATAATTGATGAAATATTAAGTAAGAATATATTTGAATTATTGAAATAAGGAGAGCTTTTTATGAAACAAAAATACATTGATGAAATAGTAGAACGTATATGTCAGATGATTAAAACAGGTGACACTCAGATTGATACTCAGAATAAAAAAGAATATGGATTTGAAAAAGCATTTACAAAATCTGAAGGAACTCAGCTTTACCGTGAAGCAAGTAATGATAAGTACAGAATGTATATATGCAATCTTCTTGATGGCTTGCTTGATGAAAACGGTGATTATATAGCTTATGATGGAAATAAGGTATATGTTTCACCGGAAGATAAGGTTACAATTATTGAAAGAATTTTTGGTGCATACCGTGGACTTGGAGTACTTGAACCTATACTTCTTGATGAAGAAATAACTGAAATTATGATAAATGGTCCGAAGAATATATTTGTTGAAAAAAAAGGAAGTATAATGCGTCTTGAACAACAGATAGGAAATGATGAAACCGGAGATGCTGAAATAAGAAAAATAATTCATCGTATCGTCGATATGTGCGGCAGAGAAGTAAATGAATCAAAACCTATAGTAGATGCAAGACTGACAGATGGTTCACGAGTAAATATTGTTCTTTCTCCTATAGCGATGAATGGAGATACAATTACAATAAGAAAATTTTCCAAAAAACCGATGGATATCGAAAGACTTATTGCATATGGTTCAATTACAAGAGAAATTGCAAATATACTTCAAAAGCTTGTAAGAGCAAAATACAATATATTTATAAGCGGAGGTACAGGAAGCGGAAAAACTACATTTTTAAATGCACTGTCAAACTATATTCCATCAGATGAACGAGTAATTACAATTGAGGATTCAGCTGAACTTCAGATTAATGGCATAAATAACCTTGTAAGTCTTGAAACTAAACAGGCAAATGCTGAAGGAAAAGGTGCAATTACTATTAAGGACTTGATAAAATCTTCATTGAGAATGCGTCCTGACAGAATAGTTGTAGGAGAAGTAAGAGGTGAGGAAGCTCTTGATATGCTTCAGGCAATGAATACCGGTCATGACGGCTCGCTTTCAACAGGTCATTCAAATTCAGCTAAGGATATGCTCAGCAGACTTGAAACAATGGTTCTTCAGGGAGCATCAGGGCTTCCGCTTGATGCGGTAAAACAGCAGATTGGTTCTGCTCTTGACCTTATAGTTCATCTTTCAAGAATGAGAGACCATTCAAGAAAAGTTGTGGAAATAACAGAAGTAATAGGATGTAAAAACGGTGAGATTATTCTTAATCCTTTATATAAATTTGAAGAAGATGAAAAGTCAACGTTTGAAAAAGTTTCCGGTTCTCTTATAAGAACTGAGAATAAAATGAAAAAAGATTATAAACTCAAACTTGCAGGTATAAAAGAAGTGATTATATGAAAAAATTTATCAAAAAAAATCAGCATAAGGAAAATAAAGGCATAACAGGAAATGGTACTGATTACACATACTATTATCTTAGCTTTTCTGAAAAACTCACCGCAATGGCGGCAGGATTTTTGGTGGGATTTATTGCAAGCTATGTTTATTTCAGTATAGCCTCGTTAAGTATTATAACAGCATTGATATGCAGTTATAAAGCAATTTCAATCTATCAGAAAATGCTTTATAACAAAAGAAACAAAGAGTTAAGACTTCAGTTCAGAGATTTGCTTGAATCACTCAGTAACTCATATACAGTAGGAATGACTGCAAACAGAGCATTCCACGCAGCATATGATGATATGAAAATTGAACATGGAGAGAAAGCTTATATTACAAAAGAAATGAAACTTATATGCGATATACGTGATAATCAGGGAGTGGAAATAAAAGACGGATTAAAGGATTTTGCCCAGAGAAGCGGCATTGACGATATAATAAGCTTTGCAGGAGTATTTGAGGTTTCAAGTGAACTTGGCGGAGATGTTGCAAAAGTTATCCGTGAAACAAGAGATATTATCAGTGATAAAGTGGAAATTGAACTTGAAATCCAGACAATGGTCACTTCACAGAAAAATCAGCTGAATGTTCTTGCAATAATGCCGTTTGTTATGGTTATGCTTACAAAGTCTTTTAATACTGATGATGGAAGTGCACTTGTAATAACAGTAAAAATTATAGCTATGGCAATGTTTGTATTTGCATACTGGCTTGGTACAAAGATTGTAAACATTAAAGTATAAAAGGGGGAATATACAGTGAGTTTCGGATTGATGTTTATTCTTTCATTTTTGTCAACAGTAATGTTTTTTATATGGTTTATACTTTTTTTGAAATACAGAAAAAAGTATGATGGTCTTATCGAAAAAATTGATAGTAAAATATTTACCCTTAAAGAAATTTATTTTATAGGACTCGGCTGTATAGACATTTATGAAAGACGTTCAGGTGAAAAACTTACTTCAAGCGATAAAGCAGTTGCAAAAATAAAATTTCTGTCAGAAGTTTTTGGACGTGACAGTGCAGAGCTTTATTATTATATTCTTAATGGTGCAGGTATTTCACTTTTTCTTACATTTGCTCCGATAGGACTTGCTTTAGGCTGTATGATAAATTCATTTCTGGGGTTTATATGTGGTATATTGCTTGTAGTTGCAATGGTTTATGGAATAAACAGCAATATAAATTCTGAAATCAATAAAAAGAAAGATTCTATAATTGATGAATTTCCTAAAATGGTTTCAAAGCTTACATTGCTTATAAATGCCGGAATGATTGTAAGAAAAGCATGGGACGAAGTTGCAGTTTCAGATTATGAAAATGAACTTTATTCTGAAATGCGAAGTACAAGCAAGGATATACAGGAAGGTATGTCAATAGAAAATGCAATGAATTCATTTGCAAGCCGCTGCGGACTGAAGGAAATAAGAAAATTTTCGTCAATATATGTACAGTGCATTAAAAGAGGTGCAGCTGAAGCAGTTGATTCAATGAAAATAATGTCAGATGAAGCATGGAAGCAGAAAAAGGAAATAGCAAAACAAAAAGGCGAAATTGCTGCCGGAAAACTGCTTATCCCTACAATGATAATGTTTTTAGGAATACTTATAGTTGTAGTAGTTCCTATGGTTGTTTCAATGTTCGGGGCATTTTAATCTGAGGTGTCAAAGGTGTATAGCCTTGATATAAATTTATATACATACATTCATTCGATAGGAATCTTTTAAAAAGGGGGTGTAATTTATGGATAAAATCAATACTTTTTTCCTTGCAAAGTATTTGCAGCTGAAAAACAAAGCCGACAGATTCATGGAAGAAGAAGACGGAATGGAAGTTCTTCAGGCTGTAATCCTTGTTGCGATAGCTTTAGTTGTTGCAGCAGCTTTGTTAACCATAATAGGAAAGAATGCGGATGATGGATTATTGGGGGAGATTCATAAGAAAATAGATAGTGAATTTAGTGGTCTGTTTTCAAGCACCAGCAGTCATTAAATGAGGATAATACTAATTGATTCCAGAATATGGGTGGCTAACAGTCACCCGTACAAAATCTGAGTTTATTATTCTGTGGGGGCGGATATAATTCGCTCCTGCAGATAATAACCATCAAATAAAAAATATATAGTTTATCTGACAATATAACTTTTTTTATACTGTGAGATAAAGTATACTGTTTTTGCAAAAGGAGGAGATAAAATGAAAAATTTCAAATCAGATGAAACAGGTGCGGCACAGATTATAGAAGCAGCTATTATATATCCGGTTGTTTTTATGATTTTGTTTTATCTTATATATATGGGACTTTATATACTTCAATGCGTTACAGTAGAATCATATGCCCAGAAAATAGCACTTATGGCAGCAAGAGAAGTTGCTCATCCGGGATATATTGATGAAATAGATAAAAATGCTATAGATGCTTCGGTTGATTATTCAGGAAACAACGACATAAGCCTGCCAGACGACCCAAGAGAAATCGGAGTATCCAGTGCATACAGATATTTTGCACCGAAAAATCTTATAAGTAAGGAAAAACAAGATTATCTTAAAAATCAACTTAGAAATCTTATCAAAACATCTTCAATTATCGGCAACAGCGATGGCGATATAAAAGTAGATATCACTTTTAAAAATTATGTTGTCGTACAACAGGTTGAAGTAAAAGCAACTCAGAAACTTGCCTCATTTCCGGTTCTTGAATTTTTTGGAATGAATGACGATCTGACAGTCAGTTCAACGGCTGTAGCTTCTGTGAATGATTCTGATGAATTTATAAGGAATGTAGACTTTATAGATGATATAATTGAAACCATAGGCAAAAAACTTGGAATAGATATTGATAATATAAGAACTAAAATACAAAATGTTAAAGAAAAAATGGGACTTGATAAATAATAATCAGGAGGATAGTTGTGTTATGATTATGGAATTTTGCCGTAAAAACAGAGGTTCAATATCAATATTTCTGTTGCTTGTATTGCTCCCGATGGTTACATATGCAACAATGATAATAGATGCGTCAAGACTTCAGTCTGCCAAAACGGAAATATCAGGTGCAGGCGACCTTGCTATGAGTTCCGCAATGGCAGATTATGAAGCAACTCTTCATGAGCTTTATGGTTTGTTTGCAATGTCACCGGACGAAGAACAGTTAAAAAAGAATGTTCAGAGTTATTTTGAAAAAAATATCCGTAATTCCCTTGGTGATGAAGCTGATAAGGATTATATAAAGAAATCAGCAAAGAAAATAACTGATATGGCTTTTAGTAGTGATGAAATTGATATCAATGACTATGATTTTGACAATCTTATAAATATGAATCCTGAAAATATAAATGCAAGCTATGTTACAGATTCATCACTTGCAAATCCTTATATTTTAAAAAGACAGATTATGGAGTTCATGAAATACAGAGGTCCTATATCATGTGTAAATAATATTCTTTCAAAATTTGCAGCATTCAAGGACAGCAGCAACCAGACAACTGTTGTTTCAAATAAAGTAGATTATTCAACAAAGCTTAACTCAATATCAGACCCTTGTCTTGCAACATATGAGTTGATTGAACAGTATTTTGATTTGTCAACTGATTTTAATAAAATAAAAGATTCTTTAGATAGCCGTTATGGAAAAGCACAACTATTATATCAAGCTGCAACAGAAATAATGGTGGGTTATTGTAATCTTAATGAGGATATGATTAACTTTGATAATGTGGAATTAGAGTATAATATTAATACTACTAATCCTATGACTACTAAAGAAAGTATAGAAGAAACTGAAAAGCGACTTAATGAAATAATAGATATAACTGAAAATAATACGGATTTTGAAAACAAATATGGTTCTTTTTCTATTGAAACAAATGAAGATGATGTTGATACATTAAATTTTGATAGTGATGCGAGTGTTAATGTAAATGTTCAATATAAGAGCAAATCTGACAATATAGACATTACTTTACAATATTTAGAAAGTTATACACATGATTTGATTAATGGAGATCGTGTTTTGGATAATATAAATAACATAAAAGACGAAATTGAAAAAGCTAATAGATTGATAAATCCAGTGTTTGAAGAACCATTTAAAGAAAATATGCTTGAATTTTATAAAAATGCAGAAACTTATAATAAATTAGTAGAGAATTATAAAAACTGTGTTGGAGTTTATGATTCAACAATTGATACAGAGAATGGAGAAGATGTAGAAGATGTAGAAGTTCTTGTTGAATATCAAAAAAAATTAAATAAGTTTGAACTTGTAAATAATAAATTGACAGAATTGAAAAACGCAGTTATTAGATTGCAGGAAAAAGTAAATAACAAAAAGATTTATATGAGTTATGCTAATCAATGCATAGAAGAAGCATATAGATTAATAGATGAATATGCCGGAAAAATCAGTGATTTATATTTTAAAGCAAAAGAAATTAACAGCAAATTAAATGATGTTTTATATAATTTAAATGAAATTGAAGCTGCTAAAGAAAATTGGAAAAAATCTGTAGATAGTGTGAGCGACGAAAATATAAAATCAAACTTTCAATCAGATTATGATGCAGAAAAAGATAAATTTAACAGAAAACAAATAGAGGCTTTACGAGATATTTTTTTAAATTTAACAAAGAGTCATGGTACTGATGAATTAAATGTAAGAAGTGTTACATATTTCGACCTTAAATTTGCTAATAATGGGGAGCCTATTAGAACTTATAATAGGTATATTGACGATGGACTTATTAACAAAGATACTATGTATAGTGCTATCAATTTCAAGTGTCAATCTGATTTGTCAAAAGGTTTTAAACCAACTGAGGATGACGAAAAACAGATTAAAAGCAATGAATTTTATAAACAGATTGAGGAAATGTATAAAAACAGCCAAAACAAACCTGGTTTAAATGAAGACCAAAAAGGTGAAGTAAATAATGTAAATGATTTTGCTAAAAATGGAACTGGATTAAGCGGTGATAGCAGTGAAGTAAAAAGAGAAACTGCTAATGAAAATAGTATAAGTATTGACCTTGGAGTTCAGAGCGGTAACAGTGAGAATACTACTAATTATGGAACTGTTAATAATGCTACAATTGAAGAATCAGGTGAAAAAGAAGACTCCAAAAAAGCCGGTGAAGAATACAGCGAAAAAGGTAATAATGCAAAGAGCTCTTTAGAGAACGCAAAAGGTTTTCTTTTAGAAATTGGTAAAGTTGCTGACCAGTTAGGTTCATATGTATATCTTGAAGAATATGTTACTGAAATGTTCAGCTGTGATACAGACCGTATTAAGAAGGATGGTAAAGATGCTTCTATTACCACCCTTGCCGGACAGAAAATGGATAAAAATAACAGTGAATTTTATGGTTCTGAAATTGAATATATACTTTGGGGTCAAGAAAATCCAACGGCAAATATTACTTATAATTATGGACTTATTTATATGATAAGGTTTGCTCTTAATGCTATATATGCATTTACTTCTGTTGAAATTCAGTCATATGCACTTGAAATTGCAACTGCAATTGCAGGCTGGACTGTAGTAGGAGTTCCGATAGTTCAGGCAATTGTTACAATAGTTTTTGCTCTTGCTGAAAGTGCATTTGATATATATACTCTTAAACAGGGTGAAAGCGTGCCTATTTATAAAAGTGCAAGTACATGGGTTTGCAGTCTGACAGGTTTGGGTAAAGCAGCAGCTCAAGAAGTAACTAAGAAACTTATGGATGAAGCCAAAGAAAAGGTTATTGAAATGAGTGACGAAGCATTTGAAAAACTCGAAAGTGAATTAGCAACAAATGTTGATGCCGGAACAAAAGAATTAACAGACTATCTTGAAAATACTGCTAAAAATCAGATAAATGGTATTTATTCAGAAGTACAAAACAATATTGTTAAACCATTTATTGATAATCTTGCACAATATGTAGATGTAAATGAATCTATTGATGTGGATAAAAGTATAGATGACGCGTTTGAGAAAGCAACAACTTCAGCAGAGAGTTATGTTAATGGTTTAGGCGAAGGAATGCAGAAAGAAATTGCCAATAGTTTATGGGCTTTGTTTAAAGAAAAGTGTTTAGAAAATTTAAAAGATCAGGTAAAACAAAAATTAAATTCTAAAAAAACATTTACTATAAGCGGACTTATAAATGAACAAATGAAAACATTAAAGAAAGAAACAACAGATATAGTTAATAAATATATAAAAAAGGCAACAGACAAGCTTAAAGAAAGTATTTTAGATGGAAGTGGTAAAATTATAGATAGTGCTAAAGGACAGGTAAAAAGCATTATTTCAGAAAATATGGATAGTTTAAGCGAATCAATAACTTCAAAAATACCATCATCAAATGGAAGCACAACAGGTACAAACAGCATAACATCAAAATTCAATTCTCTTAATTATAAGGAATATTGCAAAATATTTGTATTTATCAGAATAGCGGCAGATGAAAAAAGTGTGCTTAATAATACTGCTAAAATAATTCAGTGCAATGTAAATAAGAAAAAGAAGAATGAATTCTGCATGGGTAAGGCATATACAATGGTTCAGATATCTTCTGATATAAGAATGAATACTCTTTTCCCATGGGCAGTTTCAGTTGATATGGATGAAAGCAATAATGAAGAAAGCATTAATTCTGATATAAAAAATGCACAGTCAGATTCTATCCTTATAAGATACAATGCAGTGAATGGTTATTAAAGTGAGGTGAAATGCATGAAAGTAAAAGGAGCTTTTGCAATAGAAACACTGATAAGTGTAACAATATTTATGATGGCAATTCTTGCTCTTATGATGTTTACAGTTATTATAAGAACTGAGGCAAGAATGCAGTATGCACTTAATCAGACCGCAAAAGAAATTTCATCTTATTATTATGTTCTTGATAAAACAGGACTTGGTTTTGGAGTAAAAAACGATGATAAAAACGTTGGAGATATGAATAAATTAATAGGTGGAGTTTCAAATTTAACAGAGACGGTGGAGACTGGAAATTGGAGCATTGATGATTTTAGCAATATAAATGATATATATCAACTCATAAAAGATAAAGCCCCTTTGACTGTTATTAAAAGTGTTTTTCAATATGCAGCAGCTAATGCAGCGAATGACCAAATATCTAAATTAATAGCACCGCCTTTATGTCAGGCACTTATGCCTAAATATATTGCAGGAGATAATACAGATAAATATCTTCAGTCAATGGGAGTAGGCAATAGTATTGAAGATGTGAATTTTTCACAGTCAAATTTTATGGGTGATGGAAAATCAATAAATCTTGTTGCTGTTTATAAGATAAATACAAAATCAATAACATTTGGAATGATTGACCAGGAGCTTGTAATATGTCAGACTGCTTCTGTAAAGGCATGGAAAGATAATAAGGTGAAATAAAATGATTATTAAGTCATTAATTTTAATAATAACAGCAATTCCTTTTGCGGTGAGTGCAGTGTGGTTCAGATATTACTATGAGAACAAAAAGTCATGCTCATTAAAGCAAATTTTAAAAAATGAGAAATCATCATGCATAGTGTTTTTGATTACATATATTGTGATATCATTATTGATTATATTTACTTACTTTTATAAAGAAAATTCATTTTTTAATTCATTGAGGTATCTGATATTTGAGTATGTCATGTTTTTGACAGCAGCAATTGATTTTAAACAAAAAAAAATTCCTAATGAATTGATTTTTTTTATAATAGCAGAACGAGTAGTATTCTTTATACCGGAATTCTTCATGTATCCTGATGAAATAGTATCTTTGCTTATATCTTCATTTTCAGGAATGCTGACATGCGGTATGATGATGCTGATATGCCGCATTATCAGCCGCAAGGGAATAGGTGCAGGAGATGTAAAACTTTTTGCAGCAGCCGGATTTATGACAAATCTTTATGGAGCAGTAAATATATTGTTTTATTCACTTCTTGTTGCTTCAGCAGTAAGTATATTTCTTCTTTTGTTTAAAAAAGCAAAAGCAAATTCCACAGTTCCTATGGCACCATTTATATTTGCAGGCACGATATTTTATATAGTGCTTATGTAGAAAGGAGTTGATTGTTTTGAAAAAAATTGTACCATACTTTATATTGACAGCAACAGCTTTTTCTGTATTTTTTTCATGGAGAAATACATTTTTATTCAGAAATTCAGATATGAAAAATTATCAGCAGTATATAGCTTCCGCTGAAAAATATGAAAGTAAGGAAATATATATTGATGCTGTGGCCGAATATGAAAAAGCTTTTGAAATAAATAAGGATGACTATAATCTTGCTATGAAAATTGCTGATATCTATAAAAAACTTGATGACAATTCAGGATATATAAAAGCCTGTCAGAAAGCAATATCCGCAGACAAGACCAAAGCAGAACCTTATTTTATAATTGCTGAAAATTATCAGAATGATGGCGATTATGATAAAGAATATGACATACTTAATCAGGCTCTTGAAAATACAGGAGATGAAAACAAGGAAAAAATAATGGAGAATATAAGATATATCAAAGGTCTATATAATCTTTCATCTTCAGGCTATGTTAAAATAAATCAGTTCCATTTCAATGATGATTTGTCTGTAGGATATGCATCAGTTGTTGAAGATGGTAAGTATGGCCTTGTTGATAATAATAATAATGTAATTGCTGAATGTATTTATGATGATATAGGTATCTTGAATGATGATGTTATACCAGTAAAATCTAATGGGGAATATTATTATATAAATTCAGACGGTTATAGAAAACTCGTTCCTGATGAAAAAGCGGATTATCTGGGTTCATTTTCTGAAGGTTATGCACCGGCTTCATTTGATGGTGTTTATGGATATATAGATAAGGATATGAAATTATTCAATCATGAATACAGCTATTGCGGTGCTTTTTCAAATGGCATAGCAGCTGTTAAGAAAGATAATAAATGGGCAGTTATAGATTCTTCACTGGAAAATATAACAGACTGGATTTTTGATGATATTATAGTTGATGACTATGGTTACTGCGGGAACTACGGAACATTCTGGGCAAAAAAAGACGGAAAGTATTATCTTTATGATAACAAAGGGAAAATCTTATCTGATGGATATGATGAAGCATGTCAGTTTGCATCATATAATGAACCGGCAGCTGTTAAGCAGAATGGAAAATGGGGTTTTATAAATACTGATGGCTCTGTTTTTATAGAACCTGAATATGAAAAAGCAAAATCGTTCTGTATCGGATATGCTCCTGTATATGTTGATGGTATGTGGGGATGCATAGATATGGATAATATTATGGTCATATCTCCTGAATTTGAAGATATTCAGCCATTTAATGATAAAGGTTTTGCAATTGCTCAGATGGATTCTTCATATAAATATCTTAATGTAAATATTTATTGATTTTAGAGGTGATTATTTATGACATTGCAAAAAATGAATGATGGCACAAATACATATCTTTTTTACAAAATAGATTTGAGCTGTGATATAGTTGATGAAGTAGCAGAACGTATGATAAATAATAATCAGAATAAAATAAGCAGTATTGCACCGGTTTTATTCAACAGAATGAATGGGGTATGTGATACAATGAGATTTGATATCACCGGAAAAATTCCTCTTTCAGAATATATATCACATCGTATGACTCAAAGCAAATTCAGGATTTTAATATTGAAAATTATTGAAAGTATTGAACAGCTTGATGACTATATGCTTGAGTTGTCACAAATATATCTTAACAAGGATTATATATTTATAAATGAACTTAACTCTGAAATTTCATTTATATGCATTGCACTTCAGAATAGAACAAGATTGAATAATCTTCAAAAATTTTTTCTTGATTTAATTACAAATATGTCTGTAGATGTTTCAGTTTCAGAAGAAGATTATTTCCATCGTGTATGGAATATTGTTCAAAGCGGAAGTTTTTCTCTTAAAAATGTTCAGGATGCCCTTAATAGATATAATAATAAAGAAAAAAAACCGGATGTAAGCGCTCAGGATTCTATTTCAAATGAACTTGTAAAAACAATCACGCCTAAAATCAGTGTAAGCGAACCAAGATATATATCAGAAGAAAAATCTGATGAAAATACAAAATCATCAGGATTTTTAAGTAAAATAAAGAAAATAATAAAGGGAAGTAATCTTAAATCAGAAAATAAAGATGAAAATATCGGAGGGCTTGCAAGTATTCTTGAAACTAAACAGCCGGCTCCTGAACCAATAAATCATAGTTTTGATGAACTCGGTACAAATATATTATCTTCAGAACTCAGAGCACCGGTTTCATCAGTAAATACAAAAAGGAATGGATTCTTTGAAGCTGGATTTTCTCAGAATGAAACAATGCTTCTTGAAGCTCCGGAAATGGTTAATAAAAACATCTCGAAATGTTTTTTAAAATCAAACAGTGAAATTTATCATATTAACACTCCTTCATTTAAAATAGGAAGGAAAAATGCTTTTTCAAAAGAAAAAATAGATTTATTTATTGATTCAAAACAGGTTTCTGCATACCATGCAGAGATTATATCCGATTTTACACAAAATAAATTCTGGATTATAGATTATTCACTTAACTGGACATGCGTTAATGATGTTGTTATAAGAAAAAATATAAAAATTCCTTTGGCTAATAATTCTGAAATTAATTTCTGCGGAAATAAATTTAAATTTATTATTGAATAGATTGAGGTTATAAAATGAAAAGTAATATTAAAATTATTTTAATGAGTATATTTATGATATTTACCAGTACGGTAAGTGTTTCTGCAATGGATTATGAAAATTATATTAATCAACAAAGTTATAACAGCGATATACTGAATATTATCGGTGATATACCTGTCAGTGATTTGCTTGATTATATGATTGGAATGCTTGGAAATACAGGAAAATCTATATTTGGTGCATTGCTGGTTGTTTCATCTTTATGGTGCTTTTTGGGGTATAGAATATATAAGTTTTTTATAGGTGTCTGTGGCTTTATAATAGGCGGACTACTTGGAATAATTCTTGCAATTGCATTTGATAGTTCAATATGGCTTGTTATAGGAATTTTTCTTGCTGTAGGTTTTGCAATAATAAGTTTTAAATTATATCAGGTGGGCTTGTTTATTCTTGGCTTTGTAAATACATTTCCTCTTATTGCAATAGTTTCTTTTATATTATTCAATAATCTAAATTCTGCAATAGTGATATCAGTAATTATTGCTTCTGTAGCCGGAGTTGTTGTTATTAAATTTAAAAAGCCAATAATTATTCTTACTTCTTCTGTTACATACGGAAATTTATCAGGTATATGGCTGTCTTGCCTTATTGTTAATACAGAATTATCATGGTTATTTAAAATAATATTTGTATGTTCAGGAGTATACGTTCAGACACGTATGAATAACGGACTTTTGGAAAGCGGTTCATTTATACAATGGGCTAAAGTCAAGTTTGGAAATAAAAAATCTGAAACAGGATTGTCTTCAGTCATGAATACAACTTTAAAAAAATCAGATGTTTCACCAGAAACAGACAGAAATAAAGTTATATCATCAGAACAAATTCCGCCTGTGAATATTTATAAAACTGAAAAACTTGAAGTGCCATCAGAAATTATTAAACCTAAAGAAGAAAGTTCTTCAGTTATAAATTCATTTCCAGCTGAAAGTAAAAATAATTCATTAAAATTTACTGAAGAAGAAAAAACCTCTTCAATTATAAGTTCATTTCCAGCTGAAAATAAACATATTACAGAAACACTTTCTTATTCAGATGCTGATTCTGCATTAAAAGGAGATTTGTCATCTGGTAATCATTCACTTATTATAAATTTAAAAAATTCAGATTCTGAAACTGTTAAGCCGAAAGGTTCTGACAGCAGATTTAAACAGTCTTCAGATTTTGACTAATATGAAAGGAAGTATTTTATTATGGGTTCAAATTACAAAATTACTTATAATGTAGATATAGTTTTCTGCATTGATGCCACAGGAAGTATGACAGATTTAATTGATTTGGTAAAGGCAAATGCTATTAATTTTTATTCTGATTTGAAAGATAAAATGAGTGGAATAGGAAAAACAGTTAATACAGTAAGAGTAAAAGTTATAGCTTTTCGTGATTATATGGAGGATAAGGAAAATGCTATGCTGAATACCGATTTTTTTAATCTTCCTGATGAAATAGATGATTTTAAAGATACTGTAAATTCAATAATTGCATTTGGCGGCGGTGATGAACCTGAAGATGGACTTGAAGCTCTTGGATTTGCTATACGTTCAAAATGGAATGAGGAAGGCATGAAAAGAAGACAGATTATTGTAGTCTGGTCAGATGCTTCAACTCATCCTATAGGATATGCACGTGAAGAACCTCATTATAATAAAAATATGGCAAAGGATTTTGATGAACTTACACGCTGGTGGGGTGATAAACAGAACAAAGGCTATGTTAATTACAATGCTAAAAGACTTATAATGTTTACACCTGATGCACCAGGATGGAGCGATATAACAAAATCATGGGATAATGTTATTCATTATACATCAGAATCCGGAGCAGGATTAAAAGAGATAGAATATAAACAGATTCTTGATGCGATAACAAATAGTATCTGATTAAAAAAAGGGGTCTAATATGATAAATAAAAAGCCTTTTATTGTACTGCATACAGAAAAAGAAAAAATGCCTGGCTGCGGTGAAGATGCTTTTGCATATTCATTTTTGAATGATAATATCGGATATATAGGTGTATATGATGGCTGCGGAGGCATGGGAGCAAAAAAATATACTCTTGCCGGCAATAAAACCGGTGCAAGAATAGCATCACTTCTTGCCGGCTATGTTACAGATGATTTTTATAATAAAAATCTTTTCTGTTTTGATGGAAAAGATGCAGAAAGAATGAAAAGAGAATTCAGCATAAATTTTAAGAAAATAAATGAATATCTGAAATCTGATAACAGCGGAATCAAAATAGGAGGAAGCCTTTTTAAATCCATTCCTACTACAGCAAGTATAGTTGTCCTTAGAAATAATGATAATAAATCAATAGATTGTGAATACATATGGGCCGGAGATTCAAGAGGATATTTTCTTGATAATAATGGAATATGTCAGGTTACAGCTGATGATTTGGATACAGTTGAAGATGCATTTACAAATTTAAGAAGTGATGCAAGAATGTCAAATGTTATAAATGCAGACAATGATTTCTGGCTGAATGAAAAAATTATCAATATTAAACTTCCAACAGCTGTTATAACTTCAACAGATGGAGGATTTGCATATTTTAATACTCCTATGGAATTTGAATATGCAATATTAAAGTCACTTTATACTGCGGAAAATATATATGAATGGCAGGACAATATATATAATTATATGTCGGAATATGCAGGAGATGATTTTTCAATTATAATAGCAGTCTATGGATTTGATAGTTTCAATAAAATGAAGAGTTACTATAAATCAAGATTTGAATATTTATATGAGAATTTTATAAGTAAAATTTCCGGTTCAGATGAAGAAAATTTAAAAAAATTATGGAGTGTATATTCAACATCATATTACAGGAGAGATTGAAAAAAGTGGGAGATTTGAAAATTAATTTTGATGTTCAGGAAATAAAAACTGAAGAATTTATTCCATATAATATAGGTGACTATAAAATATTCAAACCTTTGACAAGCAATAAAAGCGGATTTTCAAAATGGGGTATAGCTTTTAAAGATGATGTAAGTTACTTTATAAAAGAATTTTTAACTCCGGTTTATCCCGATGAAAGCGTTGAATTATCTGAAGAAATAAGAAACAGTAAAATAGAACAATGTAATGAATGGTTTGATGAAAGAAATAAAATTTATAGAAAAATTGTACAATCCCAGAACGGAAATCTCATAGTTCCACGAAAATTTTTTAAAGATAAAAGTCATTTCTATCTTGTAACAAAACTAATAAACAAATATGATAATGTTAATTTTGAAAATATAAAAGACAGTTCTGATGAACAAAAGCAAATCATATTAAAAGTACTTGCACATTCTTTTTCTAAACTTGCTGAAAATCATGTAGTTCATGCTGATGTAAAACCAGATAACCTGATTTTTAAAAAGACTGTAAATGATTTTTTTACAGTAAAGATTATAGATTTTGATGCAAGCTACAGGGAAAGTAATCCTCCATTTGGAGATGAAATACAAGGAGATTTTGTATATTTAGCTCCTGAAACATTTATTGCAATGTGTGAGGAAGATATAAAACTTACACCAAAAGTAGATGTATTTGCTTTGGGAATTATTTTTCATCAGATATTATGTGGGGAATTACCGGGTTTTTCAAATGAATACGATTATGTTTATGAAGCTGTTCTTAATGATGACAAGATTCAGCTAAATCAGAATATTATCCCTGGATACAGAAAATTAATCGAAAAAATGCTTGCTAAGGAAGCTGATGACAGATGCTCAATATCAGAGGTGCTTGCAGAGCTTTATAATTTTGATAATAACTTTAAACCAGATAATAAAAGTATATATAATGGACACTCAAAATGGAAATTTTCTGTTGATTTTGATTAAGGAGATAAATATGTGGATGTGTAAAAAGTGTGAAACATATAATAAGGATTCAGAACAAAAATGTTTTATATGTTTTACCCATAAAGATGAATTTGATGATGAAAATGTTTCAGATAAAAAGAATACTTATGATTTAAAACCTGAAGCTGTTAATCCGATACCTTTAAATATGAAATCTCATGATATTATGCCGGAACTTGCTGAAAAGGATTTGAAAATATTTTCAGATACTCACGATTTTGATATTGTAACAAATAACACTAATACCAGACTTTCTGTAACCCGTAATGAAAAAAATTTAATCAGTAAGATAAAAGAGCATAAATATAAATTAATTTTTATTATTGTTATTTTGGTTATATCAATAATTATATATTTAATGTATTTAGAGTCAGAAGTAATTTTTGATTTCTTGAATTAGGAGAACATCATTATGAATAATAAAAAGAATGATTATCTTTTAAGAAATAATAATTTTGAAGATGAATTATCAGAATTGATACCTTTTATAGATGATAATAATAGCACTGAAGTACTTGAATTTAACAAAACGGTATCAGAAGAAAATATTAATTCAGTTCCCAGAAATATTAGTAATTTTATAGTAATTCCGTTGCTGTTTATATGTGTAATTATTGCTTATAAAGCCTTTGATAGCAAAACAAAATTTTCTTCAAATGGAGAGATACATACAATAACCTTAGAATATAATACTGATGATGTTGTTGAATATACAGGAGAATTAAGCAGTTCTGGTTTTACGGAAACTTATATATCATCAGAAACAACCAGAAATACGGAATTGAGCAGTGCTGATTTTACGGAAACTTATATATCATCAGAAATAACCGTAAATACGGAACTGAGCAGTGCTG
>ERZ808240.2828-NODE-2828-length-18072-cov-28.447022_pt1 | contig 18072 bp, 14 predicted proteins | sample MGYA00521084_ERZ808240 | MGnify/ENA primary metagenome ERZ808240 (study PRJEB31516, sample SAMN03275571) | gut metagenome | biome: mammalia-associated habitat; material: feces | host: Papio cynocephalus | place: Kenya | collected 2012-08-06 ... | reverse complement strand
GACATCGACATGAGCGCTTTCCCGACCTCCTGCATGGCCGTTGACCGCCATTACGGGAAGCGTATCTTTGAACTGTTCGACTTCTATGAGTTCGGCTCCCTGAAGCGCTGGCTCGGCAAGGCTCCGTCGGATTATGACGGCGGGGGAGCGTCCGGAACGGCCTTCGGGTTTGAAAAATGCGGCGTGGCCCCCGTCGTCGCGGCCGGGAAGGCGTCGGGGGTGGTTTCCGTGCTTAAGGATGGGGATTCGATGCTTGTTTCCGCCGGAGGCCCGGGGGAAGAGGGGCGCGGCGACGGCGCCCGGACAAATTCCGGCAATGCTGCTCGGGAAAACTCCTGCGGGGGCATTATGGTGGCGGCCGGCAGTCCGGAAGAGTTCCGTGAACTGCTTGAGGACGGCGACGTCGCAAAGACCGGCTACGGCATGAAGGAATGTTGGAAATGGCTGCGCGGCCTCGGGGTGGAAATGAACGGAAGGCTGCTGGACATAGAGCTGATGGACTACCTGATAAATCCCGAAAAGACCCACAAGATAGACGTCCTGTCACGCACCGTGCTCGGGGTGAGCCTTGAGGGAGACGCTCCAGCAGGTCAGGAGACGGAAAAGGAGCTTTCGCTTTTTGACGAGGCTGCCCCGTCTTCTGAGAATGACCGTTCGCGGGAAGCGGCGATAAGCCTTGCGCTCGGACTTCGCGTGCGGAAGAACATGGATGCGCTCGGCCTGTCGAGGCTTTACGACGGGATTGAAGAGCCGCTTATCAGGGTGCTCGCGAAGATGGAGATAGAGGGGGTGAAGGTCGATCTGAACCAGCTTCGGCGCTACTCCGATTCTCTCTCGGCGGAGCTCTCGCAGATTCAGGACCGCATCAGGGCAGATGCCGGTGAGCCGACGCTGAACATTCTGTCTCCCAAGCAGATAGGCGTGCTTTTGTTCGAGAAGCTGAAACTCAATCCTAAAATCAAGGCAAAAAAGGATGTCCGCTATGAGTATCCGACGGACGAGGATACGCTCGTCGGCCTGCTGGACAAGCATCCGGTCGTGGGCGACATCCTTGAATACCGCGCCGTGCGCAAGCTTCTCTCGACCTACATCGAGCCGTTCTACTCTCTCGTCAATCCGGTGACGGGGAAGGTTCACACTACGTTCAATCAGGCTCTCACCTCCACAGGCCGCCTGAGCTCGTCCAGACCGAACCTCCAGAACATACCGGTGCGCAGCGAGCGGGGCAAGGAAATCCGCAAGGCCTTCGTGCCTTCGCGTCCCGACGGGTTCATCGTCTCGGCCGACTATTCTCAGATTGAACTGAGGATTATGGCGCACCTGAGCTGCGACTCCCGCCTCATCGAGGCTTTCCGTGCAGGGGAGGACATCCACGCGATGACGGCCTCGAAGATTTTCGGAGTTCCGATAGGGGAGGTCACCCCGGAGCAGCGGCGCATAGCCAAGACCGCGAATTTCGGCATCATGTACGGAATCTCCGCCTTCGGTCTCGCGCAGCGCCTCCGCATAGCCCGGACCGAGGCGAAGCAGATTATCGACGACTACTTCAGGCATTTCCCGTCAATCTCATATTTCATCGAGGACACTCTCGCCTCGGCCCGTGAGAACGGATATGTCGAGACCATTTTCGGCCGGAGGAGATATATCCCCGACATCAATTCGCACAACGCCACGGTCCGCGCCCTCGCCGAGAGGAACGCCGTGAACGCCCCGATTCAGGGGACCGCCGCCGACATCATAAAGATGGCCATGATAAATGTTGACCGCCGCATGACCTCGGAGGGGCTTCAGAGCCGCATGGTGCTCCAGATTCACGACGAATTGCTCTTTGACGCCGTTCCGGGGGAGGTTGAGGGGCTGAAGAGCCTTGTGGTCGAGGAGATGGAGAACGTGACCAAGTTGTCAGTACCGCTAACAGTTGATTGCCATGAAGGAAAGAACTGGCTCGAAGCTCACTGACCTCAGTGACGCGGAACTTGTCGCCCTCGCTAAGACGCGGGACCAGATGGCGTTCGTGATTCTCTACCAGCGCTATCATGCGGCTCTCTGCGCTCATGTCTCGCGCTTTATCTCAAACCGGGAGGATGTCGAGGATGTCTGCATCGAGTCCTTTCAGAAGGCCTTCAGCCGGATTGAGCTCTACAACGAGGCCTACATGTTCTCGACATGGCTGTTCCGCATCGGGCAGAACACCGCATTCGACCACCTGAACCGCCGCAGGAGGAAGGCGGCGAATATGCCGGTGCAGACCATCGCCTATGACTCCGACACCTCGCTTGACATCCCTTCGGAGGCCACATCCCCGGAGGACAGCGTCATCAATCAGGAGGAATACGACAAGTGGCTGACTGTCATTGAATTGCTTGAGGGGGATTACAAGACGGTCGCGAAGATGTTCCTCATTGACAACTACGGCTATCAGGAAATCGCCGACGCGCTCGGAATGCCGCTCAACACAGTCAAGACCAAGATTCACCGCGCCCGCACCAAACTGATGAAGATGATGGAAATGAGCGACGATGCTCTGTAGAGGGGCACTGTAGAGGGGTGCGATGATGCAGGCCGAGGGAATTTCACAATCCCGGAAAATATGGCAGAGAATTGTTGCATTCTGTAAAATATGGCAAAGAATAGACGAATATGGATTTTTCTGAATTTAGGGATATATTGACCGCCGAGTTCCCGGGGGTGACCCGGACGCAGCTGGAGCGCTTCGAGGCGATGGCGGGGCTTTACCGGGAATGGAACTCGAAGATAAATGTGGTGTCGCGCAGGGACATCGACTGCCTTTACGAGCATCACGTGCTGCATTCGCTCGGGATTGCGCTGTATCTGAAATATCAGCGTCCGGAGGTTTTCCGCTCGTGGGGAGGGAAGCCGCTGCTTTGTGAGGGCACTTTGGGGAGTCCGGTCGGCGGCGCGACCGAAGGAATGACCGGCGGCGCTGTTTCGGAAGAGCCGGCCGCAGGACATGTCTCCGTGCTGGACCTTGGCTGCGGCGGGGGCTTCCCGGGCATTCCGCTCGCGACGCTTTTCCCTTTGGTGCGGTTCATGCTCTGCGACTCAATCGGGAAGAAGGTGACCGTAGCACGCGAGGTGGCCGCGGCTCTCGGGCTGGAGAATGTCGGGACCGTGAATGCCAGGGCGGAAACCTTGCCGGGGTCCTATGACTATGTCGTCTCGCGTGCCGTGACCTCGCTGGAGAACTTCCTCCCGTGGGTGAAGGGAAAGTGGCGCAGGGACATCCTCTACCTCAAGGGCGGAGACCTCGTGGAGGAAATAGCGCGGGCGATGGGGCGGTTCCGGCTTCTGAAAGGCTCCGTGGCGGTGTGGCCGATTTCCTCGGTGCTTCACGGGGAGTTCTTCGCGGAGAAGATGGTCATAGACATAAGGAAGTGAGGCTGCGGGGCAATGTCCCTGCTGTGCTGCGGTTCAAGTGCGGAGAATGGTAGTAAAGGCGAACGCCGTGCATCCGGGGTATGCGGCTGCAAAAAATGCGGCAAAAACAGAAAAAAACTTTGGCGGATTGAGCAAAAAAGACTACCTTTGCAGTCCGTTTTGTGGAAACTGTATCCGGAAGCGAGCAAAAAAAAGAAAATATAAAAAATAGATAACATGAAGAGAACATTTCAACCATCAGAGCGCAAGCGCCGCAACAAGCACGGCTTCCGCGAGCGTATGTCCACGCCGAACGGACGCAGGGTTCTTGCATCCCGCCGCCGTCACGGACGTAAGAAATTGACAGTATCATCTGAGGACAGGTTCTAGAAGAGTATCTGCCTCATCGGTACGGATGAAAGTAAGATGTCCAAACAGCTTTGTTTGGGCATCTTTTTTGTTTTTTTTGAGTGTCTTTTGGGGCATATTCTCCCGTTTTGTTCGTCGTTTAGGACGACTAAACTTCCTCTCAAAACAAGAAGAATCTGCCTCCAAAATCCATCTCAAAATGGATAAGCTTTTTTGGGGTGGGGGATTTTATTCGTCAAATGGCATAATAAAGTAGGGCTTATGACTGATACAGCGAAGGTCAATGAGTTGTTCGGAAAGTATTCCGAGGAAGGACGCGCCCTGATTGCACGGGCGTGGGACATTGCGGAAGCCAGCCTTGCCGGGCAGACCCGGGGGAACGGTCATCCGTTCATCGAGCATCCGCTCAATGTGGCGCGGATTGTCAGCGACGAAATCGGACTCCCGGCCGAATGCGTGGCGGCGGTCTTTCTTCATGAGTCGCACAGGTTCAGCCCGGAGGCGGAGCCGCTCAGGGGCTTTCCGGCGGATGTGCTCGCCATGGTTGACGGTCTGGACAAGATTGCGTCCATAAAGCCGAAGGACACGAAGCTTGAGGCGGAGAACTACAAGCGCCTCATCGTCTCATATTCCCGTGACCCCCGCGTCACCGTCATAAAGCTCGCCGACCGTCTTGAAATAATGCGGTCCCTCGACATATTCCCGAAGTCTTCAAGGGAACGCAAGACGCTCGAAACCCTCATGCTATACATCCCGCTCGCGCACCAGCTCGGTCTCTACAACATGAAGAGCGAGATGGAGGACATCTATTTCCGCTATGCCGACCCGGAGCAGTACCGTGCCATCACCAACAAGCTCAAGGCCACCGAAAAGGACCGTCAGAGGCTCACGAGCCAGTTCATAGAGCCGCTCAAGCAGAAGCTCTCCGATAACGGAATCAAATACAAGCTGAAGATTCGCACAAAGACGGCGTGGTCGATTTACAACAAGATGCGCAAGCAGGGCGTGCCTTTCGAGGGCGTGTATGACGTGTTCGCCATCCGCTTCATCATAGACTGCGAGCCGGACAGAAAGCTTGAGCGGGATCTTTGCTGGCAGGTGTTCGGCTATGTGACCGAGGAGTACGAGCAGGACCAGAACCGCCTTAGGGACTGGCTGTCGAACCCCAAGCCGAACGGCTACGAGTCGCTGCACATCACGGTCAAGAACAAGGACGGGGCCTACATCGAGGTTCAGATAAGGACCACGCGCATGGACGAGACGGCAGAAAACGGGCTTGCCTCGCACTGGTCCTACAAGGGCATAAGCCACGAGGCGACTCTTGACAAGTGGCTGAAGTCCGTGCGGAACATTCTGGAGCATCACACAGACACCTCCGAGTTCTACGAGGACGACCTCCCGACTCCTCCGAGCGGGGAAATCTTCGTGTTCACGCCTACCGGGGAACTGCGCAAGCTGCCGGCCGGGGCGACCGTTCTGGACTTCGCCTTCGACATTCACACAAACCTCGGAGTCAAGTGCTCCGGCGGAAAGGTGAACGGCAAGGCCGTGCCTATCCGGGAGCGTCTCAAGACCGGAGACATCGTGGAAATAATCAGCAGCAAGAACCAGAAGCCGGCGGCGGACTGGCTCAACTTTGTCGTCAGCTCCAAGGCCAGGGCGAAAATCAAGCAGAAACTGGCCGAGGTCGAGTTTGAGCAGGCTTCGGAGGGCAAGGAAATGCTTGCGAGGAGGCTGAAGAACTGGAAGATAGAACTGAGCGACGAGATGCTCGCCGCGCTGATGAAGAAATATCAGAAGAAGACCCTGAACGCCTTCTATGCCGCCGTGGGCAAGGAGGAGATAGATGTGTTCGACATCCGCGACTTCATCCTTGCCGGGGGAGAGGCCCCGAAGATTCCGGAGGGCAAGGCTCAGAAGGCCTCCGTCGAGCAGCCGTCTTCGGGGAAAGGCGGCGACGACATTCTGGTGATTGACGCGAAGAACGTGCGCGGGCTTGACTACAAGATGTCGAAGTGCTGCAACCCTGTCTTCGGAGACGATGTCTTCGGCTTCGTGAGCCGTATGGACGGAATCAAGATTCACAGGATGTCATGCCCGAACGCCGCGAGGCTGATGAACCAGTACCCATACAGGATTCAGAAGGTACGCTGGAGCGATACTCCGTCATCATCCAATTTTCAGGTGGCTCTGAAGGTGAGCGCCGCGCACGATCCGTCGGTCGTGAACGAAATCATGGATGTCATCAACTCCTTCCGCGCCTCCATGCGCTCGTTCAGCGTCAATGACAACACCCGCGCCGGCACCTACGACATACTCCTGAAGGTCGCCGTGCCGAGCAACCTCGAGCTCGACAAGGTGATTTCCCGGATACGCGCCCTGCGCAATGTGATAAAGGTAAGCCGAGGGTGAGGGCGTTTGCCGTATTTGTCCTGCGGCCTATGCAACATTCCCCGGCATTGTGCATCTTGATATGGCGTTCTGCGCATCCTTTAGAAGATTTTTTGAAGATTTAGATTGAAAATTTGAGACTGATTGGAACAATGGCAAAAATATCTGTTATAATCCCCGTCTATAATGTGGAGAAATATCTTCCGCGCTGTCTTGACAGTGTTCTTTCCCAGACTTTCACCGACTGGGAGGCCGTGTGCGTGAATGACGGAAGTCCGGACGGAAGCCGGAAAATATTGCAGGAATATGCGGACAGGGACTGTCGGATCAAGATTGTCGATAAACCGAACGGCGGTCTCAGTGACGCGAGGAACGTCGGAATGCAGAATGCGACAGGAGAGTATGTCGTGTTCCTCGATTCCGATGATTTCATACACCCGCAGACATTTGAAATATCATCGGCGCTTGCCAAAAGGAACGGGACGGACATCGTCTCATGGTACAAGGACCCGAACTACAGAAACATAACCATAATACGCCACGCGCTGGGACTGGACACTATAGACTTCCGCCCGTCGGGATTCAGAAAGCATTTCTCTCCTGACCGGGTGAAATATGCGGTTACGGACAATGTCTATCTGCATTGCACCGAACTCTCCCATCCTCGTGGAATCCGATGGCCTATAAAGCATTTCTATGTCTGGCGGCATCTCATCCGAAAGTCCGTCATCGCCGACGTCAGCTTCATAAAGGGCATCACCTTCGAGGATTTCCCATGGTGGAGCGAGGTTATGCTGAAAAATCCGTCCGTCACAATTACCCGCCTTCCGTTCTACTACTATTATCCGAACTTCAAATCCATTGACATGAGTTCTTCGCGGATGAAGAAAATCACGAACTGGTGCATCGGACTGGAACGGTCGTATTCTCTCTACCGCCGGCATGGCGATCCGCGTCAGACCGAACTTTGGATGAGGAACTGCAAATGGCCTGTGATAAACAAGCAGATTGCGCGGCATCTGGAAAAATTCAACCCCGCCGATTCCGGCAGCCTTGAGGCGAAGAGGATTCTTTCCGCCCTGTCACAAAGCGGTGCATTCGACGATGCATTGACGGCCGACGACCGTAAAAGCGTTGGGGCGATAATGTCATTCATCGGCGGCTCCGCCGTATGACGGAGACTATTTTCGCTATCTGAACTCCTGATGCCGAAGGACTGCGGCTATGATATGGTGCATGTCGTAGTACTTGTACTCCGCAAGCCTCCCTCCGAAAATAACCCCCTCTTCAGCTTCCGCCAGTGCCTTGTATCTTGAGTAGAGACCGTTGTTGCGGACGTCGTTGATCGGGTAGTACGGTTCGCTTCCGTCCTTCCATTCGGACGGGTACTCCTTTGATATTACGGTCTTTTCCTGTTTCCCGAACTCAAAATGCTTGTGCTCGATGATTCTTGTGAACGGAGTCTCGGAGTCGGTGTAGTTCATCACCGCAACGCCCTGAAAATTAGGCTTGTCGATGACCTCTGTCTCGAAACGGACGGTTCTGTATTCCAGTTTTCCGAACCGGTAGCCGAAATATCTGTCGATGGGTCCCGTATAGACAAGTTTTTCTCCGAGCGCCCTCATAGCGTCGCGGTCGTCGAAGTAATCGGTGCACGGACGGAAATCCGCGCCTGCGAGCAGCTTTTCAAATAGCCTGTTGTAGCCCCCGACCGGGATGCCCTGCCATCTGTCGCTGAAGTAGTTGTTGTCGAAAGTGAAACGGACAGGAAGTCTCCTTATTATGGACGATGGCAGTTCTCTGCATTTCCGTCCCCACTGCTTTTCGGTGTAGCCCTTTATCAGAATTTCGTATATGTCCCTGCCCACCAGCGATATGGCCTGTTCCTCAAGGTTTCCCGGCGCGGAGATTCCGCAGGCCTCGCGCTGAAGGCGTATCCTTTCTTCCGCCTCCTCGGGAGTGACCGTACCCCACAGTTCGTGGAAGGTGTTCATGTTGAAGGGCAGGTTGTACAGCCGGCCATGATAGTTGGCTATCGGGGAATTTATGAAACCGTTGAACTCGACCAGACCATTCACGAAATCCCACACGTCACGGTCCGAGGTGTGGAATATGTGTGCGCCGTAGCTGTGGACATTGATTCCCTCAATACACTCGCAACGGCAGTTTCCGCCGGGGTGCGGACGTCGGTCGATGACGAGACATTTCTTCCCTCTCTGTCCAGCGAGGTATGCGAAGCACGCTCCGAAGAGCCCCGCTCCGACAATCACATAGTCGTACCTTTTCATGCTTTCCTGACAAAATAATACAGCCACGGGGCATAGGCAATCAGCATGGTGCGGAAACGCCTCCCTGTGGAGAACCACCTCGGAGTCACCTCTCCTCTTTCAAGCAGGCCGCGCATCCTCGGCGACCAGACTTTCATGAACCTGCGCTTCATCTCCATGGAAGCCAGGCGGTTGTAGTTCCATTTGTAGTTTATGAACGTCCGCAGTGCAAGAACGTCTCGCAGCCGCTCATATATTCCGCGTTCTTTCGCGAACCTGCGCATCTCATTGTCCTCGTCGCAGACGCACAGCAGCTTGGACCGCGAATTGACGGACGAGTTTCCGTTTATCCTGTAGTTGTGGAGCACTTCCGGGAGTATTTCGGCCCGTTCGGCACAGGCCGCGACCTTTACGGCAAAGGAGATGTCCTGATAGCTTGCTCCCGGTGTCTCAAGAAAACGGATGCAGTTGGCGTTGAGGAAAGCCCTGCGATAGGCTGCGGCCCATATTGCCGGGTATGCCATGAACAGCGCCGGATGTTCCAGAGGCCGGAAAACCTTTCCGAACTCCACGACATGTCCATAGTCGTCTTCCCGCATGGTTCCTTCCGCTTCATTGAATTCGCGGAAGAGGCAGCGCACATAATCGAGGTTGTCCCGTTCCGCGGCGGCACACATCCTGGAGAACATCTCCGGCTCAATGTAGTCGTCCGACTCTATGATTCCGACATATTTCCCCCGCGAGAGTTCCAGCCCCAAGTTCACCGTCGCCCCGTAGCCGGTGTTCGGCTTGTCGATGACCGTCACGCGGCTGTCCTTTCCCTCATACTCGCGCAGTATTCCGAGCGTCCCGTCTCTGGAGCCGTCGTTGAGGCATATTATCTCCATGTCCTCAAGGGTCTGCCCTAAAATCGAATCCATGCATTCCCTGAGGTACTTTTCAACATTGCAGCACGGCACAATGACTGAAATGAGCGGCGTCGCGTTTTGTTCTGTATGCATCATATCCTATCTTAAGATTCGTATCGTCCTTTCAACCGCGTCGCGGATTCCGTACATCGGCGTGAACCCTAGCGAAAGAAGGCGGCTGTTGTCCATCACTGCTCTTGTGGCTATGCTGAAGCCGCGGGCCTCACTCTCTGACGGCAGGTCAAAGACAACCTTTCTTCCGGCGGCTCCGGCGCAGAGGGCTGCAAAGTCCCTGAGCCGCACGTCGCAGGCGCGGTTGCTTATGTTGTATGCGGTCCCGTTTTCTCCGTCGAACAGGATTCTGAGCATCGCCGCAACGGCGTCGGATGCGTATGTGTAGGAAAAAAGCTGTTCGCCCCGGCTTTTGAGCACAATGTCCTCCCCGGCTACGGCCTTCCCTATGAACTGTGACGAAGCCTTGCTGTCGGACGGCAGCATTGTCGGCCCGAAAACACGCGAGAGACGGGCAATCTTCACCCTGACTCCCTTTTCTGCAATGTAGGACTGGCAAAGCGCCTCGCAGACGCGCTTTGACTCGGTGTAGCATGAGCGCGCGTTTGAGAGGTTCAGCCTGCCGTTGCTTTCCTCCGTGAAATCGTTGTCGCCGTTACCATAGACCTCCACCGTCGATGGGTAGAGAACCGTCGCTCCGCAGCGGGATGCCAGTTCGAGCGCGTGTTCTGCTCCCTTGACATTGATGAGAATGGTCTCTATCGGGAACTGAGAGTATGCCAGCGGGTGCGTATTGCTTGCCGCCGGGATTATGAAGTCGGCCTTCAGGCCGTCCGGAAACGGGTCGCGGACATCCTGCTCGATGAAAGAGAACAGCGGATTGGAGAAATGTTCCCCGATTCGCCCCGCCGCCCTTTCACGGCTTCGTCCAACGGCGGTCACCTTCACGCCTCCGTGTGCCATCAGGGCGTCTATGAGGTGAACGCCCACCAGCCCGGTCGCTCCCGTGATGAGGAACGACTTGCCCTCTGCCCGCGACAGATTAACTGATGACAGGACATTGAGTATATCTTCCTGATACAAAGGATGTTTCTTGTCAAGATGCATAGGCAGCCGCGATTACTTAATCCAGTTGTCCCTTTCCCTTGACAGGTAGCCCTTGAAAAGCTCAAGGTCGTCCTTTGTCGTCAGTTTTATGTTCTTGTCGCTTCCTGCCGCAAAGTGCAGTCTCACACCGAGTTCCACCATCATGGTGTTCGTGTAGTGGGAACCGTGTATGCCGATGTTCTTCTCGAAGGCCTCGTGATACTTCGAGTCGAGCAGGCTGAACTTATATGCCTGCGGCGTGGAAACCCTGCGGAGAGTCTCGCGGGGGATGAACTTTGTCGTCGTAGACTCGTCGTCTCCGTCGATGACGAAGATCTGTTCGTTGTAGGGCAGCGACGTCACCGCGTTCCCATATTGCTGCGCCTTGTTTATCACGTCCGTGAGGACTTCCGGCTCAATCAGCGGGCGTATGCCGTCGTGTATGACCACGATGTCCCCGTCCGCGCACTTGCCCTCAAGGTTATACACTCCATTGCGGATTGACTCCTGCCCGGTCGCGCCGCCGGTGACAATCCATCTCAGCTTGTCAATCCCGAACTGGCCGGCGTATGCACGGACGACATTCTCCCATCCGGCTATGCACACGACCTCTATCGCGTCAATCATCGGATGGCGCTGGAAGCCCTCGAGCGTGTAAATCAGCACCGGTTTGTCGTGGACATTGATGAACTGCTTAGGGATGTCCTGTCCCATTCTCGTGCCGGTACCTCCGGCGATTATCAGCGCTATGTTCATTTTCTGTGTCTCTCTTTTCTGAGTTCGGCGCATTTCTGTTCCGAAGGCGTGTCGATGTCTATTATCAGGTTCCCGTGGTCGTTGGCTGCCTGACGCGGGGTCATGTAGTCATCCCCGTAGTACTCCCTCAGGAGTTCATCGTAGCGTGCCGGAACGGGCATGTCCAGTCCCTCGAACTTAAGCATGACGGTGCCTCCGAACAGCCCACGGTCGAGCCTGCGGTTTTCCCTCGTGTAGGCGCAGGCCGCCACGAGTTTCCCCTCAGGTATGCTGCGGAAGTAGTTCTCGTATTTCGCGTATGCGCGGTTGAACGCACGCTTTGTCGGGTATATGCACTTGTACAGCAATGACTTGAGGACGCGGAAGAAATCGTGGCCGTAGTTCCGGAGCGGCATCGCGGCATATTCAAGCCTTCTTCTCAGGCCGTAGGCCCGGCGCAGGGTCCGCTTCATCCTTTTTTCGTCGTCATAGACATTGTCGAGCGGGAAGACATCTATGAACAGCCCCTGGTTGAAGCGCTTGTAGATTTCCTCCGGAATGATTGCCGAAGTGCGCGTGTCACGCAGCTGGGCGTGTCCCCTCACGAAATTGAACTCGCTGTATGCGGTCTGAAACCTGTAGGGCGCATGAAATTCGGAAGCCGCGACCGAAACCAGTCTGTCATAGTCCCTGCGGAACATAATCACGTCGATGTCGTCGTCCCAGGGGATGAAGCCGCCGTGCCTGACCGCTCCGAGCATGCTCCCGGCATCAAGCCAGAATCTGATTCCGTTTGCGTCGCAGACCCGCTTCAGCTCACGGAGCATATCGAGCTGACACCGTCTCATCCTCTCTTTCAGTGTGTTCTTTTCCTGTACTGTCATCATCTGATATGAGCCGGTGATTCAATCATTTGTCTGGAAGCCACAAGTTCGGCGTAGTCCTCGAACGAGCGGTTGATTACGTCGCGGGCCACATCAGAGCCGTAGATGCTGACGAACTTCATCCTCTGGCCGGTCTCGCCCGGGATGTCCTTGTAGGTCGTGAAATAGTGAATCAGCCTTCTTACAATCTCCACAGGGAGTTCGTTCAGGTCGTTGTAGTCGCCATAGACAGCGTCGTTCTTGAGCACCGCGATTATCTTGTCGTCAGCCTGGTTGTTGTCCAGAAGCCTAAGCCCGCCTATCGGCCTTGCCCACACGAGCACGTCGCCGTGAGTGACGTCCTTTTCCGTGAGGACGCAGATGTCGAGAGGGTCGCCGTCGCCTTCGATGTCGTAGCGGGCGAGGGCCTTGTTGGTCAGCTCGGCCATATGGACGCTGCAATATGACCTCGGTATGAACCCGTAGAGGGACGGAACTATGTTCGAGAACTTCTGCGGACGGTCTATCGAGAGGTAGCCCGTTTCCTTGTCAACCTCATATTTGACCGTATCCGTCGGCACAATCTCTATGAATGCGCGCACCTCCTCGGCGGAACCGGGATTGATTCCGTGCCACGGGTGAGACTTGCACTTGCTGCTGTAATCCATGGGTTTGCCTGTTTCAGGTCTGGTTTTCTGAAACGAAAGGCAAATATAGGGAAAATCTGTCTGTACGCCAAGCCGAAGCCGCAATTTCGTCAGTTTTCGACCGCCCTGCGGGACGGCACGATGGTTATTATGTAGCCTATGGCGGCTACCGTGAGGCAGACGAGAATCACGTCCGTGGGGTTGAGGATGACCGGATAGGCTTCGACGAGGAAACTTCCGGGCATCCTGACTATGCCGAAAAGTTGCTGGACAAGGGCTACGGCGATGCCGAGAACGGTGCCGGCGGCAAGCCCCGAGAGCGTAATCAGCCAGCCTTCGAGGCGGAATATGCGTCGGATGAGCCCGTCCTCCGCGCCGAGGCTGCGGAGGGTGCCGATGTCGTCCTTCTTTTCGATAATCAGCATGGAGAGGCTGCCGAAGATGTTGAACGATATGATGATGAGCATGAAGACTAGAATCATGTAAACCGCAGCCTTCTCATATCTCATCATCTTGTAGAGCGACTCGTTCTGGCGGAAGCGGTCCTTCACCACGAAGCCCTCGCCGAGCCTGTCCTGAAGTTCGCGGATTATCCTTGCCGTTGCCGACTTAGACCTCGCGGCCTCTTCCGTGAGCCTGATTTCCACCTCCGACACCTCGTCTTCCAGTTCGAGCAGTTCCCGCATCGTTTCAATCGGGACAATCATCAGCCTTCCATCGACGTCGCTGTTGATGCTGAACACTCCCGACGGCCACACGGTCACGCTTTCAAGTGAGGATGCCGGGTTGGCGGCTGATATGCGGCGTGTCCGGGACGGATAGTAAATCTCTATGCCGGCGAGAAAAGCCGGATTGATGCCGAGGCTGTGGGCCAGAACCGAGCCTGTGCAGGCAAGCGGAACGTCACCCCGGTGGAGGCTGAACTCTCCCCGGACGATGTGCTCGCCGAGCCGGGACTCTTCCTCATAGATGCCGTCAACGCCCTTGACCAGCGCGGTGGCCTGCCTGTTCTCATAAAGGACGAAGACATTTTCCTGAAGCGTCCCGCAGATGCTTGCGACCTGAGGATTGTCGTAGAGCCAGTCGTAGGCCTCGCCGTCCGGGACGAAGTACTTTCCAGTCGCCGGGCTCACCATAATGTCCGGCTCGACCGTGCTCATCATCGACTTCACGAGCGAGTCGAACCCGTTATAGACAGACAGGACCACGATGAGCGCAGCTGTTCCCACCGCCATCCCCACGGCGCTTATCGCAGAAATGACATTTATCACATTCTGCGACTTCTTCGCGAACAGATAGCGCGAGGCAATGTAGAAATCTAATTTCATTTCGGCACAACGCGGCAATCCGCCTTTTAGCTGTTTTTCATTTTTTCAGCAGCTCTTCGATGTGTTCAACATAGTCCAGCGATGAGTCCAGATAGAATATGATTTCAGGCACGATGCGCAGCTGCCTGCCCATGGCATGGCCGAGTTCTCCGCGGAGCCCCCTGGCGTTTTCCTTCAGTTTCGCCATCACGCCCTCCGCCTTGTCCGACGGGAACACGCTGACGTAAATCTTTGCCACGGAAAGATCCGAGCTGATTTTCACGCCGCTCACGCTGAGCAGAGCCCCGTCGAACGCCGCCATTCCCTTGCTGCGGAGAATCTCCGCCATCTCCCTCTGTATCTCTCTGGCAACCTTCAGCTGCCTTGTGCTTTCCTGTGTTTCCATATAATCGTTTTCTTTTTCAGATTTCCTGCAAATATGGCTCATTATTTTCTTAAAAACAAAAAAGAAGAACAGCGAAATTTTCCGGAACGCGACGGCATCACAGATACATCCGGTTTATCATTTCGTCGGCGAAGCTGCCCGGAATCGGGGTTCGTGCAGCGGAGGACTTGAAACTGGTCTTCTGGAACATGGAAGCGGAGGTCAGGCGTTCAAAGACATCCGGATCGTAAGGCTTGTCGCCGTAGCCCCACCACAGGGAATGCGTCGGGTTCTGGGAAAGCTTCGGCATTTTTTCGAAGAGCGCCGCTGCCGCCGGATTCGTCTCCACGACCTTGTGAAACATCATCTGGTGCTGGAAATAGTGAATGTGGCGGGTGTTTTCTTTCCAGTATGCGAACATCATCGCCCGCCACGCCTTCAGAATGAAATTTCCCCGGCGAGCCCTGATGAAACAGTTCTGCATGAAGGTGTAGGAATTTATGTCTCCGGCAAGATAGACGAAGAAATCCTCGTCCCAAAGCCACTGAGGCAGGGGATGGGCTATGAAGTCGGTCGCGTCGAGCCAGAGTCCCCCGTGTTCATACAGAAGTTCGACTCTGCACAGGTCTGAGAAATGGGCCGGGGAAATCTTCCCGGCCTGCCACAGACCGACGATTTCCGGCGGAAGCGTGATGTAGTTGAATACGGTTTTTTCGTCAAGAACCACAAGCTTGTGTCCCGGGCAGTTGGCCCGTGCGCTTCTCCAGCAGGCCTTGACAAGAGCCGGAGCGGCCTCTTCGCCCTGAAGCCAGATGGACCAGATGATCCCGTCCTCTTCGGCCGGCTGATTTTTCCCGGTTTCCTTGCCGGGAAGTCTGTCCGGAGCGCAGTCCTCCGGACGCAGTCTCCTTATCGGCGGAACATAGCGGTTGAGGTATCTGCCTATGCACCTGCCCGTCACCTCGGTGCGGACCTTACGCCTTTCGGCGCGCGGTCTCCAGAACCAGTTCGTGACATGAGCCTTCCAGATCATCTCCGCCTGACATCCGAGCCAGCCGAGGTCATGAAAATTGTCCGATACGTTCCAGTTTGTCATATTCTTCCACGATTTTTTGCTGCATCCATCTTTGTCCTGCGGCCTTTCGCCGCAACCCCGCACACCCCGCAACATTCATGCTAGTGCCGAAGTGAGTCCTGTCCGTCAGGAAAAATGTCGTGGAAAATGCGAATATGTTTTGCAAATATGAAGAATAATGGCGACATTTGTCCCCGGATAGAAAACGGCAAGTCGCTGAATATAGACGATGAGCCGAAAATTATAACAACCTTTATATTACGAAGAGTCATGCGGTTGATGAAACGGCATAGTCAGATTGCGGAGCGGTGTGCCCTGAGCCTTGTCGGGGGGGGGTATATATTGTGGCTACGCATCTGATGTTGAACTGACGGAAGAAATAGCGGAAGACATACTCTTGAGGGTATCGTTGCCTTAGCAGGCGGCGGTGCCCTCGAATCGTATATGCCCATGCCGTCAAATTCTGTCTGTGCGGATTTCAGACCGGAGGCCTTCGACTATGGAGGGAGAGAGAATAACGGACGTATTGAAATTATAAAGGTATTTTCGGGGACCGCCGATGCGAATCGTCATGTGCCGTCCGTCACGGGTCCCCTTTTTATTGGGAAAGAAAGCAGGGAAAACACAAACAACCTTAATATCAAAACAATGTCAGTAGTACAAAGCAAAACTTACGAGACCCCGTTCCTGAATGCGGAACTGGTCTCAACCGAATGCGGATTTGCCGCAAGTGAGGTCAAGACTCTGGGCGCAGCGATTGACGACGCCCCGGAATCGGATTACGGAACCTTTTAATCAGACCCGGCCATGAAAAAGATTTTCAAGACAATCCTGCTCATCGCCGCCCCGGCAATGGCAGTTCTTTCCTGCGCGAAGGAAAATGTCGAGCCTGTTCAGAAAGGCGAAACGGTTCATTTCAGCACGGCTGAACTCTTTACCAAGTCCCATTTCGGTGACAAGGTCGGAGACTCCTATCCGATCCTATGGACTGAAGGACAGCAGGTCGGCATCGTTTATGGCGGAAGCGCTTCGCCTTCAGTCAGCAGGGCGGATGTGAATCCTTCGGAAGATTTGAAGACGGCTTCCTTCTCAAAGTCATTTGAAGCCTCAACGACCGCAGAACATCACAATTTCTACATTGCCAGCCCGGCCGATGCCGCGATTGGTTATTCAAACGGCTCTTACAACTTGTCCATCCCGTCGTCTCAGATTCCTGCGGACGGGACCTGTGATGAAAAGGCACAGATTACTGTGGCGAGACACATCTCACCGACCTTCGATGTCGAAATCAATGACCTTCAGTTCAGTCACGTCACGGCTTATGGTCGTCTGTCCGTCACCCTTCCGGAGGGCGCCGGCGAAGTTTCGTCAATTGCACTGAATGCGAGCAAGAACATTTCAGGTCGTTATTATCATTCTTTTGAAACGGGAGAATTGTCAGAGAATACGGCGTCGGCCACGATAACCCTGAACACCTCAAAGACACAGGACATCTTCTTCGGATGCGCTCCGGTTGATTTGACAGATGAGTTACTGGAGGTTGTCGTGACTGCGGCAAACGGTACTTATGAGAAAATGATTGATTTCTCATCTGTTGCTAATCCACTGAAATTCGAGGCCGGTAAAGTGTCGAAGTTCAGCGTGGCGGATTTCACGAAGAAGGAGTCTGACGAGGTTTATACTCTTGTAACGGATGCAAGCACGCTGAAAATCGGAGACAAGGTCATTATCGCCGCTGCCGGTTATGAATATGCAATCAGCACGACGCAGAACACTAATAACAGAGCTCAGGCTTCTATAACTAAGAAGGGCAGCACGATTGTAAATCCGGGCAATGATGTCCAGCTGTTTACTCTTGAACAAGGAAGCGAGTCAGGAACATATGCATTCAATACTGGCTCTGGTTATATTTACGCGGCATCAAACAGCAAAAATTACCTGAAGACTCAGACTAGTATTGACGCAAATGCTTCTTGGACAGTAACTTGTTCGCCGACTAAAGATAATGTCGTAACCGCGACCATAAAGGCGCAGGGAACAAACAGCAGGAATACAATAAAGTATAACAGCGCAAGTAAAACCCCAATATTTTCTTGCTACTCATCTGATCAGGACGACGTCGCCATCTACACCGACGGCAAGGGCACTGGTTCCCTTCCGACTCCTCCTCCGTCCAACACGATATTTGAGGAATCCTTCTCTTCTGATCAGGGGCAGTTCACCATTGACGATGTGACACTGCCGGCCGGTGGCAAATATGTCTGGCAATCTACTTCCCAATATGGCATGAAGGCATCGTCTTATATCAATAATACGAATCTGGCCTCTGAATCATATCTCATTTCTCCGGAGATAGATCTTTCAGACGAGGCATCAGCTGTCCTGACATTCTCTCATGCGCTGAACTTCCTCAATGGCAACAATGCGTCGGATTTCGTCAATCTCGTGGCTCGGAAGACAGGAGACGAGTCTTGGCAGAATCTCACTATACCAAAATTCCCGTCTGGGGATGGTTGGGATTTTGTAGTGTCCGGCGAGATAGACCTTAAGGACTACTTGGGCAGCAAGATGCAGTTTGCGTTCAGATATGTATCGACGACAAGTTGTGCTCCGACATGGGAAATAAAGAATGTGTCGGTTGTTCGTAAA
>ERZ808240.2826-NODE-2826-length-18080-cov-10.130596_pt1 | contig 18080 bp, 13 predicted proteins | sample MGYA00521084_ERZ808240 | MGnify/ENA primary metagenome ERZ808240 (study PRJEB31516, sample SAMN03275571) | gut metagenome | biome: mammalia-associated habitat; material: feces | host: Papio cynocephalus | place: Kenya | collected 2012-08-06 ... | reverse complement strand
GTTACCGGTGACACCTTCACCTGGACCTATCAGCCCGACTCGACCGAACCCATCGTCGACGGCGAGAAGACCGCCCAGGAGATCATCTCCAAGAACGAGCCCTTCGCCTGGCCCGCTCGCCTCATCGCGGCCTTCTCCGGAACGTCGGATGCTGGGACCCAGTCGAGCACCATCGACCTCAACTCCGACCCCGATCTTTCCATGCTGTCGAGCGCCTTCGACAAGGAGGCTTTCGAGAAGGATCTGGGCGCCGCGGTTGACGAGTTCAACGCCAACCGCTCCGGCACGTTCGACGCGACGGGCGCCTATGACGAAACCCAGGGAAAGTTCACCGTCGAGAAGGCCCAATCCAACGAGAAACTCAATCGCGACCACGTGATCAAGTATGCCGAGATCGAGCTCGCAGCCCTCTCCGACACCGTCGACCTGTCCAAACTCGGCAACGACGCCTACGAGCCGCTCAACGGCAACCTCACCAACGACAACATCCAGGCCGCCTGCGACGCCGCGAATAACTTCCTCGGCGTCAACGTGACGCTCAAACTCGACGGCAACGACGCCGGCAAGATCGACGGCAGCACCATCCTCCAGTGGATCAGCTTCGCCGACCCGTCCAACCCAACCATCGACACGAGCCAGGTGGACAGCTGGGCCGCCGATTTCGCCAACGGTTACAACACCATCGGCACGACCCGCACCTGGACGCGCGCCGACGGCAAAGAATGCACGGTCGAAGGCGGCGACTACGGCTGGACGATCGATAGCGACAGCCTCGCCAAGCAGGTGGCGGATGCCATCAACAACAAGTCGACCGGAGAGATCGACATCACCTACTCCAAGAAGGGCGACACCTTCACCAAGAAGGGCGAGCCCGACTGGAAGGCCTACATCGACGTCGACCTTTCCGAGCAGCACGCACGTTACTACGACGAAAACGGCAACATCGTCTGGGAGGCCAACTTCATCTCCGGCAACCCCAACCAGGACGACGGAACCCCCGAAGGCGTCTACTACATCAAGAGCAACGACGGCGCATCTACGCTGATCGGCGCGAAGGACCCTACGACAGGCGAGCCGAGCTACCGCAGCCCCGTCGCCTACTGGATGCCGTTTGAGGGCAATCTCGTGGGCTTCCATGATGCGACCTGGCAGGCGGATTCAAGCTTCGATAACTCCGAGGCCTACAAGACCGTCGGAAGCCACGGATGCATCAACCTGCGCCTTGATGACGCCAAGACGCTCCATGAGAAGATCAGCGTCGGCCTGTGCGTCGTCGTCCATTCCTAACGGACCGATCGTCGATCCTGAGCCGAAGAGGGCCTGTGCCGAGCAATGGCACAGGCCCTCTTTCGTATTACCGAACTCGATTCATGCGGTAGCCGTAATTCACAATCTCCTCCGCAAATCAACTCGCTTCGTTGAATAGACATATTTGCCGTTCTTTAGATACTCCTTATTCCACACATGGGTACTATCTCAAAGGAAGTAAACAGGAAAGGATCGCATATGTCGCTAACGCAGTCCGCAGAGCGTGCAGCCCTCAACAAACTCATCGATTATCTCGACGACGACCCCCAGGCCCATATCGATAAAATCATGGACCTCATCAATAAACTCGTGCCGGACAGCGTCTTTCCGACGCAGCGCACGGCCTTCACCAACGTCATCAAGAGCCGTGGCAGCTGGTACGAACTCATCATGAAGATCTTCAGCCTCAACTCCGACATGCGTACCAAGCTGCTCAAAGCACTCATCGTCGACGGCAATCTCCTTGCCTGGCCCGAGCAGGAGAGGAACCGCGAAAAATATCAGTGCAACATCCCATGGGCGATCCTTCTCGACCCCACCAGCGCATGCAACCTTCACTGCACCGGCTGCTGGGCTGCTGAGTATGGCTACAAGCAAAACCTCTCGCTCGAGGACATCGACTCGATCGTCACCCAGGGCAAGGCGCTCGGCACCCACATCTACATCTACACCGGCGGCGAGCCGCTCGTCCGCAAGCATGACCTTATCAAGATCTGCGAGAAGCACCCAGATTGCGTGTTCCTCTGCTTCACCAACTCCACGCTCATCGACGAGGCGTTCTGTGACGACATGATCCGCGTGGGCAACTTCGTTCCCGCCATCAGCGCCGAAGGCAACGAGCACACGACGGACGCCCGCCGCGGCGAGGGCACGTATAAAAAGATCGAGCGCGCCATGAAGCTCCTGCGCGAGCGAAAGCTTCCCTTTGGCATCTCGACCTGCTGGACGAGCGCGAACGCCGACACGGTGGCAACCGAGGAGAACATGGACTGGATGATCGAGGAGGGAGCCCTCTTCTGCTGGTACTTCCACTTCATGCCGGTCGGGCGCGGCGCCACCTCCGAGCTCATGCCCACGCCCGAGCAGCGAGAGAAGATGTACCGCTTTATCCGGGAGATGCGTGAGAAGAAACCGCTCTTCACGCTCGATTTCCAAAACGATGGTGAGTTCGTGGGCGGCTGTATCGCCGGCGGTCGGCGCTACCTGCATATCAACGCCGCAGGCGATGTCGAGCCGTGCGTCTTCATCCATTACTCCAACGCCAACATCCATGACGTCAGCCTGCTCGATGCGCTGCGCTCCCCCATCTTCATGAAGTACTACGAGGGGCAGCCGTTCAACGATAACTACCTCAAGCCCTGCCCGATGCTCGAAAACCCCGACACGCTACCTCGCATGGTCGCCGAGTCGGGCGCGCATTCGACCGACCTCGTCGAGAAGGAATCACCCGAGCAGCTTCGGGAGAAGACCGTCGACGCCGCCCGCGCATGGGCACCCGTCGCGGACCGCATCTGGAATGACGAATCCGATCCGCTCTACGCAAAGCGGCATGAGGACGAGACCCAGGGCATGGCCGACTCCGATATGCACAAGTTCGAGCGACAGGGCCGCAAGCTTAAAGCGAATCTCTAACGCTGTAGAAGCATCCAAATGAAACAAACGGGAGGGCAAGTCGATCTTGCCCTCCCGTTTATCATGCAAACGAATTCAATTTACCCTCATACCTGCAATAGGTTGGACTCGGCTACAGCCGATTCTCAAGACTCCGAAGTCCGTCGATGGTGAGCTCGTTGGCAACCTGCGAGACCCGCTCTATATCGACCGCCCCGTCGGAAAGCGCCCAGGTGCGATAGATGCCGATGATTCCGGACAGCAAAAACGCGATGTAATAATCAAACAGCTCGTCCTTGAGGCCGACGGGGATGATGCCGCGCTCCTGGAGTTCGCGCTCGAGCGGCGTGCGCAGACGGGACATAAATTCCTCGAGGGGAATATTCTCGAAAAGCTGTCGGTTGAGGACGAGATTCGTACGGATCGCGTCGTTGATCGCCGCGAAAAACGTCGCGAAAGCCTCGAGCGCGCGCTGCGTAGGCTCGGCCGAAGCACGCTCAAGGGTCTCCTCGACGGAATCAACGATCTTGACTACCACATCCTCGGCAATGGCATCGAGCAATCCGTCAACCGTCCCAAAGTGGACGTAAAAGGTCTTACGGTCGACATTGGCCTCACGCGCGATGGCGCTCACCGTGATATCGGCCAACGGTTTTTTGAGCAAAAGGCGCTCGAAGGCAGAGAGGATCGCCGCCCTGCTGCGAACGATCCTGCGATCGACACGAGGACTCCGATCCATCCTTATCGACCCCAATCTTGGACAAGCAAATCAACATATGATGATTAATCAACGTAAGTAGATTATCGCTCAAAACAGCACCGCGACACCCGAGCGCATCAAAGAAAGACAACAGAAATATAGGAACTGCCCCGTTTAATAAAGATCTCGGTCAGTCGGCCTTGGAAGCTGGCTTTGATACGCTTTTGTTTCACTCGGCTTGATACCATGGCAGCAAATTCGAGCACAAGGAGCGACCATGTCCCAAGAACCCAAGATCCCCCGGGGCAACCACGCGGCACCCGCGGACCAGAAAACCGAGGTCATACCCGTTATCAAACCCGCAGACCAAGCGACAACCCCAGGCGACGCACAGACTGAGGAAGAGGTCTACGCCGCCCTCAAGGCCAAGCGAGCCGAGCGCCGCAAGAAAAAGCTCATCCGCCGCGGCATCGTCGCCGGCGTCGTGGCCGCCGTCGTCATCATCGCAGTCATCGCCGTCACCGCGCTCTCCGCCAAACCGGAGGACGAGTCGAAACCGGTGACCGACAGGGTCATCGAGGGGACGTACCTCACCACGGTCGACGCCAAGGGCTCGCTCAAGCCCATCAGCTCATCGGTCGTCTCCCCCACCGTCGACGGCACGATCGAGAGCATCAACGTCTCCGTCGGCCAACAGGTCAGCGCCGGCGACGTGCTCATGACGATCAAGAACGACGAGCTCGACCGCAACGTCGCCGACGCCCAGCGCACCCTTCGTGGAGCCCAGGAGGACCTCGTCGCCGCCCAGAAGGCCTACAACAACGCCGTCAACGCGCCCAAGGTCACCGATGAGGACGGCAACGTCCAGCAGACGGACACCACGAGCCTCCAGAACGCCGTCTCGACCGCACAGCGCGCCGTCGAGACGGCCCAGGCGGCACTCGACACCGCCAACGGCAAGGCCGCGGAGCGTACCGTCACAGCGCCCACCTCGGGCAGCATCGTCGAGATGAACGCCAAGGTCGGTGCGTCCGTCTCCGGCGGCGTCGTCATCGGCGACGGCAACTCGCAGAGCGGAAAGCAATGCATGCAGATCGCCGACCTTTCCCAGATGAAGGTCACGGTGCAGGTGGGCGAGGAAGACATCGCAAAGGTTGCCGCCGGACAGAACGCGAACATCAGCTATCCCGCGTTCACAGACATCATGAGCCAGGGCAGCGTGACCTCGATCGGCTCGATCGCAAGCTCTTCGAGCGAAGGCTCCTCGGGCAGCGGCGTCACGTTCGACGTCGACATCCTCATCTCCGAGCCCGACAGCCGACTCAAGCCCGGCATGACCGCACAGGTCTCCATCGTCACCGAGCAACTCGACAATGTGGTCATGGTTCCCGTGGAGGCCCTCCAGACCGACGACGGCATGAATTACTACGTGAACGTCGCGACCGACGACACGGGAGAGACGACCCGCCGCGTCAACGTAACCGTCGTCACCAAGAACAGTGACAGCGCCGTCGTCGGCAAATCGAAAGCCATCAAAGACGAGCAAGGCAACGAGACCAATCCCGACATCCCCGTAACCAAGCTCAAAGACGGCCAGACCATCGTAACGAGCGCCGGCGGATCAAGCTCCGATTCGGACGGCGAGTGGACCGATGTCGACGCGAGCCAATCGGAGGCCTCCTGATGCGCCCCGTCATCGATATCCGCAACGTTCACCGCATCTTTGAGAGCGAGGCCGGTCTCGCGCACATCCTCCACGGCATCTCCCTCCAGGTGATGCCCGGCGAGTTCATGGCGATCACCGGCCCTTCGGGCTCGGGCAAGTCGACTCTCATGAATATCCTCGGCTGCCTCGACCGGCCCAGCACGGGAGAGTACTACCTCGAGGGACTCAACGTGGCCGAGCTCGAGGATGATGAGCTCACCGAGGTGCGGGCGCTGCGCATCGGATTCGTCTTTCAGAGCTTCAACCTGCTTCCCCGCATGTCGGTCCTCGACAACGTCATGCTCCCGCTCATCTACACGCAAACGCCGCGTGCCGAGCGCATGGAGCGCGCCATCCACGCGCTCCAGCAGGTGACCCTTCCCGTCGACCATTACGACCACATGATCGGTGAGCTCTCGGGCGGCCAGATGCAGCGCGTCGCCATCGCCCGCTCGCTCGTCAACGACCCGGCAATCATCCTCGCGGACGAGCCGACCGGCAACCTCGATTCCACGACGGGTGCCATGGTCATGGAAACGTTCCATCGTCTTAAGAACGAGGGGAAGACGATCGTCCTCATCACCCACGATCCCGGCGTCGCCGCCGAGGCCGACCGCGCCGTCACGATCCGCGACGGCCGCCTCTTCGAGGGAGCCTATATCCCCGGCGGCAAGGGCGCCATCATCCGGCCATCCAACGCGGCGCAGACGGCCGCAAAGAACCAGACCGATAAGGAGGAGCGGGCATGAGCATCCGAGACCTCATCCACGAGGCGCTGCGTTCGCTCGAGGCCAACCGGGGCCGCAGCCTTCTCACCATCCTCGGCATCGTGATCGGCATCGCCTCGGTCATCGCCATGACATCGCTGATCGGTGGTATCCAAAACGGCCTGATCGGGAGCCTCGGTCTCAACGCGGCCCGCACCGTGAACATCTCGACGCCCAACGAGCTCAGCGACCGCCAGCTCGACCGCCTCAAGAAGACCACGCCCGAGCTCGAGACCATCGGAGCCGTCGACGCGTACTACAGCGAATACAAGAAGGGCGACAAGTCCTATTCGGTATCCCTTAACGGCACCGACGCCGGCATGCTTGCAGCAAAAGGCTTCGATAAGCTCGTGTGCGGACGAACCTATACCGATTCCGAGAGCGAATCGGGGGCAAGGGTCGTGCTCATCGATCGAACGGGATCGCGCATCCTCTACGGTGATAACGAGCAGGACGCCCTCGGTAGGACGCTCACGCTCAACGGCCACGATTACAGCATCATCGGCGTCATGGACACCAACGACGGCGGTGCGTCCGGTTTCACGGCCGTCATGCCCCGCACGACGGCTAAGACCGCCGTGAGCTCGGACACCATGGGCTTTCCCACGGTCACGGCGCTCGCGAAAGACGGCACCGACATGGACGAGCTCTGCCAGAACCTGCAGGGCAAGATCGTCTCCATGCTCAACATCTCCGGCCAGGAAGCCGAGGACGAGGTCTCCGTGACCTCGATGAAGAGTGCCATCGACTCCATGAACCAGTACATGGGATCGTTCTCGCTCATCATGGGTGCCGTCGCCGGCATCTCGCTGCTCGTGGGCGGAATCGGCATCATGAACATGATGCTCACCAACGTCACGGAGCGCATCCGCGAGATCGGCATCCGGCGCGCCCTCGGGGCGACGCGGCGGGACATCACCTCCCAGTTCCTCGCCGAGTCCGCGGCGCTCTGCGTCTCGGGCGGCATCATCGGCATCGTGCTGGGCTATCTGCTGGCCTGGATCCTGGCGCTCCTCGCCGCCAACTCATCGGTGCTCGAGAGCTTCGGTAGCACCGGGGCGATCACGCCGAGCTTCTCCCTTGCCACCGTGATCTTCGCGTTCGCCGTCTCGGTGGGAATCGGTATCATCTTCGGTTACTATCCCGCGCGCCGCGCCAGTAAACTCGATCCGGTGGAGTGCCTGCGCTATCAGTAAGCGAAAGACCAGCCACACAAAAACGCAACGGCAGCCCGGAAAACAAAGGGCGGGCTCCCTGGACTACATTCCAGGGAGCCCGCCCTTCTTGATTGCATGAACCCGTCTGCGAGGGTGTCGTCTCATATCGAGCGAGACGATATCAGAACGGCTGTGCGCATCCTCGATTAAAGCGGAGCCGCCCGGCCTTCACCGATCCAAACCCGATCAAGAACGCTTCTTGCGCTTAGCCATCGCCGCCGGGGACACCGTGATGCCACCGTCCGTGCGACGCACATAGGTTCCGCGATGAGATTTGCACTCAGAGGCAACAGGGGCCTTTTGAGCGGCCGCAACGGTATTGCCCGCAGTCCCCGCAGGCACCTCAGGCAAAATCGGCGCCTTGACGCCATGATGCGGCTTACGGTACCCCGCCGAGGCGGCCTTGACCTTCCCGGAGGACTGCTTGGACGAGCGACCGAGTTTGCGCATGACCCGGTCCCAGCGCGCGTGGATGCTCTCGTTGTGAGCGCTCTTGAGCCCAAGCAGGGGCGCCGCCAGAATCGTCGGGGCGATAAACGTGATCAGGCGCCACAGCAGATAGCCCGCGGTCGAGGCCGACCCAAAGAAATGACCCAGGAAGAGCGCGAACCCGCCCTCGGCGCCGCCGGTGCCGCCCGGCAACGGGACGGCGGAACTCAGCAGTTGGACAAAGGCGCTTGCCGCCATCACCGAGAAGAAGTCGACGTCGTGGTGCCCAAAAGCGAGCATCAAAAAATACGGCACCAGATAGAAGAAGGCGAGCTGCATCATCGTGATCACCACGGTGAGGAGCATCGAGGAAAAATGTCCGGCGGAAAGCTTGAACTTCTCGGAGAAGGAATAGATCTCCCCATCGACGAAACCGCGCCACTTCTCGATACGGTCCGCAGAGACGCCGACGCGCTCAAGCAGGTTGATGATCCAATGCGCCACGCGGGTGACGGTCTTGGGCATGAGCGCGACAGCGAAGATGCCAAGCAGGATGCAGCAATGCCCACCAAAGCTAAAGACGCAGAGCAGCGTCATGTCACCGTAGCGCTCGGCGAAAAACGGCATACGCGCGATGAGGAGGATAGCGCCCCATGCCACAAGACCGAACTGGTAGACGATGAAGCGCGTGAACTGCGTCGCCCCGGCCTCGCCCACGTTCTGGCCCGCCTTGGTCAGGCGGTAGATCTGAGCAGGCGTGGAACCCATCATCATCGGCGTGAGGTTACCAAAGAAGATGCCACTCGCCTCGACCGAGATCAGGTCGCGGATGCCGACCGGCGAGTTCGGGTCGAGCCAGACCGCGATCGCATACGCGATGATACCGAAAACCAGATAGAGCAGCATGACCAGGCACGCGGCGATGAGCCACGGGGCCTGGACGCTCGCCATGGCGGCCCAGAACTGCCCCATCTGCCCGGTCACGACCAAGTACGCGATGTAGGCGATCAGGACGATGCCGATAAAGATCGCGCCGCGTCGAGCGCCCTTGTTGTCATCGCCGCCGGAAGCTTCGACCTCGACCTGAGGTGCCGCCGCGTTATGTTTCGAGGAATCCGCCATGGGTCTCCTTATGGATCATATGCACGTGACCTTTATTGTAGCGGGACGTGTAAATGTCCATGGCCGCAAGAGCCGCCGTACACGCGGTTGCTGCATTTCGGCATCATGACGATGACGACTGATAACAAAACAGGCTCCATAAGGAGCCTGTGACAGGTTGGTAGCCCGTACCAGATTCGAACTGGTGATCTCCGCCTTGAGAGGGCGGCGTCCTAAACCGCTAGACGAACGGGCCATATATAATGGGACTGAACCCCGAGAAAGCAATTGGTAGCCCGTACCAGATTCGAACTGGTGATCTCCGCCTTGAGAGGGCGGCGTCCTAAACCGCTAGACGAACGGGCCACTTAGATGCCATGCAGCTGCGCTGCGAGAAGGTATATTACGGGACGTCTCACCGCTGCGCAAGCCACAATCTCAAATTGCCGCAAAAATGTCGGCAGGTTGTGAAGCTGGAGCTCAATGACCCTTCGTCTGCGTAAGATCGATCCGCCTCGTCGCGATGCGATCGAGGAGCGCATCGCTATGGGAAACGACGACCAGGCCCATATCTCGCTCGCCCGCAATCTCGATCAGGCGATGCCAGATCTGCGCCTGCGTGACGGCATCGAGCATCGCCGATATCTCATCACAGATCAGATATCGAGGATTCGCACTCAACGCGCGCACGAGACAAAGACGCATGAGCTCGCCCCCTGAGAGCTCATGCGGAAAACGATTGAGCCAGGCCTGTTGAACACCGAACGACATCGCAAGATTCCTCGAAGCCTCGGCGGTCGCATCGAAACCGGCCTCGGCAAGAGAACGCTCCACGCGCAGGCGAGGATCAAACGCCTGCTCGGGATGCTGCCAGAGCAGCTGGACCGGTCGGGGTCCGCGAAAACCGGCGTCATCAAGCGGCTCGCCGTCCACGACAATACGACCCGACCAGGGCTTCAGGTACCCTCCAAGGAGACGGCAGAGCGTGGTCTTGCCCGCACCGGAGGGTGCCACAAGCGCAACGTGCTCGCCCGGCTCGATCGAGCAGGAAAATTCACGATACAGGCAACGCGAACGTTCATATCCAAAGGTGATTCGATCTGCTACGAGCGCCATGCAGTCTCCCCTCCCCGGGCCGAAAAATCATGAACGGGCAGGGCATGCCAAAGATCCCGTGAGAACGGATGCTCAAGACGCGCCGGATCATCGAACGCCGCGGCCGAAGTTTCCTCGATCACGGAACCGTCCTTGAAGACGGCGACACGGTCGGCCACACGGAGCGCGAGCTCCAAATCATGCGTGATCAAGAGGACCCCGCCACCGTCGCGGGCAAACGCCTTAAGGTCATCAAGCGCATGCACGGCAAGATCGAGATCGAGCCCGGGTGTCGGCTCGTCGGCGACGATCACCTTAGGATCGTCCATCAGCGCACAGAGCAGCAGCACACGCCGCGCCATGCCTCCCGAGAGCTGATACGGATACATGCGTTCGACCTCGGAATCAAGACCATAGGAATCCATGAGCTTGCGCATACGCTCGAGACGGATGCGCTTCCAGGTCGCCTTCGCTCTGCGGTCCATCCCACGTTTTCGATCGTTTGGCATCGCGCCCACGATCTGCTCACCCACACGCATGAGCGAGTCGAGATTGTCGACACCCTGCGGCACCAACGAAAGGCCGTTGCCACGAAGCGCCGCAAGCCCCGCCGCGTCTAAATCACAGCCATCGAACCAAATGCGGCCATGAACCTCGGAATTAGGCTCGAACATACCAAAGACCGCATCGGCCAAGAGCGTTTTGCCGGAACCGCTCGCCCCCACGATCGCCACAAGCTCGCCCTTATGGACGGCGATGCTCAGATCGCGAATCGGCGTCACGCGAACACGGCGACCGCTCAGATAGGGAGCCGAAGCATCATACATATCAAAGCTCACGCTCAGGTGCTCAACGGACAGCAGGTGGTGACCCTGCGGATGAATCGAGGCGACCGCATGCGAGTGATGGTGATGCCGCTCGGCTGCGGTATGGTCGATCACAGCTGCACCTCCCCCGGGCTCAACAGCCCACGCACCAAGCCGCCAAGACGGTCGAACAGCAGAACGACCAGCAGCAGCGCCGCACCGGGAAACACGGCGAGCCACCACGCGCCCGACGTCAGATACGTCATGGCCTCGGAGAGGATGACACCGATCGCCGGCTGCTCGGGCGAAAGACCGAACCCCAGAAACGTGATGGACGCCTCATGTAAAATAGCATGGGGAAACAGCAGCACGAGCCCCACCAGATATTGAGGGAGCACGGCAGGCAGCATATGATCGCGCGCGATGCGTGCGCGCGAGACACCGAGCGCACGGGATGATGCGATATACGGTTGGTTTTTGACCTGCAGGATCTCGGCGCGAAGCACGCGTGTGAGGCTCGGCCAATGCGTCACGGCAACCCCGACGGTAACACCCCAAAACCCACGTCCGAGCGCGTAACTGATCAAGATCAAAAGCACGATATGGGGAATGCCCATGACAAGGTCGATCAACCACTCGACCACGGCATCGGCACGAGAGCCGCCGAGCGCCGCCACGCTGGCCAGCACGAGCGCGATGACAGACGAGACGGCCGCCGATACCAGGCCGACCAGCACGGAGGTAGACAGGCCCGCCAACGCACGCGAGAGCATATCGCGGCCCATCCAATCGGTCCCAAAGACATGTCTGGCGGAAGGTGCCAAGTTCTTCGCTGAAAAATCAACCGCGACAGCGGCGCCATCGAGCATGCGTCCCGCAATCGCGACACCGGCAAGCACCACGGCGCAGACAATCGCGCCGGCCAAGAGCCGCCGACGCCCGTTGCCGGACTGGGCCGACGACGCATGAAGCAGCCTCGGCTCCTCATCCGGCGAAAGCGGACCCCGTGGCATGTCCTCGATGCCACCGGCGACAAATGCAGAGCCGCCATCAACAAGATTCGGCATGGTCCGCCCCCCTTCGCATGCGCGGGTCAATGATGCCGTAGAGCAGATTTGCGACCAGGTTTCCCCCAAAGACGATCGCCGCAGACGCGAGCGCGATACCCACCAGAAGCGGAGCGTCACCGCCAAGACCTGCCGTCACGGCCGCCTGGCCGAGTCCTGGATACGAGAACACCTGCTCAACCAGAACAGAGCCGCCAAAGACTTCGCTGATCTGGGAAAACTGCAACGTAAGTGCCGGGAGCACCAGGTTTCGCAAACCATGCCGAAAGACGATCGAGTGCGTGCCCTCGCCTCGTGTACGCGCAAACCGCACGTAGGAAGATGCCATCACATCGACGACCTTCTCGCGGGTATGAAGCGCGATGTTCGCGACACCCGTCACCGAGAGCGCGAGCGCCGGAAGCACCAGATGATACAGGCGCTCGCCGATCGCGGGATCCTGAGCCGTGCCGCCGATAGCAGACGAGAACCCCATGGGAAACCAGCCGAGATACACGGAGAAGACCATGAGGAGCAGCACCGCAAGCCAAAACGTCGGCGTGGCCGAGAGCAGGTAACAGTATCCCCTAATGATGCGGTCGGCAAGGCTGCCGCGCATCACACCGGCGATGACACCCAAAACCAAACCGAATACGCCGGAGAGCACCCAAGCGGCCAGCAACAGTGCAAAAGAGTTCAGAAACCGCTCCGCGACCACGGAGGCGACCGGTTCGTTGAAACGAAGGCTCGTGCCCAGATCGCCATGAATGGCACCCTTCAGCCATGAGAGATAGCGCTGCCACACGGGAACGCCCACACCCCAGCGCTCGGCGAGCTGAGCACGTTTCGCCGCACTCATCGAGAGGAGCGCCGTCTGTCCTGTGTTGGCTTGAACCGGGTCGATGGGAGACGCCGCCACAAGCGCAAACGTCACGATGCTCACGGCAAACATCAGAAGCACAAAGCGGACAAATGAGGAGCCCAGCATACGGGCGATACGAGCGCTCCGCACCTACGCCCAGCTCCACGCGTCGACGTTGTTGACGAGCGACCAACCATGCCCATGCGGATGCGGCTTTTGTTTGGCGACTTTAAGTCCATCGCGCTTGAAGTACAGATGGTCGACGTTCGCGAGCCAGCACCACGTCGCCGCACCCTTAGGTGCCACACCGTCCGTGCCGTCCCACTGCGCCTTTTTCCAAAACGGATAGCTGTCCTCGACGTTTTGCTGGGCGAGCGCCTGATCGAGATAGGCATCGATTACCTGGTTGTCATAACAGGCATAATTGCCCCAACCCGAGGAATACGTGAGCTCATAGGTTTCCGTCGGCGCGTTGGACCCCCAGCCCCAAAGGATCGGCTGGCTGAACTCATGCGGATAAATCTGGTCCCAGCTGCCGCCCTTGACCTTCACTTCGATACCGATCTTCTTCATCTGGTCGGCGAACTCGTTCGCAATAGCTTGGCGGACCGAGTCATCGGACGAATACCAAAGCTCGAACGAGGCCTTCGTTCCGTTCAGGACACGGATGCCGTCCTTGCCCGGCTTCCAGCCCTCCTCATCGAGAAGCTTCTTGGCCGCAGCGCGGTCGAGGTCGACCTTCATGTCGTCACTCGACCAGGGCATGCCGTCTCCCACGCTGTAGGCAGGCTTGCCGTAACCGTTGAGAACATGCTTGATGAGCGCTTTGCGGTCGACTGCCATGTTGATGGCGCGGCGAACCGCCAGATGGCAGGTCACGTCGTTACCCGCGTTATAGGTGTTGTCGCCGTCCGCCTTCTTAGAACCGCTCGGAATCGTCGGTAACGAGATACCGCGGGAATCAACGCTCTTATAGCTTACGAGCTTGTATCCGCCAAACGACTGATCGGAATGCGTAGCCGAGGTGAAGGCGATATCGACGTCGCCTTTTTGCACGGCCGCCAGCGCCGCGTCCTCCTCCATGAAGACGACCACGACACGCTTCATGTTGGGGGCCTTGCCGTAATAACGGGGATTCGCCTTGAAGATCGCCTGCTGCCCGCGCTCCCAGCGCTCCAAGAGATAACGGCCGGACCCGATCGGCTTCTTTCCGTAGTTCTTGCCATAGGCATGCTCGGGAACGATACCCAGCACGGCAAGCGTATACAGCAGGGCGTTGTAGGGTTTATTGAGATGGAGCTCGACCACCGTATCGCTCGTGGCGACGGCTTCATCGACCATCGACAGGTCCGCCTCCGAGTTGTCGTTCTTGATAATCGAGTTGACGGTAAAGGCGACATCGCTTGCACGCAACGGCTCCCCGTCACTGAAGACGACGTCGTCGCGAATCTCGAACGTCCATGTCAGGCCATCCGTCGAGCACATATAGCTCGTGGCAAGGTCGTTTTCGAACTCCAGCTTGTCATTAGTGGTGATGAGGGTCGACTGGATCAGGGGCTCATGGACATGCTCCCCGCAGCCCCAAGCCACGAGCGGATCGAAACCGGCAGAGGGCTCGCTCGCGGTGTTCATCGCAACCGTAACGGTGTGTTTCGCATCGGTCGAGCTTTTCGCACTCGAACCCGAGTCAGAAGCTTCGTTCGACCCGCAGCCGGAAAGAAGCAAAGATCCAGCCGCCACCGCGGAACCGGAAAGAAAAGAACGGCGAGAGATATCCATCGGCAACTCCGTGTTACAAAATCGTGTCTTCGTAATACTGAAGCGAGATATTACCATAGAAACGATTCGTAACACCCAACGACATACAACCGTAACCGTTCATTGGGGACGTATACCAATGACCGGTCATTGGGGACGTATACCAATGACCGGTCGTTTATATACGTCCCCAATGAACGCAATGAACGGTATCAAGCGATGCGGAGATAGTCGAGGAGCGCTACCCGATTGTTGGCGACAGCACCATCGATAACACCGTCCAGCGCTCGGTTGAGCAGCTTTCCAAGCTCGGGGCCCGGTTTCACGCCGGCATGGATCAGGTCGCCTCCGTTGATCGCGAGCATCTTGAGGGTATACGGCTCACCCGCATCAAGAAGCCCGTGTACCATCGCACGCATCTCCTCGATGGTCTCAACGTAGTAGAAACAAGACGGGGCCTTGCCCAGCGTATCGGCTCGTTTAAGGTCGAACAACTCGTCCATCAACCGCGGCGTATCGATACCCTCGCCCGCCATCAAGCGCATCATCTGGAGCAGACAGGTGCGCTCGCAACGGAGCGGCTTGTCATGATACTTGATAAGCAGACATGCATCTCGGACCAGCTCATGTGGCTGCGCCAGGCGGTCCATGATCGTGCGGGCCATCGTGGCCCCCAGCTCGGGATGCCCGTAGAAATGCCCGTTGCCCGCATGGTCGACGGTAAAGCAGTCCGGCTTGCCCACATCATGCAGCAACGCGGCCCACATGAGAGAAGGCGAAGGCGCTTTCCCGTCGCACAGGGCCAACTCGCCCGAGACTGTCAGCACCCGGGCGATATGCTCGTATACATCATATGCATGGTAGACGCTCTGCTGATCGAAGCCCCGGCACGCAGCAAGCTCGGGAACGGCCGCGCACATGAGCTCAGGGTAACGAAGCAGCGCGTCTCCCCCATGTCCGGTGGCCAAAATGCCGTCGAGCTCAATGCCGACGCGCTCGCGAGCGACCGCGTCGAGCAACGGCGCGCAGGCGGCCAGAGCGCCTTTCGTAGCAGGCTCGATCTTAAAATCCAAGCGACACGCGAAGCGCACCGCGCGTAGCATCCGCAAGGCATCCTCGTTGAAGCGGCGTTGCGGGTCGCCCACGGCGCGGATCAAATTCCGCTCTAGGTCGCCCTGGCCGTCATAGCGGTCGACAAGTCCGCGCTCAGGATGCCAGGCCATGGCGTTCACGGTAAAGTCGCGACGCGCCAGATCGTCCTCGAGCGACGCGGCACGCTCAACGCTCTCAGGATGGCGCCCGTCGGTATAGAACCCATCAAGGCGGTATGTGGTGACTTCGATGCGCTCGCCTTCGCAAATCGCCGTGATGCCACCGAACTTGATACCCGATTCCACCACGGCGATACCCGCCGCCTCGAGCGCGGCCTTCGACTCCTGCCACAGACCGCTGCAGCACATGTCTACATCATGGCTCGGACGGCCCATAAGCGCATCGCGCACCCAACCGCCGACATACCACGCTTCAAGCCCCGCGTCCTCGAGCGCACGTAAAACCGAAAGGGAGGCCTCTGATGGAACCGTACCGTTCAACGCTACCCTATCCATCAAAAGCCTCCCCTTGCTAAAACGTTTTAGTAAAGACTAGCAAAAACGCAGCCGAACTGCCTTGGATCGAATCCCAGCAGTTAGCAGACCTCACGGACCGCAATATGCTGCTTGTACTCATCGACCTTGGCAAAGTCGCCCAACCCGGCGCACTCGACCACGTTCGCACCCGTCGCCATCGACAGCTTAAGGGCCTCCTCGACCTTATCGGGCGCGTCATGCCAGACAGAAAGGAACGCGGCCAGAGAGGAATCACCGGCGCAGACCGTCGAAAGCAGCTTGACATCGAACGTGCGGTTTGCGAACCAGATATGCTCGCCGTTCGAGAAATATGCGCCCGAGCCACCAAGGGTGAGCAGCACGTTCTTCACGCCCTTGGCGTGAAGCTCGGCCATGGCGGTCTTGACGGACTCGTCATCCTCTCCATCGACCTTAATGCCAAAGATATCGAGCAGCTCGTCGTCGTTGGGCTTGATGAGAAGCGGGCCCTCAGTCACCAAATCGGCAAGCTGCTTGCTCGAGATATCGAGCACGAACTCGGCGCCCTTCGCCTTCACCCGGCGAATGACCTCGGCAAGAAAGCCCTCAGAAGTATTGGGCGGCATAGATCCGGAGATCACCAAGCAGGTCATATCGTCAAGCGAATCGATGAGCTCGAACATCTCCTGCTCGTTCTGAGCGTTGATGGCGGCACCGGCGTTAACCATGTTGTACTCGGTGTCGGGACCGGCGTTCAAAAAGACGTTCACGCGCGTGATGCCGTCGGTCCAGACAGGCTTGACCGGCACGCCCTTGGCCTCGGCGCCCTTGACGATGAACTCGCCCGAGAACCCGGCGAAAAAGCCTAGGATCGTCGTATCGACACCGTAATGATCGAGCGTGAAGGAGACGTTGAGGCCCTTGCCGTTGGGAGTGTAGACGGCATTGCGCGTGCGCGTGACGGTATTGGCCGAGAGACCATCACAGGCGATGTTGTAATCGATGGCGGGATTGGCGGTAAGCGTATAAATCATGAATGTTCCTTTCAAAAGGCAACAACTTGATGAAAGTATATTCCACACGCAGCTGCAATGTACCGATAAGTCGGTAAACGGCAAACGAATAGATAAGGCGGCAGAACCAATCTTTCGCAGTTTCGAAAATTAATACAGCAGTCGCGGCATGCAGTCTATTGAAGTCTGATCAAACCGTGTCGCAACAAAAAAGCGCCCCGGCTAAGTACCGGGACGCTTTGTTGGGCTTACATTCGCAGCAGCAAGAACTACTTGCGCTCGAGCTTACGGACGGCGACGCGCTTGCTGTACTCATCGACATGACCGAAGTCACCGATGCCGACGGACTCGGCGACGTTGGCACCCGTGGCCATGGCGAGCTTGAGGGCATCCTCGACGTTGTCGCGATCCTTGTACCACTTGTGCAGGAAGGCAGCGAGCGTGCAGTCGCCGGCGCACACGGAGGAGACCAGCTTGATGTTGAACTCACGCTTGGCGTACCAGATGTCCTCGCCGTTCGAGAAGTAGGCATCGCCGCGACTGCCGCGGGTCAGCAGCACGTTCTGGACACCGGACTCGTGGGCGAGCTTCATGGCCACGCGCACCTCGTCGTCGGTGTCGACCGGCACGCCGTAGATGGCCTTCATCTCATGATGGTTCGGCTTGATGAGCAGCGGCTTCTTGTGAGCGAGCTCCTTGAGCTTGTCAGAGGAGAGGTCGAGCACGACGTCGGCGCCACGGGCCTGGGCATGCGACATAACCTGGTCAAGGAAGTCCGGCGTGGCTTTGGGAGGCACGGAGCCAGAGACGATGAGGCACTCAAGATCGCCGGCGGTATCGATAATGTCGTAGAGCTCCTTCTGGTGCTCCGGCGTGATGGGCGCGCCGGGGTTAAGGATGCCGTACTCATGCTGGCCGTCATTGACGTAGGTGTTGATGCGCGTGATGCCATCGGTCCAGACGGGACGGCAGAGGCAGCCGAGGTTCATGACCTCCTCGACGATGAACTTGCCCGTGAAGCCGGCGAAGAAGCCGAGCGCGACGGTGTCGACGCCCATCTTCTTGAAGGCGAAGGA
>ERZ808240.2825-NODE-2825-length-18084-cov-18.314604_pt1 | contig 18084 bp, 14 predicted proteins | sample MGYA00521084_ERZ808240 | MGnify/ENA primary metagenome ERZ808240 (study PRJEB31516, sample SAMN03275571) | gut metagenome | biome: mammalia-associated habitat; material: feces | host: Papio cynocephalus | place: Kenya | collected 2012-08-06 ... | reverse complement strand
TTTTTTATTGCCTCATACCGAGGGGGTACTGCACACAAGGACGGCTGTTCTCTCACCTTTTTTCACTATTAATTATGATTGTCCATGAGAACAAGCCAATATCTTGTGATAGTCGCCATTGAGGTGGGGATTATCAGACTTGTCAGGGTACGAGCCTACAGGCGAGTGCGTTTCGGCAAGGTTGAGAGAGTGCGAAGCCACTACAGACGTCTTTAGGGTGATCTCTGTGGCAGCCCACCATTCTGAGCCGTAAGGCTCTCCGCTTCACCCCTCGGTTTTTTATTCACACTACATAAAACGAAAGGTCCTCGTATAGGAGAACCCGTTACGGCGGGTGTTCATGCTCTCAGGTGTGCATGGCTGCTCACACCTGGAGTAGCAAACCATTGTCCGTCAGTCAGATGGGTCTCCAGGTGTGAAAAACGCGGGATTTTTCAGCGTTGTAACTTGCTTGCATTTGCCACACGTTTCCTCCAGCCACAACACCCGGCGCATGATGTCTCTGTCATGCTTAAGACCCAAAAGCATGACTGACTGTTGCCGTTCCATGCTAACATTCAAGTCAAGGCTGACGGCCAGTTAGGTTATCTGTCAAAGACCTGCGACATTCGGCGATCGGTCTGAACATTGTTGTCTTTTCAGAAGACGCTTATTGCCATTTTGCAAAATGGCGGCATACGATCATGCTTCTACGCCAGTGTGTGGCACGGTCGTATGCCGACTATGGATCCGGAAACCATAGGTGGCATATCCACAGGCTCCACATCGTACCCAGAGCGGTTTTGTGTGCCACCATATTCACAAATTGCGGCTGCCGCTGACCTGTATTCACAAATAAACTCCAGTGGGAACGACAGCGACGACATTATGTCGCAGAGGATTGTCCACGCAAGCAATACCAATGGCGACGAGATTGCAGACGATGAAAAGGTGCCGTGGTAATATGTTTGATATGCAACTGCTTACATACCATGTTAGTCAACAGAGACATGGTTGCCTAACTTAATATGAAAGAAGAATTCCGAACACCACTTGTATTTTGGAATTAGCAGGATTCGCTCTTCTACGCAACAATCTTGTAGTTGTGCACTGTCATTGGTACAAATTTCTCAACAAATTCTTGTATATTCAATTTTGCAGTATTGACGCATCGGATAGAAAATGATGTGCACTCCTTACGGATTTATCACAAACCTTTATCAGTTCTTGTTTCAAAGTATCGGAAGGCTGTCTATTTTTTCAAAAACACACGAAAGTATAACAAAAAAAATCCATTATATGATATAATGGATTTTTATTTAGGATTCATGTTTCCGACGTGCCATATTTAGTTATGTCCATATAACCTGGACACAAAGCAAGGACACGTGCCAGACGATAACGCGATGCTATTTTTGGATGACGCAGATGTGGGTGTCACGCGCGCGTTCTCCGCTGTGGTCAAACTTTCCGTTGTCACACGGGTAGTTCACGACATTGGTGCTTGCGTCACCTTGCCCTTTGACACACATCGTGGTCGAGCCACCTCCATCAAGATTGAGAGCGTACTGAGGCTTGAACCAATTCTTCAGGAATATTGTCAATTCCTTGGCGCTCATGCCTTCACTTATGCCCTCGCGTCTGCCGTCAACGGTGATCAGCAGGAGATGGTTGTCCTCGGTCTTGGCGATGGCGGTACGAGGATGACGGACCCCCTGATGCCGGATCGGGTCCTCGGAATTGAGTGCCCACACCTGCTCACTTGTCAAGTCAGTCTTGGCAAACACTTCACCGACAGGCTCGAAATCATCTATGAGCATCGGTGCGCTGGAAATGATGTTCGGCTCAGTGCAGGAAAAATAGAACTGACGCTGTGCGGATAGTTTCATGCCTTTGCAACAATATGAGATTTTCACATCATCTCCATCTATGAAGAGTGCCCCATCATTTTTCCACTGCGGGACGACATTGGCTATGTAAGCGTTCTTGATGCTTCCGTAGGTCTGACCGGCGACTTTCACGAAGATTGACGCGAGCTCGTAGCCGGCATTGATCGCACCTATGGCCTTTTCATTCGCCATCACAGTGGATGTGGTGACGGAAGGATAGTAGTAAACAAGCTTGATGTCATTCTTTCCTGCTGACAGATCCACATCAAGCACATTGACGATCTGCGCCGCTCCGCTGATAACATCATTGGCCTCGAAATTCTTCCAGACAACTCCGTCGGAAATCGTTGTGGTCTTCCAAAGTGATTTGTCCAGATTGTAAGCAGTGTTGTCGTATTCAGGCTTGTCCGGTTCGGCCGGATTCGGCTTGTCAGGATTGTCAGGGCCGTCACCTCCTCCATTGACTGTGTGGTGCGGATGGTCATAGAACGAGCTTGTGGTCTCACCGTCACAGGAGACTGCGCCGGCTAAAAGGAGTGACAGAAATATGTAAGTGATCTTTTTCATATTCATTCAATGATTATTTAAGGACAGGTTTGTCTCCGCTGAGGTCCCAGATGGTCTCGTCCCAGCCTAGTTTCTTAGCCACATCACAAAGAGTCTCATCCTTGCCGGCGGCTTTTCCGTGATAAGGATAGCAGTACATTCCGGAAGCACCTTTTGAAGTACCAACGGTCAAAGGATTGTCCGGATCAGAATTCGGTTGATCCACAAGAACATTGATCTTATCCAGTCCGGGATATTCCCGGAAATTGAAGTCATGCTTCCTATAACCATCGGTGAGAGTGTTGTAGATACTGGAGAATCCGACGATGGCCCCACTGCTGTAGTGGCCAGGTTTGCCATCATCATTGGTGGCTTTCACATAGTCATTCCATGCAATGCAGCCGACAACCTTGTTGCGGACATTGTTCTTGTAGTTTGAGCTCCAACCGGAAGCACGGCCTACGATTCCTCCGACCGCCCAGACTCCCTCGACGCTGGCGGTGGTGGCGCAGTTGTAGATTCCCGCGTCAGGTCTCCAGAACTCACCAAGGATTCCTCCGGCTGTCAGATGTGCCTTGACAGAACCTTCAGTAAAGCAATTTCGGATCGTCACCGTGGCAGTCTCGTTTTCGCCTCCGATGAGGCCTGCGGCACCGTCCTTGTGCGTGGACTCGATGTGACCGTCAACATAGCAATTCTCGATAACGCAGTTCGATCCGCCAAGGCGGCCACCGATGCCACCGACGCCATAAGTTCCGGTCTCGAAAATATTGGCGCCTATCACTCTCACGTTGTAGACGTGGGCCTCATAGGTCTTGGTCCCTATATAACCTCCGACAACTCCGGCTGCGGAACTTCCACTTATGTAAGGATTCAGAAAAGTCACATCGTGGACACTTCCATTGACCACTCCGAAGAATGACGGGTACCATCTGGTCGAGCTGGACAAATTACTGATCGTATGGCCGTCTCCGTCAAAATCCACCTCATAGTCATAAGGGTCGGCGGAATTCAAAGGAGCCCAGTCGCCGATGTCGCTCATATCCACATCATCGGTCATCCGGAACCATACCCTGACCCCGTGTTTTACCTGATCGCGCATATTCACAAGATCAACAGGCTCGGAAATAAGATAAGGGAACCGCTCAGTGCCCATGCCCTTTACAGGTGACATATGGCACAGGAATATGTAGGCCGGGTCGCTGACGGTGTAGTTGTCATAGCCTAAGACTTTGTCCACAACCACCGGGAGCAGGAAAACCTCATCCATCGGCATCTCTTCCATCGCCGTGAAAATCAGGTCGGCCGACGAGGAGGACTTGCCGTAGCGAGGCATGATCACAGAAGCAGACTCCAACTTGTAAGAATTCGCGGGAGCCACCTGGTACGATGTCCCATGTGCCTAGTTGTAGGTTTCCACAAGACCCTCGTCCACTCTGAAACTGATAGACAGAGGCTCACCGGCCACTGTCGAGGCCTCGGCCCTGACACTGACTGTCTTGGAGTTGCCCATCAGGGTCTTGACCGGCTCATCACCGGCGGTGGAGACCACATAGAGGACAGCGGTCTCATTGTAGGTTTCATTCTCATTCCGGTCACAGGACACAAGCCCGGAGACGGCCAGAACAAGAGATGAGAGTATCAATAGTATTTTTTTCATCACGTTCAATGTTATCAATTAAAATTCCAACCCGTCATCCCAACCAGGATTCTGGGTGAGCTTGCCTTTTGTAAGAGACCTGTCGTCCGTAGGAATCGGATAAAGGTAATCTCTGGTCTCATTCCAGACAGTCTCCCCGCCATGCGGGTTGATGTAGCCCTTGGTGCCTTCACTTAGAATTATGTCACCTCCGAGCTTGTACTTAAGCGTCGCCTTTGTGCCGGACGGAACAGAATCCTCGTAAAGGCAGATGTCAGGCGTCCCGTCTCCGTCAAGATCATATTCACCAGGTCCGGGAAAGTACATTCCGTACAAAGGTTGCTCGAAACGTTTGCCTTCCTTCCATCTGATCATGTCGTAGTAGCGGAAGCCTTCCTGAGCCAGTTCAATGGTTCTTTCCCGGCGGATCTCAAGTATCACGCCCTTGTTGTCTCCCGAGACATTGGCATAGCCTGTCACTTCTGAAGCAAGGTAAGGATCAGGGTTGGCGTTGGCGTCCGAAAGGTTCAGATTAGGCATTCCGACCCTGTCGCGGAGTTTCTTGACGGAGATGTCGATGTCTCCCTGGGTGAGAGTCCCGAGCTCAGCCTTGGCCTCGGCATAGTTCAGATAGATCTCGGCTGTCCGGAATATTATCAAGTCGATGTCGGACTTGTCGTAAGCGTCCTTGTCTGTGGTGGTGACGTACTTTATCGGCTGATAACCTGTGATCGTAGAGGACAGATCCGGAGCTATGGCCTTCGTCGTGCCGATCCTGGTGTACCCCGGTGTCCTGATTGTCTGCGAAAGGCGTGGGTCACGGTTCTTGGTCTCTTCAGCGAACTGCATCGTCTTGTAACCGGCCTTGTCAGTGAAACGTGTTCCGTCCTTCATAAGGTAACTGTCCACAATCTTCTTGGTCATGCCAGGACGGCCCATCGAACCAACAAGAGTGTAGTTTGCCGAACTGTGTACCACGCTGTAGGTCGCGTTGTAGTTTCTGGCAAGAATCACCTCGTCGCCCAAGGCGTTCTCGGAAGAGAACAGGGCCAGATAACTCTTTGCCGCTCCCTCTGCCGTGTGAAGGGTGTAGCCACTCTTGTTCATGAACTCAGCAGAGGCCTCGGCAGACTGCTCAAGATAATATTTCCAATCATGATCGTAGCCGCTGATGTCGTGATATTTACGATACGTTCCCTCGAAAAGGCAGAAACGGGACTTCAGCGCCAGTGCCGTCCACTTTGTGATCGTGTAGACTGACTTTGTGTCCGGAAGGTTGGCGATGGCGAAGTCGATGTCCTCGATCATCTTGGTCATGACATACTCACGGCTGTCACGCGGTTTGTAGAGAGCCTCGTCCGTTGACCCCAGCTGTGTGTCATACCAAGGGACATCCCCGAACCTCTTGATTTTCTCGAAGTAGAAATATGCCCTGAAGAAACGCGCCAGCCCTACGTAGCGGTCACGGACTTTCTCATCCTTGCAGTTTGAGGAATAGTCAATCAGCGTGTTGAACTTTCTCAGGTCAGTGAACGACCATCCTCCACCGGATCCGGGAATTGTCCTCCCGTCTCTGATCTCGGCGATAAGGTTCGTGCCTATGTAGTTGTCGCAATTCTCGCTGTAAAGTCCTGTGGACGGGAGAATTGTGTAGAAATTATTGCTGAAGGCCTGCATTTCGCTCTCGTTGGTGAAGAACGAGTCCGGAGACAATGTCGCCTGTGGAGTCTTGTTCAGCAAATCATCGCAGGAAGCAAGAACCACCGGAACGAAGAGAGCGGCCAGTATGTGTTTGATATTATGTTTCATTTGATCTCTATACATTAGAATGTGATGTCAACACCGAACATAAACGTCTTCTGCCACGGATAGATACGCAGGTTGCCGTTGGTCTGGGCCTGCTCTGGGTCAATGTACTTGGAACGCAGACCGGAAAGGTAAGCCAGGTTCTCACCGGTGAAATAGACACGGATCCCATCGACGTTGATCTTCTTGGTCAACGAGGCAGGAAGGGTGTAGCCGAACGTGAGGTTCTTCAGACGGCAGTAGCCGATGTTCTGGAGATACCTGTCATTGACGGTTCCAAGCTCACGTCCGGAGCTCATCGCCACATAGCCTCTCGGGCGCGGGAAATATGCGTCAGGATTATCCTCCGACCACACATCGTCCATAAAGTCCTTAGGAATATACGTCATGTAAGGACGGGCGTAAGGTCCCCAGAAAGCCCTTGCGTCCCCGGTAGGATACCAATCCATGTGCCCGATGCCCTGCAGGAAGACTGAGAAATCAAATCCCAACCAGTTAAAACCAAGACTTATGCCATAGTTGTAACGAGGCTGCCTGTTGCCGATGATCTCACGGTCGCCCGGATCATCCACAGTGTTTTTTCCCGTGCTGATCTTGTTGTCACCGTCGAGATCCAGATACTTCAAGTCACCGGCGTGGAGTCCCTTCTCTGATCCGGCGGAACCGTTGATGATCTGGTTGACGGATGTCTGATCGACATTGTAAGAGGAAGCCTCCTCGTCCGTGGCGAACAAGCCTCCGACTCGGTAACCCCAGATCTCACCATAGCACATTCCTTCGTAGTAGGACATCGAAAGGCTCTTGTCCGGATTGTCGAACTTGGTGATGTGCGTGAGGTAATCACTGAACTGGAGTCCGACATTGTAGTGGAACGGATGCCCGGCAAGGCTGAACATATCCTTCCAGGAAACCGACAGCTCATAACCTTTCGTACGGAGATCTGCAGCGTTGATCTGAGGAGAGGACGCACCATAGGACGCTGGAAGGGCGATTCCCGCCGTGAGCATATTCTTTGTGTCACGGATGTAGGCGTCACCTGTGAACTGCAATCTGTTGTTCAGAAACGCCATATCCACTCCGAGGTTATTCTGGATGGATGTCTCCCATGTGAGGTCGGATGCGACAGGAGCGGAAATCGTGGCGCTGACAGGCTTGTCACCACCGAACAGATAGCTCTGGGTTCCCACAGAGATGGTCCTCAGATAGGCGTAGTAACTGCTGACATTCTGATTGCCGAGCTGTCCGTAGGAATATCTCAGTTTAAGATTGTCAAACCAGCCTTTCAAAGGCTTGAAGAAATCCTCCTCGGAGACTCTCCAGCCGGCAGAGGCCGAAGGAAAGAAGCCCCATCTGTAACCAGAGGCGAAACGGGAGGTTCCGTCATAACGGCCACTGACCTCGAATAGATATTTCCCGGCATAGTCGTAATTGATTCTTCCGAAATAGCCTGCGATGGCATATTCATTCTGACCACCGCCCACATTGGTTCTTCTGTTGCCTTCAGCATCCGTTCCGACAAGGTTCAGATCGCTTAACACATCACTCATCAGATTGTAGCCGGTGCCTGTGGTGGTTTTGATTCTCTTTGTCTCCCAGTTTATTCCAAGGGTCGCCTTCACATTATGCACATCTCCGAATGTGTCCGAATATGTCGCATAGACATTGGCCGCCTGATAGCCTGTGAGATTGTTTGACTCATAGAGCTTGTTCTCGAAAATTCCGGTCGAGAGAGTCTCTATCTCGCCCGGATTTCTGGAATAGGTCGTGTTCACACTTCTGTTCATGTTGTTGGAATACTGAAACATATAAGTGTAGTTGGCCTTGACCTCAATCTGAGGGATCGGAGTGAGAGACAACTCGGTCGTGGTCGTGATGTTGTTCACGGCATCCTTGTTACGGAAGCCGCCGTTGTTCAGGATGGTCACGTAGCCGTCCATGACGGTGTAGCCATTATACTGTGTGGTGTAGATGGCGGATCCGTCAGGATTGCTGACAGGATAGCTGGCGAGGGCGTGCACCGTGCTCCTTGCGAACGAGTTGTTCGCACCGCTCTCTCCGGAATACCTATAGCTGGAATTGAAATAGCTGGTGTTGTTGGACAGCTTTATCCATTTGTTCACGTCGAAATTGAGTTTGCTTCTCACCGTGAACTTCTTGTACACGTCAGGATCATTTCTGAAAACGCCCTGTTCCCTGTTGAAGCCGGCTGAAAGGAAATATTTGATCCTCTTGGCTCCGCCGCTGAAAGAAATGTTGTGGCTCGTGGTCGGCTTGTGGTCGTTATAAAGATAGTGCCACCAGTCGGTGTTGGCATAGTAATTATAAGTGTCCACACCATTGCGCTGATCAATCACGATCCACGGGCGCTCTGGATTCTCCACCTTGTCGTTGCGTCGGATCCAAAGTTGTTCCATATCCTCATCCGTGTACGTGGCATACGGAGTTCCCGAATATGACTGGAAGAACATATTGTTGATCAGCACGGAGAAATAGCCTCGGTCCTCCCAATCCGTCGATGCGGTCGGAGAAGTCCATCCAGCTCTTCCGCTGTACCTTACGACCGCCTTGCCATCGGTCTCGCCTCCATTCTTGGTGGTCACAAGGATGACACCGTAGGCTGCGCGGGCTCCGTAGATCGCGGCGGCCGAGGCATCCTTGATGACGGAGATGCTCTCCACATCGTTTGGAGCGACCTGCTGGAGATCTCCTTCGACACCGTCCACAAGGACAAGCACGGAGCTGCTGTTGATTGAACCCATACCACGGATGTTGAACGAGGCGGCCTGTCCCGGACGACCTGTCGCCGAGGTGACATTGAGACCGGCGACGGCTCCCTGAAGCATGTGTGCCACGTCAAGGGCGGCACGATCCTTCAAGTCCTTGCCTCCCACAGTGGAGATCGCACCGGTCAGGTTCACCTTTTTCTGCGAGCCGTAACCGACAACGACTGTCTCCTCAAGCATCGTGGAATTGTCATTCATGAATATCCTGACGGAGTTTTCCCCGGCGCGGATCCGCACCTTCCTTGTGTCATAGCCAAGGCAGGAGACTTCCACGTCTGTGTCCTCGTTCCGGATGTCCAAAGAGAAGCGTCCGTTCTCATCGGTGGTTGTGCCGGAGTTCGTCCCTGTGAGGATTGCAGCTCCGATGACCGGCTGGTCGTTGGCATCGAGCACAACTCCCGTGACCCTGCGGGACGGCACGGACTTTTTGTTCAACACGGAGATGTACACCACGTTCTTCTTCACCTCAACAGTCACGGCAGTAGGCTCAAAAAGCTTCGTGACAGCCGTTTCCACCGGCACATCGCTCACTTTGACGGTGACTTTCCTCGAAAGGTCAAGCCCTTCCGTCCTCATGACGAACGAATAGCCGTAATCAGTCTTCAGCATACCCAAGGCATTCTCGATGGAAGAGCCTTCGGCGCTAAGCGAGACATTCGCGTTCTGCGCGGACAGACTTCCGGCAGAAAGCGCAAGGGAGAAAACCGCAGCGAGCACAGTCCTCATCACCCGTTGTAATGAATAGCTTGAATTCATCCTTTTGTGTTACATTAGTTGATTATTAGTGTGTAGTTGGAATATTCATAAAAAAGACTATTCGAGATAGATCACCTTGCCTTCCCGCCTGATGTCAAACGGAGTGCTGTTCCGCAAGGACTCAAGGATCATGTCCACAGACTCGGCGCGCACTATGCTGATGTAGAACATCGTGCCCTCCAACTCTTCGTTTCTGAATATTATCCTGACATCGAATATCCTCTCCAGATCACGGGCTATCTGCCTGAAAGACGAATGGTAGGCGTCAAACTCCCCCTTGTACCAAGCCGGGTATTGGGACTCGGCCAAATCGTAAAGGCTTATCTCTCCGGTAGTTCTGTCAAAGAATGCCGCCTTGCCTGATGCCAGGTGCAACGGAGCCTCGCTGCCGTCAAAAGTAACATCCACCTTGCCCTCCATCAACGTCACGGTCTGCCGACCGTCTTCCGGATAGGCCTTGATGTTGAACTTTGTGCCGACAACCCTGACGGACGTTCCGTCCACATTCACAATGAAAGGCCGCCTGGAATCACTTGTCACGTTGAACAAACCTTCTCCGTAAAAATAGACATTACGTTCCTTTCCGGTGAAACGCTCAGGGTACATCAGTCTGGAACCACCGCCGGCAATCACCATAGAGCCGTCCGGCAATGTCAACGACTTCTGACAGCCATAGTTGACGAACACCTCTCGCCATTTCATGGTCTCAGCAGCCTCCGTACCGATTACTGAACCGGAATAAAGTCCGATTCCCAAAAACACCACAGCTACGACGGCGGCCACGGCAAGCATCCTGAACACCACCCTACGGTGCATCCGTCCTATCCTCATCCTGAACGAATCCCAAGCGTCCTCGACATCACCGTCCGGAATCTCCATCGAAGGCGAATTCCACAGTTCCCTGTCGAAAGCCTCCATCTCCTCTGCGGACAGTTCCGCCATCTTGTCTCTATAATCATCCATATTCATTGCTCGTTCGTGTTTTTCCGCAGGAACGCGATCATTAATATTCATGGTCAACACTGTGTGGCCAGTTCGTTGCGCAGTTGTTCCAAAGCGTTGCTGATGTGCTTTTCAACGGTACGCTTGGATATTCCCAGCATGTCCGCGATCTCTGAGTTGGAGAGTTCAAGGTAGCGGCTCATACTGAACACCCGGCGGCGGATCCGAGGCATCGAATCCACGACAGCCCTGATTATCTCAAGGCACCTCTGATTATCAATCTTCTGATGGATGTTCATTTCGGTGACAAGCTGATCCGCATACCGTTCCTGAACCTGCTCGATGCGTTGGCTTTCCCTGAAGTAGCCGGCCGTCTCGTTCCTTGTCATGGCGAAGATGTAGCCGTTAAGATCCTCAATGCGGTGAACCTTTCTTCCAGCGAATATCTCTTCGTGATGCAGCCACAGTTTGTAGAATATGGAGGACGTGATCTCGTCCGCCACCCAACCGACACGCACAGCGCGGAAAGCGTAGCTGTACACTTTCCTGTAATAAAAGACGAATATGCGTTCAAAGACTGCAGAATCGCCTCCTTCAAGGACATTGGTGTCTGGTTGTTCTGTCTTCATACATTTATTATACGCACAATCGCGTCATCACACGTACGAAATTTCATAAATTCTTTCAAAAATCCTCATCCTGGCCGTATTTCCCGGCAAGGGCATGCCTGGATTCTTCAGAAATTTTGAATCACCTGACACTTGCCACAGCGGAATAGATTTCGTACCTTTGTTATCCGTTATGAAGTACGGATTCGACAACGAAAAGTATCTGCGGATACAATCAGAACACATCAAGGAACGCATAGCCCAGTTCGGGGACAAGCTCTATCTTGAGCTTGGGGGCAAATTGTTTGACGACTATCACGCAAGCAGGGTTCTGCCGGGATTCCAGCCGGACAGCAAACTCCGCATGCTCCAGCAGCTTAGCGACTGCGCGGAGATCGTCATAGTCATCAGCGCCAACGACATAGAGAAGAACAAGATGCGAGCCGACTACGGCATCACCTACGACATGGACGTGCTGCGTCTGCGCACGGAGTTCCAGAACAGGGGTTTTCTCGTGAGCAGCGTGGTGATCACCCATTTCAACGGCCAGTCCAGTGCCAAGACGTACAAGGCCAAGCTCAAGAAGATGGGCATCAAGGCCTACTATCACTACACGATCGAGGGCTACCCGAACAATGTGGCTCTGATCGATTCCGAGGAAGGGTACGGAAAGAACGACTACGTCCAGACAACCCGCCCGCTCGTCATCGTGACGGCCCCTGGGCCTGGCAGCGGGAAGATGGCCGTCTGCCTTAGCCAACTCTACCATGAACACAAGAAAGGAATCGCGGCCGGCTACGCCAAGTTCGAGACTTTTCCGGTCTGGAACCTGCCTCTGAAGCACCCTGTCAACATCGCCTACGAGGCCGCCACGGCAGACCTTAACGATGTGAATATGATCGATCCGTTCCATCTGGAGGCCTACGGCAAGACGGCGATCAACTACAACAGGGACATCGAGATATTCCCGGTGCTGAACGCCCTTTTCGAGGGAATATACGGCGAGAATCCGTACAAGTCCCCTACCGACATGGGTGTGAATATGGTAGGCTATTGCATCAGCGATGACGATGTCTGCTGCAAGGCCGCAAACGACGAGATCATCAGGCGGTACTACTCCGCCCTCGACCAAATGGCTGACGGAGAGGACAATGAAAGCGAGGTCGGCAAGATCGCGCTTCTGCTCAAGCAGGCCAGGATCACCACTGAATATCGACGTGTCACCGTCGCGGCGAAGCAACGTGAGGCCACGGCCGGCAATCCATCCGCAGCGATCGAGCTGTCTGACGGCACGATACTCAGCGCCGAGACCTCCGACCTTCTCGGTCCTTGCGCCGCCCTTCTTCTGAAGGCCACAAAGCATTTGGCCGGAATCGACCACAGCGTAAAACTCATTCCGGGAAGGCTTATCGAGCCGATCCAGAAGACAAAAGTGACCTATCTGCACGGAAAGAATCCACGTCTTCACACAGACGAGGTGCTGATCGCCCTTTCTGTCCTGAGTCCGGATGACGAGAACTGCCGCAAGGCTCTGGACACGCTGCCGCTTCTGAAAGGCTGCCAGGTTCACTCCACGGTTCTGCTGAGTGACATCGACAAGAAAGTCTTCAAGAAGCTCGGCGTGGACCTCACCTGCGAGCCGGTGCACGAACAGCACTGACACTTTGGATTTTTCAACGAGAATACCTATCTTTAGGCCTTGAAAGCCAGAAGACTATTCTGACTATAGGACCAACACTTATATTGTAATATTCAAAGATGAATTATTGTCCTCATTGCGGAGCTCCGGTGCAGCCGGACTCTTCATTCTGCCCAAATTGCGGAAAGCCTCTTCAGCCACAACCTGAATACGGGCAGACATACAACGAAAGCCAGGCAGCCAAGGAGAATGATGACAGATGGCTGATCACGCTCGTTCTCTGCATTGTACTCGGAAGTTTTGGTGTTCACAGATTCTACACCGGCAACACGGTAACCGGAATCATCATGCTTCTGACACTCGGAGGCTGTGGAATCTGGACTCTTATCGACATTATCATGATTGCCTGCAACACCTACGTTGACGGCAACGGGCAGCATCTGAAGTAAACCATCTGTATGCTAACAAACAATGATCCTGGGCGTGATCGGACCTTGGCAGGTCATAATCATCCTTTCAGTCATCGCTGTTATCGTTATAATCGGCCGGCTGTCCGGAAGACCGAAACAAGTATCACATTACGAAATCAATTACATCTTTATGAAATATTGTCCTAAATGCGGAAGTCCTGTTTCAGACGAAGCATCTTTCTGCCCGAAATGCGGAACAAACATCCCTAATGCAGCCACCCAGACTCCCTTGGCTCAGAATTACCAACAGACAATGCCGCCTTGCCCTCCGACCTATCTGGCTCTGTCCATCATCGTGACCGTGCTCTGCTGCCTTCCTTTCGGAATCGTCGGCATCATCAAATCCAGCAGTGTTTCCAAGGAATATGCCGGCGGGAACTACGCCGCCGCACAGGAAGCCAGCAAGCAGGCGAAGACATGGAGCATTGTCGGACTATGCTGCGGTCTGTTCTGGGTGATCATCTACATCATCCTGATGGCTTGCGGAGTGATGGCCGAACTCGCCGACCTTTAGAATCCACTTGGGCCTTTATGGCGGCTTCCAGGTGCGAGCGCCTATAGGATTCTGTTGCTGTTTATTGATCCTTGTTTCAATAAACAGCAATATTGGTGTCCAATCACCTTGATTCATCTCTTTAGGCAGATGAACAAAGATTCATGTAAGAAACCAATCCTTTACACTCTGCTTGCGGCAGCGTGTGTGGGATTTGTGTTTGTATATTCACGTTACAGCCCAGAAAGCAGTGCGTGGTTTCCTAAATGCATATTCATGCGACTCACTGGGTTGAAGTGTCCTGGATGCGGCAGCCAGCGGGTCATACATAGTCTGCTGAACTTGAATATTCACAAAGCTTTCGAGGCCAACGCCTTCCTTGTGCTGACCCTCCCCTACATCCTCGCACTGCTGGTGTCCGTTCCTCTCAGATCCCGTTTCCCACGATTCTACAACACCCTAAACAGCGTCCCAGTCATCATAACCGTCGGCATCCTAGTCATAGCCTGGTGGATCATCCGCAACATCTTCGGTTGGTGACAGCCCCATTTCTGACCACGCACCTTCGTCTAACGCTTCGACAAGCACATACCACGGGCATCGCCTTCCCCCAGATGTGAGAGATTCCTCACACCTGGAAACACATCTCACTGTCAAGCAGCCACTTGCCACTCCAGGTGTGAGTGTTTTAGCACACTTGAAAGTCCACGACCTTATTGCAGCGCATTCCGCGGGCATCGCCTTCCCCCTGGTGTGAGATATTCCTCACACTTGGAAACCCATCTTACTGTCAAACAACCGCTTGCCGTTCCAGGTGTGAGTGTTTTAGCACACTTGAAAGTCCACGACCATATTGCAGCGCGTTCCGCGGGCATCGCCTTCCCCCAGGTGTGAGATATTCCTCACACTTGGAAACCCATCTTACTGTCAAACAACCGCTTGCCGTTCCAGGTGTGCAGCGTTTTGCACACCTAAGTCAGAATGATGGCCACAGAGCAGGTTCTGACGAGGGGTCAGCCTCCCAGGCGTGATAAAACATTCACAGCTGGAACGACAAATCGTTATCCGCCAATCAAATGGATTTCCAGGTATGACGTAACACCGTCGAATGGCGACACACGGGACTTCGAAGTCAGGCACATCGCATGAATGTATTTGTTTGTCAGTAATTCATGACAACATTGTGGTCAACCCGATAATCACCTTACTTTAACAGATTCTCAGACGAAAACAGCTTCTTAATCTCATAGGATACTGATGCTGTCATGTATTATTCGTAACTTTGCCATAACAAATAATTCTTAAAGAAGAAACGCGACCATGCACCTTAGGCTTGCGATTAACATATAGATGCATCTTAAAATCGCCTTATTATGGCGGCAAGCTGAAAGTTCATAAGTCCGAAAAGGAAACAGAGCTATGGTAAAAAGAATCATACAGATCATTTGCGTGGCGGTCAGCATTCTGGCAATCGCCGGATGCGGCAATTACGAGCCTTGGGACGAGTTCGATTCCGGCAATGTTCCGGAGAGCGTCAAGTCCGATTTCTACCGGAGATATTCCGATGATGTCATTGTCAAAGATGCCTTCACATACAACTACAAAAACTACAACAACTCTTCACGCATAGAATTCGTTGACGTCGATGGACTTCCGTGCGTGGCCATCTATATAGAAGAAGAATGGACACACACTTGGAAAGAGTACAGCAAGGACAACTTCCTTTTTCTGAGTCAATTGCCCAAGAAAGTAGCCAGAGGCTACATCCGCGCCGGGATTGACGATGAGGATTACACGAGTGACAATTCGTATGTGATAGAGGTGAGCCGAAGGGGATTTGACCAAAAATATTACGAGTTCCACTGCGCGGCCCCGTACGTCAACGGGAACCTTAAATATATTGCTCAGAACTGCCACGTGCTGATCGGAGAGAACGGCGAAGTCATTGACGTTCTGCACACTAAACCGAACCCTTCAACTTGTTTTCATGACATGGACAAGGCTGTGACATCAGTCACGACAAAGTACCCCGGTGCGATTGTTATCGGCGCGGTAAACGAAGGTGGACGGAATGTTCTTTACATAAAGGACGAAGGAATACTCAAGCGCGTGCTGCTCAACGATGACCGCTGGAACGAGACCGTCATCAAGCTTGGCAAATGGTTCAAACTGCCTGACAATGTGATGGATGAATATGTCAGATACAAATCCGAGCATCCGGATTTCGAATATTCCGAAGTGTACAAGATTGAAAGGAATGACGGCATCTACTATGGATTGGAAATGATGGTGCTGAAGGGGAATCAGATTAGCCTGACCGTCTACATCAAGGCCTGATGACTTATGAATATATTTCCGAATATTCAAGAAAATTCCTAAATTCGTGAATAGTTGGCATCGGAGGGAACGGCTATGCCGGTCTGCGATGATGAGGCGAAGTGTTTTTATGAATCACATAATGGAATTAGCACGTATGAAAAGAATATTTCTGATTGTCTTGGCGGCGGCACTGCCGGGACTGATGAACGGGATCAGCGCTGACTCGTTTTCCGACGGAAGGCTTTTGGACAAGACCTTGAGGATTGACTACATATTCAGTGGATCGGACAAGGATTGCGACATCGCTGTCGCTGAATTGCTTAGTTCCAACGGATGGTACGGAAGACGAACACATCTGAAGGAGGTGCCGCTGCGGGGCAACGGACAGATCACGATGACGGACAAGGCCACGGGCGACACGCTCTACAGGATGTCGTTCTGTACGCTGTTCCAAGAATGGCAGGCGACAGAGGAGGCGACAAGAGTCCGCAAGAGTTTCGAGAACGTGTTCCTTGTGCCGATGCCGGCCGCCCCGGCGGAGATCACCGTGCAACTCTATGATTTCCACGAGAATGTAGCAGCAAGTCTCAAGCATCCGGTTGACCCGAAGGACATTCTGATCAGGCCCGTGGACGGAAAACCACAGACGAGGATGTTATTGAACAGCGGTGACTCCAAGGAGAAGATCGACATCGCAATTCTCGCCGAGGGCTACACCGAGAGCGAAATGGACATATTCTTCAAGGATGCCGAAAGCACCGTTGAGAATCTCCTGAGGCACGAGCCGTTCAAATCGATGAGCGACCGGTTCAACATCGTGGCTGTGGCCTCGCCGTCGCAGGACAGCGGTGTGAGCGTGCCGCGCGAAGGTCTCTGGAAAAAGACGGCCGTGGATTCGCACTTCGACACGTTCTATTCCGACCGCTACCTCACAACCCTGCATCTGTTCAAGATGCACGACGCGCTTGCCGGAATCCCTTACGAGCACATCATAATTCTCGCCAACACTGACACTTACGGTGGCGGAGGCATCTACAATTCCTACACGCTCACTACGGCTCACCACAAACTTTTCGGCCCGGTGGTGGTCCACGAGTTCGGCCACAGCTTCGGCGGCCTGACAGATGAATACGCCTACGATGACCAGTTCGTTGAATATTACTACCCGGACATCGAGCCTTGGGAGCAGAACATCACCACAAAGGCCAACTTCGAGAGCAAGTGGAAGGATCTTTACGACCAGGGAGTCGTGGGTCTTGTCGAAGGTGGAGGCTACCAGACAAAAGGTGTCTGGCGAGCATGTGAGGACTGCCGCATGAGGACCAACACCGCCAAAGCTTTCTGCCCGGTCTGCCAAAGAGCCATCGAGCGGATCATCCGCTTCTACACGGAGGAGTGACGGGAACGTGTAGGCCACTCTCCTGCAAATCAACAAATAACGTCTATGTACTCCCTGGGGAGCACATTTATTTAATCTACTATGCTACTGCACATTAAGTTCCACGGCCCTGCCTTAAGGGAAAGTCACTTCGATGCTTCGACAGGCTCAGCAACCACAGGCTCGGTGACCGCAGGTTCAGTGATCGGGAAAAATATATAATGACCAGTTTGACTAAAATTTAAAGGTAACGCCGATGCCGCCGACGATGCTGGTGCGGTAGAAGTCGTCCTGGCCGGGGATCTGGAGATTCTTGATGTCAAGCTTCTCGGCAAGGCCGGGAACCGAGGGGGCAAGCTGGCCGAGGACAGGGGCGAGTTTCGCGGCGATCAAAGCGCCATTTCCGCCATAGTCGGCCTGTTCCTTGGTGAAGTGCATGAAGAAAGTCTTGTATATTCCTAAATCAATCGCGATTTTCGGAGTGACATTGATTCTTGCGCCCAGACCGCCAGAGATCGAGCTGGTGGTGTAGCTCAGGTCGGAGATGTACTTGGCGTCGTTGCCGAAGCCGAAAGTGCTGCTGTTGGCTCCGATGCTGAGGGTCACTACCTTGCTCAAATCGTACTCAAGGCCACCGAGGATCTCGAAAGAGTTGTGTTTCAGATAATTCTGCTTGTCGTTCAGATCCGTCTCACTGTTGTACTGCTTTGACTGCTTGTCGAAATAGTAGTTGGCACCGAGAGAGATGCGGAAGTTCGGCTTGATGGAATATTCAGCGCCGAGGTTGATGTTGCCCGGGATGTCAGCGGCGACCTCCTTGCCGTCATCGAACTGGGA
>ERZ808240.2824-NODE-2824-length-18091-cov-6.297960_pt1 | contig 18091 bp, 13 predicted proteins | sample MGYA00521084_ERZ808240 | MGnify/ENA primary metagenome ERZ808240 (study PRJEB31516, sample SAMN03275571) | gut metagenome | biome: mammalia-associated habitat; material: feces | host: Papio cynocephalus | place: Kenya | collected 2012-08-06 ... | reverse complement strand
TATTCCCGTGTAGGCGCCCTTGCCCTGACCCACATAACGGTTGTAGTTGGATTGCCAAGCGCTGCCGACGTTTTTGAATTTCAACGCGTGGTTGTCGTTGATCGAGTTGCGATTGTAATCGTGCAGGCCCATGCTGATGCCGGCCCGCTGTTCCACGGTTTGCGTCGCGGTTCCGGCTTTTTCGCCGTTTTCCGCCAATGCGGCCGACGTGGTAGCGTAGCCCACGCCACCGAGCATGGCGACTGCCACCACAGCCGCGATGCACGTGGCGGCGAACCTGGTACCCCTCACCCATTCGCAAATCCTGCGGATCGTCTTCATCATCGCCACTTCCCGATACTCGTCTCACTCAAACGGGCATCTTTGCTTCTCTTCATTGGGGAGCTGCATACCCCCCGCTCCTATGTGGCGAAACTAACAGAACTACGGCAAAACGGGATACACACGAAAATCGCCGATATAACCCCTAACGCGCGGGGGTGAACGCTAACAGCAACTGAAAATCCAACAACTCACCGCCCCCCCCTATCAAGCATGACAAAAATGCGATATGCACCATTGCGGAACGCATCCGGACGACAATCCACCCGTATACGCGACTGAGGTGCCGACCCGCGTTATACGATCGTCCCCTCACTTGCCGCGATACAACATCATGCGATGGCACCGGTCCGGCTGGTGCGGATGCCTTCTTCGCCACACAGTAGGAAACGTTAACGGCGTCCACACCGTCCACGTTGGTGCAGAAGCCCGCCATACCGGCGGAGATCCATTGCGAGGAATCCTTGTCAGGCGCCGGATCGTCGGTGGACAGGCCAGGCCTGACGCCGGTTCCGCCGTTACCGTCAGGCCCATTGGCCACGCCTTCGCCCTTGGTCTCGGCGCAGCCCTCATAGCTTTCGTCGCTACCGTCGGCCTTCGTCGGTTCGCAGTACTTCTTGTCGGCTTTGGCATACTGCCCGTAGACGGCCTGGGACGGCTTGACCTCGAAGCCCGAGCGTATAGGTCACGCCATCCACCAGCGTGTAACCTTCGTGGAGGGTCGCGGTTACCTTGCGATCGTACGCATCATAACTGACCCTCACGCAGTTATCAGTATTCGGATCTTTAGCGGATTCGCATACTGGGACCGACCCCTCACAGCGGGCCTCGTCAACCCCGAATCAGGCATGCAGCTACGCAGCCTTATCAGCCCCCGACCCCCCTTGTTCAGACAGAAAGTGAAGGCAAATCGTCGAATTTACAGTCTACGCGGCCACCAACCGCCATGGCGCATGCGGCGCCACGGGCGATGCCGCGCCCACAGCAGCAACAGTCCCAGCGCCAGCGGAATCGCAACGGAGGCAATCGTCCACACACGACAATCCCTCGGCGCATCCTTGATCTGCGGAATCGGATCGGGAATCGTCTGGCGAACGCCAGACACCAGCAAACGGTGTGTATTCACACCATACGGCGTGCATGTCATCAAAGTCGCGCGATCCTCACCGGGCACGATCTTCAACTGGCTCGTATCATCCGGCTCGATCACCGAAATGCGATCCACACGATACCCCAGCGTCTCCCCCATCACCTTGATGTAGAAGAAATCCCCCACCTGCATTTCGTCCAAACGGGTGAACATCAGCGCATCAACCAGACCGCGATGGCCGGTCAGCACCGCATGCGTGTCCACGCCCCCCACCGGCAGGCTCGAACCGTACAAATGCCCGGAACCGGAAGCGAGCGCGCTCTCGGACGTGCCATGGTAGATCGGCAAATCGATCGACACCTTCGGAATCACGATCGACCCCATCACACCACCGCCCGTGTCAAGCAGCTCCTGATACTCCGTGTCCTTGCTTGCGGCGGAATCCTCACTGCCGGAAGCGGACGAACGTCCGGCGACCGAAGTGAACGGATCAACCGCCTCGCCCATCACCGGCTGGCCGGACTGGGCGAGCTTACGGTTGTATTCCTGGGCCGCCTGGAACGCCAGCTCGGCCTGCGGGTAGGGCCAACCCCGCACATTGGACTCCGATTGCTCGGAGGTTTCCGCCAGCCTGGCCTGGGACTGGTATTGCAGCACCACGGGGAAGCCCCCCACACAAACCGCCGCCAGCACCAGCAGCAGCGCAAATGCACGCAGTGCGACCAGTTGGCGTCCGAGGCTTTTCTGGCGACGAGCCACATCGGAAATATCAAGAGCCTCGGCAAAGGGAACCTGACGGAACCGCCCGTCCCGTATCCGAACAATGCGCGGCGGCTCCGAAGGGGACGCGGCATGCAAGCCGGATGGCTGATTCCCACGTCCACGACCACCGAACATACGCGCCCCTTACGCCACGCCTTCACCACAACATGCCACTGCCGTCGCGCGCAACCGCGCAACCCCATCAGTGCAACCCCATCAGTGTACGACAGGCGACAACCCCTACGACTCCCCCCGATGAGAAAACACAGCCCTTTACGCCCGCAGCAAACCACAAGCAATGCGGACCGCACACCAGCCGTCAGCCGCTCGGCACCACACCGTCAAATGAACGCGCGCGGGCCGAAAATCGCGGTGCCGACGCGCACGATCGTCGACCCCTCGTCAATCGCAAGCGCCATATCGTTCGTCATGCCCATCGACAGCTCCCGGGCGTCGGCAGTACCCGGCTCGCCCGACGACAACACCGCGTCGCGAGTCGCACGCAGATGAGCGAAGCCGCGACGGATGACATCCTCATCATCCACATGAGCGCCAATCGTCATGAACCCCTGCAATTCCAAGCCTTCAAGCTGGGCAATCGCAAACGCCAGATCCTGCGCGGCAGCTGGATCACATCCGGACTTCGACTCCTCGCCCGATTCGTTGACCTCCAGCAGCACCCCGACGGTCATGGAACGCGCGGCGGCGCGCCGTGCGATCTTCTGTGCAAGCGCCAGCGAGTCGACCGACTCGATGGTGGTCACCGACGGCAGCACCTTGTTGATCTTGTTGGACTGCAACTGGCCGATCAGGTGGAACGGCAAATCCCTCCCCAACGTCAGGCCACGCTCGGCGCAACGCACGCGAAGCCCCTCGACCTTGGCCTCCACCTCCTGCGGCCTGTTCTCCCCAATCATCCGGACGCCGGCGCCGATGGCAGCCATGATCTCACCCACATCGCGTGTTTTGGTGGCGGCAAGCAAACGCACCTCGCCAGCGGCACGGCCGGCGGCCTGCTCGGCGGCGGAGATGCCGTCCAGCACCCGATGCACGCCATCCGCTATCTCCCGGGCGCGCGACTCAGCAATCAATTCGTTGGCCAGATCCTTATGATCCATGTATGCAACCATGGGGCGTCGCCTCCGATATCCGTAAAAACCGGTCTACAGTGTAGCCGCACGGGCGAACGGATCATCCGGGACGCGACGATCGGAGGGGTGTTCGCGCAGCGAACGCCAACCATGGAGACGAAACGCCCCGAGCGCGTCGACGGCCGACATCGGCTCCGGGGACGTCACCTCAGCACATTGGGCAGCGCGACCCTCGGAAGGACGGCCCTCGGAAGGACGGCCCTCGGAAGGACGGCCCGCCGACGAAGGCTGCAAGCCCAGCATCCACGCGCAATAACCGATCACCTGATCCGGACTCACGCCATTCGCGCGCAAATACCCCAAATCCAGTGCATGCTCGCGCTTCGCCATACGGCGACCCCGCGCATTATCAATCAGAGGCAGATGGGTGAAGGAAGGATCATCATCACCCCGATCATGCAGCAACGAGCGGATATACAGTTGCAGAGCCGTGGAACGCAACAGGTCGCGCCCACGAACCACATCCGTCACGCCCATATCCAAATCGTCAACGCTCACCGCCAACTGATAGGCGAACAAGCCATCCGAGCGACGGATCACCGCATCGCCCACATCATGCGGCAGATTGAAACGCTGCGGACCAAAAACGCGGTCGTCGAACCATACGTCCGAACAGCCGGACGTCGACGCACGCGAACGCCCGGGAGGCACGGCAAGGCGCCAGGCATGGCGACGGCCCTCCACCATGCGCCGCTCGGCTTCAACGGGATCATTCGCCCACAAACGCCGGCACGTACCCGGATAGCGCACGAATCCATCACCCTCATTCGGCGCCGACGCCGCACGAATATCGGCGCGCGAGCAAAAGCACGGATACGCCAGACCACGGGTACGCAAATCACGCAGCACCTGCGCGTACCGGTCCAGCCGATCGGACTGGTACACGGGCTCGCCATCCCAATCAAGTCCCAACCAGGCAAGATCATCCTGAATCCAGCGGTCGGCATCACGCACCACACGAGGCGCGTCGATATCCTCAATCCGCAACACCATGCGGCCACCCGCGGCGCGGGCCGAAAGCCACGCCGCAAGCATGGCGTACGCGTTGCCAAGATGCATGCGACCGGAAGGCGTGGGCGCAAAACGCCCCACTACCGCGTCATGCGGCGAGACCGGCGTCCAACCCGGCACAGTCCTCTCCACAGACCCCTCCGATATAGTCGCTTGCTTGTCCATAGGCGCCACTCTACCGTCTGCCATGGCGATCGCCACGATCAGAGCCGGGATACCGCCGAATGCGGCGACTTATGCACTTATCCACAATTCCAAGCGGGCCACTTGCCAGCGAACGTCCGACTACCTAGCGTGAGCGATATGACACGCATGCGGGACAGCACTTCAGGGGCAGCCGGACAGACATCCAATGCGGCGCCAATAAGCCGAATCATCACCACCGATGACCTGCTCGAGGTGCAGCTGGCCACCATCAATCGAAGCTTGGCCGCCAGGCGAAAAACACGACAACGATTGGTCTTCAGCCACTCCACGGCATTGCTGATCCTTGGGGCGGAACTGCCGGCGCGACAGTTGCAAGCTGCGCAAACCGAATTGCACGTCGCCAGCACAACCCATCGGCAAGCCGCGTCAATCCTCACCATGCACCAGTGGAATCACGAATACAACGAGCAGACGCCCTACGCCGACATAACCTGCTGCGGACCCGTGCAAGCCTGGGCGCAAATCGCATCAACGGCGACTTTGGAGGAACTGGTGCTTATCGGCGATTCACTGATGCGACGCAACCGACGATTCAAACTCGCCGCACTGCGGGACTTCGAATCATTCATAGACGGATCCGGAAAATTCCCAGGCAAACGCAATTGCGAACTCGCAGTACGCCTGATGCGGGAGAATACAGATTCATCGCGTGAAACGCAGCTCAGGCTTCTCATCGTCTCGTACGGGCTGCCCTGCCCGGAGGTCAATCTGCGCTTGCAAACGCATAGTGGCAAGGCACTGTATCTCGACATGTCCTATTCCGTGCCGCGTATCGCCATCGAGTATCAAGGCAAGCAGCACGACACGGATCCGCAGCAGATTAGGGCAGACAGGAACAAACGCAATTTCCTCACCGGAAACGATTGGATTGCGTTCGAACCGGACAGACAGGTCTTTTTCGACCTACGCGAGGAAGAGGGATTTATGCAGGATCTTGCACGGATACTGAGCCTGCGGCTCAATGAAGAGATCAAGCCATATCCCAAAATGAGCCTGCTTCAGGCCCTTGATGGCCGCCGAGAACACAATCGGCGGAACACCAAGCTTTTGTTGTATTAGCGACGGAGACGACGCATAGTGAATCGCACGGTTGGCGGATGTGAAAGAATCGAAATTGGATTCTTTCACATCCGCCAACCCATCAAGAGGATTCTGACCGCCCAAAATGGCCGCTATCAGCCAGAAACAGGGCAAAACCCACAGAAAAATATGAAAGAATCGAAAATAGATTGTTCTACGCCGCGTCCAACAGCACGGCGGCAAAGCTTCGGAACCAACAACGGCAGTTTTATTGCTCTAGCTGCCTAAAAATGAGTGGGTGGGCTTCCTTAGGAAGCCCACCCACTCATTCGGCAGTTAGAAACTCATGCTCACACAAAGAACTGGAACATGGCAGCGCCCACAATCGCGCCGGCGATCGGAGCAACCACCGGAATCCACGCCTCGTTCCAACGAGACGACCCCTTATGGGCAATGGGCAGCAGCTGGTGCAGCAAACGCGGCATCAGATCGCGCGCCGGATTCAGGCCGGGACCGGTCGGACCGCCAAGCGAAGTCACCAAGCCCCACACAATGAAGCCGACCACAATGGACGCGGCGGCCGGATCCGCCTTGCCCCACGGAAGCTCCAGACAGCACAATGCGCCGACCACCAGCACCAGCGTGCCGAAGAACTCATTGAGGAAATAGTTGACCCGCGAGCCCTCGGCATCATTGGTGGAGAAGGTGGCGAAAATGGCATCGGCCTCTTCGGTATCGCGGTAGTGCGGGTAATAGGTGGCGAACACCACCAGCTGGCCTGCCGCCGCGCCCAGCAGCTGGGCCACAATGTACGGCAGCACATTCGACCAGGGGAACATGCCCATCACGGCCTGCGCCAACGTCATGGCCGGATTGATATGCGCACCAGAAATCGCTCCGAACATCAGCACCGGGAACATCACGCCAAAACCGTAGCCCATGGCGATGTTGAGCCATCCCGCGTGATGGCCCTTGGTGTTCTTAAGCTCCACGTTGGCGACCGCGCCATTGCCAAAGATCATCAGGATGGCCGTACCGAGAAATTCGGCAGCCAACTTGGTCATAAGTGAATATTCCACTCGAGTTCTTCTCCCTGCTGCAAACCCACCGCGGACATTTGGGCGGAATTCGGCGCAATTCAGCCCCGCACGCCCTGCGGCTCGTTCTGTTGGTTGTCTCTTCGCTCGCCGCGACCACGCTTCTGACGCAACCACGGCAAACAAACAAAAAAGACCTACCGATTGGCAGGTCTTTGCTTGTGCCCCCGCAGGGATTCGAACCCTGGACACGCTGATTAAGAGTCAGCTGCTCTAACCAACTGAGCTACAGGGGCGTTGGTTATTTCTTGAGCCGAGTGATTACTATACTCGGGATCCTTCCTGACGCAACTCAACAACACATACGGCGTGTCGCGACAAATTCCAGGCAAACGAGGGGGGCGCAGCCGACGAACGCCGGCCACATCCCCACTCATTTCCGCCGCATCGGCCGTCAGACGATCTTCGGCATCGGCGTGGTCAACGACGAGGTGAGATTCACCTGCAACAGACCGGCGCCGGCATGCACCTCGACCTTCTTCAACGTCACCGTGCGCTGATCCTCCGGCAGGCGATCATTGTCGGTCATGGTCGCAGGCGACTTCACCGCCACCACCGCCAGATCGTCGAGCGAGACGCCCACGCCCTCGCACAGCGCATTCGCCCTGCCGAGAGAATCGGCGAAACCGTCTTTCAGGATTACGCGCTCGGGGGGAACACCATACGCGTTGTCCGCAATCCAACGCACTTTCTCAAGCACGTTCATGCCCTTGCGGCTGTGGAACTGGGCGACGGCGCGCGCACGCTCGAGCGTTGCGATGAAATCGTCGAGCTGAGGCGCCAGGGCAGCGCCACCGTCACGGAACAGATTGCCGATAATCGGAGTGCGGAAGCCCAGCCCATCAGCGGTTTCACGCAACGACGGGATCTGATCGTCCTCGCCGTCCCACAAATTGACCAGCGGGAAGGTGGGAATGTCGAAGTTCTCCAAACGCTGCACATGGAAGGGGTACCGCCACGCAAGATCCGGATCGTCACGCCATGTGGAGGCGCGCGTCACCACGATCGCGGCCGCCGGCCAAGCGGCGCCGTACTCGCGAGCGGCGATGTCGAGCCACTTCTGAGCACCAGCGTCCGCGCCGTACCCGGCCTCCACGATGACCACGTCATGCAGCGCGCAAGCCAGTTCCACGCCCACAAGCGTCGGAATGCCGATGGATACGTTGGCGAAGGGGCCGCCATGCACATACACCGGCGAACCATTGACCGTTTCCGTCAGCGCGGGCTTCACCGCGTCGGCGAGGATGCCGGTGATGCGCCACAGGTCCACGAACGAGCCGAAGGTAACGGGCTCGCCGTCCTTGGTGCCGGCGATCATGGCCGCTACGCGACGCCCGATCTCATCCATGGAACGCGACAGACACACGATCTGCATCAGCTCAGAAGTCGGTGTGAGCACAACCTTTTCCGCCACATCGCCCTTGCCGTAATCCACCGCGATGGATCGCAGGGAACGGCTCGGCACCTCGGAGACGCGAGGTACCAGGATCGTGTCGATTTTGCCGTCGTCCACGGCCTTCTCGGCAAAGGAGACCAGCAGGTTCTGCGCGGCCGCGATGGCGGCCATCTCACCGGTCAGCCCCCAGTCGATGAGCTCGGGGTGGGTCAGCGAAGCTTTGCCGCCACCGGACGCACCGCCTTTGGAACCCGCCGCGGTGATGCCCATGCTCGGCTGACGCAGTACGGCGGTCGCGTCGATGCCGCGGGCGTTGAGCGCGTCGATCAGCGCGATGGTCGTGGTGGTCTTCCCCTCGCCACGACTGGCTTTGAGCGGGGTGTCGGCGGTGACGAGCACGACCTTGCCGTGCTTGCGCGGCGCATCGGGATTCTTGGCCAGATAGTCGAGATAGCCGAATGCGTCGATCTTCTTGACCAGACCGTACTGGGTGGTGAAATCGTTGATGGATGTCATACGCGTCTTTCTTGTTCGCTATTCGTTCTTGGATGAGGTCTCGCTAGAAGTCCGACATGTGGAACCCGTTCTTCATTTCCATGCTGCGGGTGTAGAGCACGGAATCGAGCAGCTTGTCGGTTTCCTCCTTGAGCTGGTCGGCCATGGTCTGGTTGGCCGCGGCGAGGATCGCACGCACTTCGGCATTGCGCGTGGCGGCGATGACCGCATCCGGCTCCATCGGCTCAACGTCGCCGTTCGCGTTGTCCGCGTCGAATTCGTCGGCCACGGCCTCCGGCGACGCGTCCCCCAGGTCGAGGCGCGCCACCTGCTCGTCGGTGGCTGCGACCAGGCGATGGCCCATCGCGCCGGTCTTCTCCTGATAGCGCTCGACCGCATTGGCGGTGGAACGGAATGCGCCGTCGCACAGCGCCGCGATCACGCGGTTCTCCCAATAGAAGTTTTCGGTGGTCACGCGCGTGGTGGTGTTCTCCAGGTACGCCGGGGTCGAATCAACGTTCGGGAAGAACGGAACCAAGGTGTTGAACGGGTTGGAACCGTATGCGAGCCACTGGATCGCGCGGCTGGCCTGCGGACGGTACGGGCGGATCTGCATGACGGACAGCTGGCTCTGGCGGTTGATGCCGATCGGACGGTACAGATGACGCGTCCGATCATCGCCCAACTGCCCGTACGGGTCGAACGGGGTGCCCTGGTAATGCGAGCTGAGCACGTATTTGACGTCTTCGATCGTCACCTTGCGCTCGGGCTGGCGCGCCCACGGAATATCGTCCGAAGTGGGCCTGTGGTCCGCGTCCTGCCCGTCCCACATTTCGTCGTACGGATTGAGGAAGCGCTGCATGTACCACGCGCGGGGCGTGTTGTAGACGTGATCGGAGTCGGAATGCGATCCGAAGGCATCGCGCGGGGCGAAGGGGCTGCCGGACTCCACCGCCAGATCGAGATGGTTGCTCTCGATGAATTCAGCCAGATCGGCGGAACACATATGCTCCTTCTGATCGCCCAGCGCGTCCTCGAGGTCGAATTCATCGATGCCCAGCTGATTGGGCATGGTCACATACGCCTCGTCGGGCACGCGCTTGGCGATCCAGTGATGACCGCCCACGGTCTCCAGCCACCAGATCTCATTGACGTCGGAGAACGCCACGCCGTTCATCTCATAGGTGCCGTACTGCTCGAGCAGCGCACCCAGACGCCGCACGCCCTCGCGGGCGGTTTTCACATACGGCAGCACGATGGTCAGGAAATCCTCCTCGCCGATGCCGCCGGGCGCCGCGGGCTCGTAGCCCTCCTCGCCTTCGCGGCCCTTGGCCGGGGCGTATTCGACGAAGGGATCGGCGCCGAGCACACGCTCGTTGGTGGTCAGGGTTTCGGTGGCGCTCATCGCGACGTTCGCCTCGTTGACGCCCGCCTCGCCCCAAACGCCCTCTTTGAGGTCCGCGTTCGGCACGGCGGTATACTGCAGCGGGTCGTCCGGCAGATCGATGGTCAGATGGGAGATCACCGACGTGTAGGTGCGCGGCTGCTCGCTCGGTTTGACAACGATGAAGCGCTTCGGATTGAATTCGCCGTTGGCGGAATCCTCGTTGCGCGCGATGATGGTGGAGCCATCGTAGCTGGCATCCTTGCCTACCAGAATTGTGGTGCAGGCCATAGCTGTGATTGTTTCCTTTCTTGTGATGCAAACCCTATCGGTAAGTCATATGTCGGATACGGCGGATCCGCGTGGCGGGCCGGAACCGTCGACGCGCCCGATCAGGCCAGGCCCTTGAGGAAGACGCCGTCCGTGTCGGGGGTTTCGCCGCAGGAGCGCAAAGCATGCAACAGCTCATTGAGCCAGAATCCCTGATGGAGCCCGGGCAACGGATCCTTCGTGGCCCACGCCTGCAGATAGTACTCATGGTCCCGATCCGGCGGCTGCGGCCCGTTGTACCGCATCGTCACCGCGACATCGGACCCACCCACCCAATGGGACGCCTGCGATGTGCGGCCCTGGACGGCTTCGGGGATCATCGAGGGCAGTTGGCGCGAAAAGTCCGGGGGAATGGACAGCGCATGGCTGTCGTTGAAATCGAACATCAGCGCGTCAATCGGCAGATTGGCCACGGACCAATGAATCCACTCGAAGCCGCATACCGGAATCGAATCGGGGTCCACGAACTCCCAATGCAGATACCGGGCGTCGGGATTCACCTCATCGACGTAGAAGGGGAAGGACACGACCGGCACGCCCGAGGTTTTGCATTCGGGCGCGGCGGCTTTGGCGAAGTCGTCGGGAACAACCGTAAAATCGGCGGAAATTTTCATACCCCAAGTATATGGGCGGCTGAGGCCAATCGGATGAACGAACGGTCGGCCAGACGATGACCGGGGAGCAGCCGCGAAAGGACGACTAGGGAATGAGGGCGCAGAAGAGGGCCTCGAACACCAGGGCGGGGTTGCCGTTGCCGAACAGCCGCCTGCGGGCCGTGGCGATGTCCTTGAGACGCCGGACCGCGCCCCGGCGGCTCAAGCGCACCGACAACTCGGTGATGGCGGTACGGTTCTCCAGATTGATCAGCCCCACGGCGTCCTCCGCATTGTTCTGCAGCACAGTCACATCGCGATACACGGAGGCCACGGAATTGAGCGCGCGGTCCAGCACGTCACGGCTGCGGCGCGTGGTGCGGCGACGCACCTCGTCCTTTTTGCCGATGGCGTTGTAGGCGCCGCGCAGGGCCAGCGGAATGCGGTCCTTCTCGCCCAGTCCGTTGGCGGCGCGGAAGGCGGTCTCCTCGGCGGCGACGCGACGCTCCACGTCGGCGGCGGCCTGCGCGTTCGCGTTGGCGATCAGCCCATCGGCAAGCAGCACGGCGTCGGAGGCCCTGGCCAGCTTCAGCACGCCCACGATCAGTTCGTCGCGGTCGGCCATCACCTGGTCCTGCGTGGCGTACAGGCGCGCCACGCCAATATGGCCTTCCGCCAGACGCGCGGCGCGCCGGGCGATCCCGGGGTCCGCGCCGGCCGACGCGACCAGAAAATCCGCAACGGCCGCATTCGACGGCACCGCGAGATTGACGACGCGGCATCGCGAACGGATCGTGGGCAGCACATCCTGGGCGCTCGGCGCGCACAGCATCCACATGGTGTGTTCGGCCGGCTCCTCGATCTCCTTGAGCAGCACGTTCGTGGTGCGCTCCAGCATACGGTCGACGTCTTCGATGATGATGACGCGCCAGGGCGCGGTGGAGGGCATTTGCTCGGAGGTGGCGATGACCTCGCGCACCTGATCGATGCCGATGGTCACGCGATCGGTGGAAAGCACGGTGACGTCCGGGTGCGTGCCGGCGAGCACATGCCGGCAGACCGGGCATTCGCCGCAGCCATGGTCCGGGCATTCCAGCGCGGCCGCGAACGCGCGGGCCATATTGGAACGGCCGGAGCCCGGAGGACCGCAGACCAGCCAGGACTGCGAGAGCCGCTTCGGATCACCGGCGGCCAAACGGCTCAGCAGATCAGTCGTCGGCCGTTGACCGACAATGGCATCCCATACGCTCATCGAGGGTCCTCCGATTGGCGCCGGACAGGCGTCGCAGCCGCAGCAGCCGCAGCAGCCTCGGCGAACAGGCGGTCGGCATCGGCGCGGATATCCGACCACACCTCGTCAATGGACTGCGCGGCATCAACGACGTGGAACCTGTCCGGTTCGGCCGCGGCCAGGTCGAGAAACGCCCGGCGCGTGCGAATCTGGAAACCGTCGCCTGCGGATTCCATGCGATCGGCCGCATGAGTCAGACGCCGATGCGAATCGCGCGGATCCATGTCGAGCAGGTAGGTGCGCGCCGGCAGCAGGCCGTTCGTGGCCCACAAGCTAAGCGATCGAATCTCGTCACCGGTGAGTTCGCGGCCACCCGCCTGATATGCCAACGATGAATCGAGATACCGGTCGGTGATGACCACGGCGCCGCGGCTCAGCGCAGGCCGGATCAGCTCGGCCACATGCTGCGCGCGATCGGCCGCGAACAGCAGCGCCTCGGCATGCGGGGCGATGGCGATCGGCTCGGCATCATCGGGTTGCAGCAGCAGCCGACGGATGGCACGCCCCAATCCGGTGCCGCCAGGCTCGCGTGTGACCACCACTTCGCGGCCAATGCGTTCGCAATACGCGCGCAAACGCGCGACCTGCGTGGTTTTGCCGGCGCCGTCGACGCCTTCAAAGGAGATGAACATGCCTTGCATGGTCATCACTGTACCCCCCAAGCGGTCATCATCACGCCTCCGGCCGCAAGAGTCTCAGCGACGGGCGGTCCTGGGCACCACCGGCGGACGGTCGTAGCCTTCGTTGGCGGTCAGCCAATCGATGTCGGATTTCACCGTCGCGGCCGTGGAACCCAGTTCCTTGGCTATACGGGTATTGGCCCACCCATGGTCGGCCAGACTCTTCACCTTGGCGCGACGCTCGGCGCGTTTGGCCTCCGCGCCAGCGGCCACCGCGCCCGACTTCGACGAAGCCGTCTTCGCGGATTTACCGGCCTTTGCGGTTTTCGCCCCCGATGCGGCGCGCCCACGGCCGCGACGTCCGCGTCTGGACGGTCCGGCCGCCCGTTTTTCGGCAAGCAGGCGGAACGCCTCAGCCGGATCAATCGACTCGGGGGCATACTGCTTCGGCACCGTGCGGCTCGTCTCGCCGTCAGTGATATACGCGCCGTAGAAGCCGTCCCTGATGGTGACGTTCTTTCCGGTTTCCGGATCCGCGCCAAGATCGCGCAGCGGCGGTTTCGCGGCGCCACGGCCACGCCCACGGCCATACTTGGGTTGGTCGAAAGCGGCCTTGGCCGCGGCGAGGTCCACGGTGAAGATCTCATCCTCACTGCCCAGCGAGCGCGTCTCCGACTTGCCGTCCGGGCCCGTTTTGGTCAGATACGGACCATAGCGGCCATTGTTGGCCGTAACCGCATACTGCGTGATCTCACCGGTTTCGGCATCGGTCTGCTCGATCGTGCCGACGGGGCGAGGCAGGCTCAGCAGCTTGAGCGCGTCCTCCAACGTCAGCGATTCCGGTTTCATCGTTTTGAACAGCGACACCATTTTGGGCCGCGGGGCGGTGGATTTCCTGCCACGGCCCTTGGCGGGCGCCGACGAAGCCCCGGCTGCACCGGCTCCCGAATCGCTTTCAGGCGGCACCAGCGCGACATACGGGCCGAACCGACCGTTGCGCACCTCGACGGCGCCTCCGGTGGCCGGGTCCTTGCCCAGCTCGCGCGGACCGCCGGAATGATGCTCGATCAGGTCATGGCCGACCGCAATGGTCAGCTCGTCGGGGGCAAGGGTGTCCGGCAGCGAGGCGCGCTTCGGATGCCCTTCGGCGTCCACATGCCCCATATCCTCCAGATACGGGCCATACCGGCCGACGCGAACATGCAGGCCATCGCCGATTTCAATGGTGTTGATCGCGCGCGCATCGATCTCGCCCAGCTGCGCCACCTGCTGCTGCAGCCCCTCATGAGCCTCGTCGGAGGATTGGGCCGCGTCGGCACCCGATCCGAAATAGAAGCGGGTCAGCCACGCACGGCCGGTGTCCCTGCCGTGCGCAATCCGATCAAGCCCGTTCTCCATGTCGGCGGTGAACTGGTAGTCCACATACTTGGGGAATTTGGTCTCCAGCAATTTGATCACGGCAAAGGCCAGCCAGCTGGGGATCAGCGCACGGCCACGCTCATACACGTATCCTCGATCGATAATCGTCGAAATGATGCTGGCATAGGTGGACGGACGGCCGATTTCCTTGGCCTCCAAAGTCTTCACCAACGACGCCTCGGTGTAGCGCGCCGGCGGCTGGGTCTCATGGCCTTCCGCCTCGACACTTGCTGCGGACAATTCGTCGCCGGGCTCAAGCGGGGGCAGCGAGGCATTGCGGTCCGCGCCGCCACGGCCGCCATTGCCCTCGGCTCCGCTGCCGGCGGCGGCGCGGGACGGGGTCTTCGCGGCAACGGCGCCCCTCTCCCCCGTGGCCCGCATGAAACCGGGGAATTTGATCACCGTGCCGGATGCCTGAAACACCGCCTCCCCGAAGTCGCCGGCCGAGGCGGACAGCTTCACCGTAGACGTCGAACCGGTGGCATCGGCCATCTGCGAGGCAAGCGTACGTTGCCAGATCAGCGTATACAGCTTGAGCTGGTCGGCCGGCACCTTGGCGGCCAACTCGTCGGGGTCGCGGAACTGCGCGCCCGCCGGGCGAATGCACTCGTGGGCCTCCTGCGCGCCGGCGGTTTTCGTGGCGTACTGCTTGGGCGCGTCGGACAGGAAACGCTCACCGAAGTGCAGTTCCACCGCATTGCGGGCGGCGGCAATGGCCTCCTGCGACAACGTCACCGAATCGGTACGCATATACGTGATGTAGCCGTTTTCGTACAACCCCTGCGCGGCGCGCATCGTCTGCCGGGAGCTGAATCCCAGACGGTTGCCCGCGGTCTGCTGCAGCGTCGACGTGGTAAACGGCGGCTGCGGACGACGACGGTACGGCTTGTTGTCCATCGAGGCGACGGCGAAGGTGGCGGCGCGCAACGCGGCGGCCACGGCGGCGGCCCGGTCCTCATCAAGCAGACAAACGTCGGAGGCGGACCCGTCCGACGCCAGCCTGCCGTCCGTGCCGAAATCCTTGGAACCGGCCAGGCGCTTGCCGCCCAGCGAAACCATCCGGGCGTCGAACGCGGAATCGCGCGACGAATCATCCGACTCGATCCCATCGCGGGCATCCGCCGCGACCAGAGAGGCGATCACATCCCAGTACGGCGCGCGAACGAACGCCATGCGCTCGCGCTCGCGCTCGACAATCAGACGCGTGGCCACGGACTGCACGCGTCCGGCCGACAGCCCGGGACCGACCTTGCGCCACAGCACCGGAGACAGCTCGTAGCCATATAACCGGTCGAGAATACGACGGGTCTCCTGGGCGTCAACCATGTCACCGTCCACGTCGCGGGTTTTGGTAAGCGACGCCTTGATCGCCTCGGGGGTGATCTCATGGAACACCATGCGCTTCACCGGCACCTTCGGCTTCAGCGTCTCGACCAGATGCCACGCAATCGCCTCGCCCTCACGATCCTCATCAGTGGCCAGATAGAGTTCCTTGGCGCCGCGCAGCGCGCTTTTGAGTTCGGCGACCGTTTTCTTCTTGTCGCCGTCGACAATGTAATACGGCTTGAACCCGTCTTGCACATCCACGCCGAACTTGCCGAACTTGGGCTTTTCGTCGCTGGGGATCTGACTCGGCTGCGCAAGATCGCGAATATGACCAACCGACGCCATCACAGTGTAATCACCGCCAAGGTATCCGCCGATCTTGCGGGCTTTCGTCGGCGACTCCACAATGACGAGCTTGGTGCCCTTGGAGGCCTTCGTGCCGGTTGCCATGTCCTCTCCTTACATACCCTACTGGTTTCTGCAATTCAGTGTGCGACTCAGCGTGCACGTCGCGCGGGACGAACACCAGCAGATGCCATGCTGTGACGCCATCATACTCACTCTGCGTGGGCAAGTGCGAAACGCAGGCGTCACGATCATTCCAGAACGGTTTGGACGATGACCGAATTATGCGGCCGGGGGCGCCGGCGGCGCCCCGATCAAGCCGAGTTTGCTCAACGGCGAAGCGGTGATCTGCCGCAAGGCCAGCGTCAGGCCAACGATCAACGCACCAGCCGCGATAATTCCAATCAGCGAAACCGCCACGGCGGGCTGGACCGCCCATTCCGCGCCAACCTCGAGCCCCGGAACCAGCTGCCACACCACATAGGCTGCATACAGGCCAAGCGCCACGCCAGCCGTGATCAGCACACTGGAGACGATCTGCACGCCTACCGAGCTGACGCGGGTGCCCGGCTCGTCCATGCCGGAGCCCCGGGTGCAGGCCAACGAGGCCAGCGCCACCGCCGCGACCAGCAGATACGCGACCAGAATGTCGGAGGGACGGTGCCAGCCATGGGCAATGAGCAGCGCCGACACCAGCAACGACCACGCGAAACCGACCACGGCCACAATGGCCCGCATCGTGCGCGGCACCGCAAACAGCAGCACCAGCACGGCGGCCAGGGTCAGGGCCGTATGACCGGATGGCGCGGTATTGCCGAGCGGCACGCCCGATTCGGTGATCTCGGTGCGCACCAGCATCTCACGCGGCAACACATGCTTGAGCAGTTTTGCGGCGCCATATGCCACCGCGAACAATGCCACCAGCTGGCCGACCAGCCACCAGCGGCGACGCGACAGGGCAACCGCCAGGCCCGCCACGGCAAACACCGTGGCCACGCCGATCATCACCGGCGACGAACTGAGCGGCAGGCCCAGCACCGTATCCGCAGACAGCCAGGCGGGCATATTCGCGGCAAAACCGGCCAGCACCATATCGTCAAACTGCTGTCCGGTGGCCGTGCGCACGGCCAGCCACCAGATGCCGCAGCCTCCGGCGGCCATCAGCACGCCGAGCACGGCGCACAGCACGACGCTCGACACGCGGGGCCGCAAGGCCAGCGGATCCGCCGCGACCAGGTCGGCGGAAGAATCTGCATGTTCTGCACGTTCCAGAGAATCGGAATCAGTCATATCTATGAGAGTAGCGCCAAGCCACGCATATCTATTTTCGATTCTTTCATGTTTTGCCCGGTTTCGATGGCCGCAACCGCCGGTAAACCGTTGGAACAACACCGGCATGCACGCTAGCGCCCGAAAAAAACGTGAAAGAATCGGGAATAGCCGCGGATGCCTCGGCATATGAGGACCAAGCACGGGCACAAGGTATGGAAAAACCTCCACGTACCCGCAAGAGGCCACTTACCCTTGCTGCATTCCTGCCCTGGGGGAGTTGGGTGACATAACGCCACGTGGAGGCTCTGACCAGTGTACACCACCCCGGGCCATCGCGCGTCGCACCGGCCTTGCCTGCTGAATGGCGAGGGGATCCGCAACCCCACGGCAAACCGACCGGTACTATAGAAACGAACATCGACTCTGAGCGAATCGCAACAAGGAAGGATTACCCCTATGGTGGACGCGGATTTGGTGATTGTTGGCGCGGGCCTGTTCGGTCTGACGGTCGCGCAGCAGGCGGTCGAGAGGGCCGGCGCGAAGGTGGAGATCATCGACGTGCGCGACCACATCGGCGGCAACGCGTACTCGTACATGGACAAGGAGACCGGCGCGGAGATCCACAAGTACGGCGCGCACCTGTTCCACACGTCCAACAAGCGCGTGTGGGACTACGTGAACCGGTTCACGAGCTTCACGAACTACGTGCACCGCGTGTACGCGACGCACGACGGCGAGGTCTACCCACTGCCGATCAACCTGGGAACCATCAACCAGTTCTTCCACGCGCACTACACGCCGTCCGAGGCGCAGCGCCTCATCGCCGAGCAGGCGGGCGAGCTGGCTGGCACGGACCCGCAGAACCTCAACGACAAGGGCATCTCACTGATCGGACGCCCCCTGTATGAGGCGTTCATCAAGAACTACACCGGCAAGCAGTGGCAGACCGACCCGAAGGACC
>ERZ808240.2823-NODE-2823-length-18097-cov-6.683350_pt1 | contig 18097 bp, 17 predicted proteins | sample MGYA00521084_ERZ808240 | MGnify/ENA primary metagenome ERZ808240 (study PRJEB31516, sample SAMN03275571) | gut metagenome | biome: mammalia-associated habitat; material: feces | host: Papio cynocephalus | place: Kenya | collected 2012-08-06 ... | reverse complement strand
AAATTGGCGATTTCCGCCCGGCCCGGAATGGCTAATTCCGCCCGGCGCTAACAGCAATAAGGGAAGCTACATATTATCTTACTATCTGCGGGGCTGGAAAGCCTGTAAAATAACCTAAAGCTATATACTGATGAACAAAGCGAGACTTCCGCGGAAGTCTCGCTTTTCTTATAATAATGACAAGACGAAAACATAGCATTGTCATTCTTCCGGCTGGAGCAGATTGCTCTCGTATGGCCGCTTGCCGGAGAGAACTTCATCATAGAAATTCTGCTTCCAGTCGATGTAGTCGATGCTTTCCTGCAATTCCCGCATCGTTTCCCGCAGTCCCTCCTGCTTCTGCGCCAGCATTTTCTTGCGCTGGGGGATCGTACTTTCACCTTGCAGGCACAGGGCGAGGTAATCTTTCATCTCCTGGATGCTCATGCCGCATTTTTTCAGGCACGTCAGGCTGCTGATCCACGCAATGTCCCGCTCGTCGAACACACGGCGGTTGTTCTTGTCCCGCTTCACATTGGGGACAAGTCCCTCGTTGCAGTAAAATTTCAGGGCCTGATAGGTCATTCCCGTCTCTTTGCAGACCTGCATCATGGTATAAAGCATGGTAACGCCTCACAGTTCACAAAAAATTCAAGATATTCAGAGAAAATCCTCTTGACCGATTGTAACTACCGGAAATTATAATCGATAGTATCAACCGGATGCTTCTATCACATTATAACATAAGAAATATGATCATACAAGAAAGGATGCGTTTTTATGAACAACTTTATTTTTGAGAACAAGACCAAGGTGTATTTCGGAAAGGGCGGCGTGAAGGAGTACCTCGGCAGTCTGCTGGGGAACTACGGTGAGACCGTCATGCTGGCCTATGGCGGCGGCTCCATCAAGCGCAACGGCGTGTACGACGAGATCATGGGTATCCTGAACGCCGCGGGCAAGCGGGTGGTGGAGTTCGACCGCATCATGTCGAACCCCACCTATGCCAAGGTGCAGGAGGGGGCGAAGCTGGCGCGTGAAAATCATGTTGATCTCATCCTCGCCGTGGGCGGTGGCAGCGTGTCCGACTGCTGCAAGGTCATTTCCGCGCAGGCAAATCTCGACGAGGACATCTGGGAGATGCAGTACACGAAGCACACGCTGCCCACGAAGTTTATTCCTCTCGGCACCATCGTCACCGTGTTCGGCACCGGCTCAGAAATGAACAACGGTGCGGTCATCACCCACGAGGAAAAGAAGATCAAGGGAGCGCTGTGGGGCGCACAGGCGGAATTTGCGTTCCTTGACCCCAGCTACACCCTGTCCGTTCCCATGAAGCAGGTCATTTCCGGCGCATTTGACACACTGAGCCACGCGATGGAAACCTACTTCGGCAAGCCGGACGTGAACAATCTGTCCGACGATATAAACGAAGCCGTCATGCGCAGCGTCATCCGCAACATCCGCGTCTTGCTGACTGACCCGGAGAATTACGATGCAAGGAGCGAACTGGCGTGGGCCTCCGCCATGGCGGAAAACGGCGTGCTGAAGATCGGCAAGGTCACGGATTTTCAGGCGCATCAGATTGAGCATCAGCTCGGCGCGTACACCAATTGCAACCACGGCGCGGGTCTGGCGGTCATCCACCCCGTTCTGTACCGTCACATCTACAAGTCCGGCACGGCGCGGTTTGCACGCTGGGCGCAGAACGTGTGGGGCATCGCGCCCAAGGGCAGCGACGGGGAGACGGCTGCTGCCGGTATCGACGCGCTGGCGGCGTTCATCAAGGAGATCGGTCTGCCGACTACCTTTGCAGAGCTGTGTATCCCCGCCGACACCGACTTCCGTGCCATTGCCGATTCCACCAACGTCACCGCAGGCTGCTGCAAAAAGCTGACCCATGACGAACTTTACGAAATTCTGAAGGAGTGCATTTGATCGAGACGGAGATGGCAACGATGAAGCAGATCCTTTGTCTGCTGCTGACCGCAGCACTTCTGATCACAATGACCGCCTGCAGCAAAAAGCAGCCGACGGTTCCAAGCGAGCCGGAACCGGAACCCGTTCCCGTGCAGCCGGAGCCAACGGAATCAACACCGCCGCCTGTGATCGAGCTGGAACCGGAAATCGTGCCGATGCCCACAGAACCGGAACCAGCGCCGGAGCCTGAACCCGAACCGGAACCGTGGACATGGCCGACCGACACGCCGGATGCACAAGGACTTCGTGCGGATGCGCTGCCAAGTATTCACGCGACCTATGATTCGTTTCCGCTGCTGTCCGCGATGATCGTGAAAAACGGTTATGTGGTCGATACCTATTACAAAGACGGTTATGACGCGGACAGCCGCTTCATCCTGAATTCTGCATCGAAAAGTGTGACCAGCGCGCTGGTCGGTCTTGCAATCGAGCATGGCTATCTCGGCAGTGTGGATGACCGGCTGGCGGACTATACGTTTGAGCTTGTGCCGGAGACAGCGTACTCCTCGGACGACCTCAACTGGACGGTAAACGGCAGCCGCGTCAACCGGGAGCATGATGACGAATCGCTGCGTGACATTGCCTTAGTTGCGGACAGCGTGGATAACTGGGACGAATACGACACCGTATTCATCGGCTACCCCATCTGGTGGGCGATCGCCGCGTGGCCGGTCAACAATTTCGTGAAGAACAACGACTTTACCGGCAAGACCGTCATCCCGTTCTGCACGTCCTCGTCCTCCAGTCTTGGTCAGAGCGGTGAACTGCTGGCCGAGATGGCAGGCACGGGCGACTGGCAGACCGGCGAACGCTTCCGCAGCAATGCCAGCCGGGACGACGTTGCGGACTGGGTCAGCAGTCTTGGCCTGAACTGATTTCAGGAGGTATGCGCGATGAACCTTGTGCATCTGATTGCGTATCCTCGCATTGCCAGTAGGCGCGGCGCACGGAAAGAAGGGAATACCCGATGTCGTCATGGACGCGGATTTTCATATTCAGAATTTCTTCCTCGCGGACAATGTCCGCCATTTCCTCGCCCAGCTTCCGCAGCGCCTCGTTCGCCGCGTCCAGCCGCGCGTTTTCTGCGCGAAGGCGTGTGCGCACTGCCATCAATTCTGAAACGTCTGCGGCAATGACTTCGGTGTAGCGCTGTCCGTCATGGTCCGTGATCTCATGCTCCGAAAAGCGCAGCGCGCTTCCATCCGGGAAGTGATAGACACCGGGCATGGAGGCATCTTTCGTGACGGTTTCCGGGGGATTTTTCAGCACGGCTTGCAGCTCTCCGAGCGTCTGAATCCCGCTGCCGAGAAGCCAGCTGCCGACCGTGAGCATCCGGCGATTCATCAGCCGGACCAGCCCTTTGGAGGAAAAAATGCAGATGGCGGCGGGCAGATTGTCAAAGCTCTCTTTGATCGCGTTCATGCCGTCACCTCCCGCAGCGTCCATGTCAGGTGCCAGAGTCCGTCCTCATCGTGCTCTGCGGTCAAGCCGTCAAACCGGCTGCAAAGTATGTCCAGCGATTCCTCGCAGCTCGAGCTGATCCGCGCCCGAAGAACGCCGCCGCTTTGCTCGATAAAAAGCAGCATCGCAGTCAGGCTGCGTCCAGTATCCAGCACCGCGCCGAACAGGTCATACAGTGCGATCGTCTGCGCTGCGGAAATGTTTTCGCCCAGCTTGAGCCGCACGGTACAGAGAACCTTGCAGAGCTGGAGCGCCTGCGCCGATTCGTTGAGACATAAAAGCAGCTCGTTTGCGTCGATGAAATTCTTTTGTGCCGCGAGGAAGACCAGATTGCTGCGCCGCTTGATGTACGTCATAATGACGGCGATGCGACTCAAGAGAGGCTTTGCCTCCTCCTGCGACTGCGCGCCAGACAGCTGGGATAACAGCGATTCCAGCCGCGCAAACTGCGGCGCGGACTGCTGTTCGACGAGATCGTAGAGCCGCGTCTGTTCTTCCAGCTTCAGTTTCCGCGCCTTCTGTGCGTTTTCCGCTTTCAGAATATCGCCGGTGTCCCGCAGCTCGTCCTGCACCAGAAGAAGATCGTCGAGTGCGTCCTGAAGCTCCGAAATGTCCTCCTGCCAGAACACAAAGCCTTTCCGAATGGGGCTGCTTTTGAGAAGCGTATTGCGATCAAGATGCGTTGTCTGCTTAGCCGCCTCGCGCAGCTTGTCCTCCGGGAACAATTCGTGCGGAACGGACGCAGCCTGCACAGACAGCTTCTCGTCCGTGATCTCTGCGCGGATGCCGGACGCTTCAAACAGCGCCCGATAGCCGGTGTTCGACTGGATGAGCCCGCAGCGGATGCAGCTCTCGATCCCCGCGGCAAGGAGCAAACACTGCACGACGGTCATGTCGCCGGCCAGCAGTTCAATCCAGGGGATCCGGCTGATATAAAGCACGGAATACAGCGCCGCCAGCACGACCGGCACAAATGGCAGCCCCAGCGTGATCCTTGTATGCGGGATGCGGCATTTGAGAAGCATCGTCACGATCGCCGTCACCATCCCCAGCGCGATATAGCACATGACGATAAAATAGCCTGCGCCGTAGCCGTGATCGGTGTCGAGCCACGCGGTCGCGTCCGCGGGAAACACGAAGACCAGCTGATGTAGGTCGTTCGTCAGCACCAGCAGCAGAAGCAGCGCCGTGGGAATATAAAGAAAGCTCGTCCATTTTGGCAGCCGATAGTTTTCCGGCTTTCCCAGCGAGAGCGCGACGAACACGCACAGAAGCGGAAGGAACAGCATCGGAAAATACTAGCCATACCAGAGATACCGGATGGCGGCAGGCGTGGCGGCAAAGAAGAATTTGACGGTGCAGATGGACAGCCAGAACACGCAAAGCGCCGCCGTCGCCGCCAGATACCGCCGCACCTGCGTCTGCACGATGCGCTGCCAGAGCGAAACGCCCCACCACGTCATCAGCCCGATATAAATAAAGCTCCGCAGCAGCGACACCGGCAGGAAGTAGGCAGCCTCCCAATGCCCGCGCGTAATGACCCGCGCAGCCACAGCGCAGACGATCAAAAGCGCCGCAAAGCCGCCGGTCAGGATCTCCCGTTTTTTTCTGCGCCGTCACAAAATCACCTGCCCGCAAGGGTTTCTGTATGCAAAGCTACCATACGGAGAAACCGATTGCAAAAAAGCAGCCATCAGCATACCGTTGGCGCGTTTTTCCGGGATCGGTATTGCGGTGTGGGATCCGATGTGGTATGCTGGACAGGAAGAAAACTGGAAAATCAGAGGGTTGGGGAAGGAGTGGGCAGCATGAAGCATCCCGGGCCATGGCGCGATACCATCGATCCGTTCACGTTGCCGTATCGATCGTTCAAGCCGCTGGAGATCCTCGGCTATCCGCACGCCGGAAACGATGTGTTTTATGTGAAAGGGCTCTATCACGGAAGGCAGATCAACGCGTATATCAAGGCTGCAAGGCAAAGAGGCGCCGACATCGGCAATGAAATATCGATCCTGTCACAGCTTCGCTCGCCGGTAACGCCTGCAATCGTAGATTCCGGCCTGGACGGAACGCCGTTTATCGTCACGCAGGAGCTTCCCGGCGAACGCCTATCCACGATCGTGGGCGAAAATTCCAAGCTGGAATCCCTTTTGTATTTGGAATAATATGGCGCTACTTTAGCCAGAATCCATCAACTGAATATTCAGGCAGAGCGCGTAAAGGACAGAAAATTCTTTCACGCGCCGCCGGATGCGGTATTGGAAGCGCTGCAGCTGGAGGACCTCAAGGGGTGTTTTCCATCCGCAGAGGAAACTGCCCACATGTGTTTTTGCCACGGCGGTTTTCACTATGCGAATATCCTCTGGGAAGGGCATCATATCAGCGGCATTCTGGATTTTGAGCTTGCCGGATATGGAAATAAGGAATTCGATATCGCCTGGTCGGTGTTCCGGCGGCCGGGACAGAAATTCCTGCGGACCGAGGCCGAGCTGCAGACGTTTTTGAAGGGCTACCGGCACTTCGGCACCTGCGATGCCGAAGCGGTCAAAACGTATATGGCGCAGTGCTACGTCTATTTCCTCCAATTCTGCAGCGACGACACCGAATACTGCGCCTACATCCGCACCTGGCTGCAGACATTTGCCAATGAAAAGCACGGAAGACAGGCGGATCAAACCACATAAAGAAGCCCGGCTCTGTGAAGGAGCTAGGATACGTATTAAAAATCGTGGAAATGGCGGGGCCATTTCCACGATTTTGATTATTTGATGAAGCTGACGTGTTTGCAGATCTCCTGGACGGCGGCGTCTTTTTTCTGGTTGAAGATGACCTTGTTTTCCTCGAACAGGTTGCGGCCGTCGGCGTCGATGGAGACAATCAGGGGACCGAACTCCTTCACGTCGCAGCACCACAGCGTCTCTGGCATGCCGAGCTCGTCCCAGTGGTGCGCGGCGATCCGCTGGACCTCTGTGGCCGCGACGACTGCGCAGCCGGCAGGGAAGACGCAATGGATGGCCTTGGAGGTCTTGCAGGCGTACTCGGTGTTCGGGCCCATGCCGCCCTTGCCGACGATGACCTTCACGCCGGTCTGCTCAACAAATTCCTTCTCGAACTTTTCCATACGCATCGAGGTCGTCGGGCCGACGGAAACCATTTCATAGCCGGACGCGGCGGTCTCGGACGGGCGAACGATGGGGCCTGCGTGGAGGATCGCCTTGCCGTGCAGATCGACCGGCAGCTCGCGCTTGCCCTCGATCAGACGGCGGTGCGCCACGTCGCGGCAGGTGACGAGATCGCCGTCGAGATAGACGATATCGCCGATATGGATATCCGCCAGATCCTCTGCGGTGACCGGCGTAATGAGAACTTTCTTTCCGTTTCTGTTTTCAACCATTACAGTGTTACCCCCTTGTGCGAAATCACGGTGGCGTTCAGATCCCTGTCGAAGCGGACAAGTCCGCGCCGGTGCGACCAGCAGCCGACATTGACGGCAACGCCGATGGTGGACGGATGGCGCGCGGTGTTCTCAATATGGACGCCCATCACGGATGCGCAGCCGCTCATGCCTTGCGGGCCGAGGCCGATGCTGTTGATGCCGTCTTCGAGCAGCTTTTCCATTTCCGCGGCGCGCGCGTTGGGATTGTGCGAGCCGATCGGCCGCATCAGCGCTTTTTTGGACAGCAGTGCGGCAGTCTCTACGCTCGTCGCCACGCCGACGCCAACCAGCAGCGGGGGGCACGCGTTGAGACCGTAGCTCGTCATCTGGTCGAGCACGAAGCGCGTGACGCCCTCGTAGCCCGCGCCGGGCATCAGGACCATCGCCTTTCCGGGCAGCGAGCAGCCGCCGCCGGCCATATACGTGTAGATCTCGCACGAATCGCTCTCGGGAACGATCTCCCAGAACACGGTGGGCGTGCCCTTGCCGACGTTGCGCTTCGTGTTGTACTCGTCGAAGGTCTCTACGCTGTTGTGGCGCAGGGGTGCGGCGAATGTCGCCTGCACGACGGCTTCCTTCAAAAGCGCTTCCAGCTCGCCGATGAGCGGGAAATATGCGCCGCACTTGACCCAGAACTGCAGAACGCCGGTGTCCTGACAGCAGGGGCGGTCAAGCTCCATGGCGAGCTGCTGGTTTTTTGCCATTGTCTCATAGATTGCCTGCGCCAGCGGCGTTGTTTCCTTCGCGCGCAGCTCGGCAAGCTTTGCTTCCACATCATCGGGCAGCTTTTTGCCTACGATGGCCACGAATTTTGCCATCTTTTCCGTCATCAGCTGGACCTGCTCTGTTTTTGTCATAATAACTCCTTTTCTGTCAAATACATATCTGGCCGTGTAGAATTATCCGGGGAAGAAGGGGAAGAGGATCGGCAGCAGCACCATGCAGATCACGAACGACACGCCGATCAGCGGCAGGCCGGCCTTCACATAGTCCTTGAAGGAATATCCGCCGATGCCGACGACCATGGTGTTTGCCGGCATGCCGATGGGCGTTGCGTAGGCGCACGAGCCTGCGATGACCGTTGCGACGACGACTGCGCGCGGATCTGCGCCGACGCCCTGCGCCAGAGCGACCGCAATGGGGACCATCAGCGCCGTGGTCGCGGTGTTGGACATGAAGTTGGTCAGCGCGCAGGTGATGATCCAGATGACGAGCAGCAGCAGGAACGGCGAGGGCGTGTCGCCCAGCGCGTGAATAATCGCGTCTGCAACGAGCGTGCCTGCGCCTGTGGTCTCCAGAGCGCTGGCCAGTGCAAGCGAGCCGCAGAAGAGGAAGACGGTCTTGAGATTGATGGAGCGCAGTGCCTCTTTTTCCGAGATGACGCCGGTGAGGATCAGGATGATTGCGCCGACGCTGGCCGAGACGTGCAGCTTGACGCCGATCTGTTTTTCAAAGATCATGGCGAGGATGCTCAGAATAAGGATGACCAGGGAAGCGATCTGCTTCCAGACGGGAACGCCGGAGAAATCCTTGGCGGCGAACTGATCGTCGTCCGCGCTGACAAGATTTTTGTTGTCCGGCAGCAGCTTATAGCCGAACACCGCAAAATACAGAATGCCGAAGACGAGCATCGGCAGGCCGACGCCGATGTACTCAAAGAAGCTGGTCTCGATGCCAAGCTCATTGAGCGCATTCGTGCCGATGAGGTTGGCGGGCGCGCCGATGATTGAGAGATTGCCGCCGAGCGCAGCTGCGAAAACGAGCGGCATGAGGAGCTTTCCGCGTGAGAAGCCGGAGGACGCTGCAATGCCGATGACGACCGGGATCAGCACGGCGGCGGTGCCGGTATTGGACATGAAACCGCTCATCAGACCCGTGATGAGCATGACGGCGATGATGCACTGGCGCTCCGTTTTGGCAAAGCGGGTGACAAGACTGCCGATCTTGTTGGCCATGCCAGTCTCAAAGAGCGCCTGGCCGACGATGAACATGGCGACACAGAGGATAACGTTGCTGTTGACAAAGCCGGCAAAGGCCGTTTTGGCGTCAAGAACGCCTGTAATGGTCAGGCCGATGCAGACGATCATTGCCGTGAGTGCGAGGGGGATCTTCTCCCAGACGAACATCACAACGGCAAAGGCCAGGAACAAAAGGGTGATTGTGCTAGGACTCATAAGGTTCTCCTCTCAATTCAATATGGTCTGTAGAGCGAAGCACCGGTCCTTCCGCTCTGCTGTCTGTTTTTTACCATATTCGCCGTTCTGCACGCTATCCGAAAGTACGGCAGTTTATTGTGCAAAGCGCACAGAGGAGTGCAGGAAAACCATGAGATTTCGGTCTTGTTGCATAACTGCGCATGAAGAAATTCCCGCCCCATCCGGACGATTTTCGCCCGTGGAGCGGGAATTTGCGGCTGCTCCGGCAAACGGATATGCCGGTGGGGGTCTGAATATTTTCCATGGGGGAAATGTTCAGAAAGGCAGGCTGGAAGAAAAAACTATTGTGACAGCTCCCACAGGATCTTCTCCAGACCGGCGGCGGTCTGCTGAAGGCTCTGCGTCAGCTCTTTGAGCCGGAGCGTCGTTTCCGCGACGCGCTGCAGGGGCGTATCTGCGCCGGCAGGCGGCTGCTCGGCGGGCTGGCCCGGATCGAGCACGTACTGCAGCAGGATCTGGTTTATCTCCTCGTCTGTGCGCGGCAGAAAATCCCACTTGAAACGCGGGTCATATTTTGTGACCGTCTCGTTCAGCTGCCGGCGGTATTCCGTTGGCGTCTTATTGAAGCGCGCGCGGAAGACCGTGTTGAACGATTTGAGGTCGGAAAAGCCGTGGGACAGCGCGATCTCCGACACGCTCTGGTTGGTCTGGCCGAGCGCCAGCGTCGCCTCGCGCAGGCGGATGCGCGTCAGGTAGTCGTGGAAATTGACGCCGAGATTGGACTTGAAGAACTGCGAGATGTAGTTGCGGTTATACTTGCTCACCTGCGCCAGATCGTTGAGCGTGATCTTCTGCATATAATTTGCGTCGATATACCGCACGATCTTTTCGACCGCGTCAAAGGTGTTCCGCAGCAGCTGCGCCTTGCCCGTGCTCAGGCGCTCGGGCGGGAAGTACAGGCTCAGCATATGCAGAAGCGCGTACAGCGCGCTCTCAAAGCGCAGCTTTTCCTCGGCACCCTGTCCCTGGGCGCTCAGCATGAGCGACGCCAGATGCGCGCGGAGCAGCACGAACGGACGCTCGTTCTTCCGTCCGCCCTCGGAGCAGCAGGTAAACTGCAGGGCGTCCATATCGCCGTAGTATTCCCGGAAAAGATCCGGGGCGATATGCAGCACCATCGCGACGCTTTCCGGCTGTCGGGCAAGCGTGGCGTGGCCCTTGTTCGAGCCGATCAGAATGACGTCCGAGTCCCGCAGCAGATGCGATGCGCCGTCGATGCAGACCTCCAGCTCGCCGCGCAGGACCGTCATCAGCTCCAGTTCCCTGTGCCAGTTGTAGTGGTAGGAGCCGATATGATAGACGTACTGCTCCAGAAAGCAGCCGTTTTTTTCACATTGGTAGAAAAACTGCTCCACATTGCCACCGCCTTTCTCCTTCTTCTATCGTATCGCCCCACCCGCGATTGTCAATGGCATTTTTTCAGATCTTTGCACTTTTTATCCGGAGATCCGCGGCAGCGGGAGAAAAACGTAAGAAACCCCCGGTGCTGTTCACAGCGGAACGGCACCGGGGGTTGTTATCACATCGAGATCCAGCCGAGGGCGTTGGCGATGGAGCTGAGGAGGATGATGGCGGCGAAGAAGGGGCAGAGGAAGCGGATCATGGTGTTGAAGACCTTCTTCCGGCGGAACGTGGACTCGCCGAGCAGGACCTCCTGCTCGATCCGGCCGACGCCGATGACGCGGGAGACCAGCAGGCAGACGGCGATGGCCGCGATGGGCATCATGACGGAGTTCGTCAGGAAATCGAAGAAATCAAGGAACTGCATCCCGATGATCGTCACGCCTGCCAGCGGGCCGTAGCCGAGCGACGAGAGCGTGCCGAGCGCCAGCATGACGACGCCGACGACGGCCGTGGACTTCTTCCGGCCCCAGCCGAGCTCGTCCTGGAAGGTCGAGACGGCGCTTTCCGTCAGCGCGATCGAGCTGGTCAGCGCGGCGAAGAGCACGAGGACGAAGAACAGAATGCCGATGGCCGTGCCGAGACCCATGGAGTCAAAGACCTTGGGGATGGTGATGAACATCAGTGACGGGCCGGCCTTCAGCGCCGCCGGGTCGCCGCCGGAGAAGGCGAAGACCGCCGGGATGATCATCAGACCCGCCATGACGGCGATGGCCGTATCGAAGACCTCGACGTTGCGGGTGGAGCCCTCAATGGAGATGTCCTTTTTCATGTAGGAGCCGAAGGTGATCAGGATGCCCATGGCGATGGACAGCGAGTAGAACATCTGCCCCATGGCGGCCACGACGGTCATCCAGGAGAAATGCTCGATGTCCGGCACGAGGAAGTATTTGACGCCCGCCAGCGCGCCCGGGCGCGTCACGGAATAGACGGCGATGATGATCGACAGCACGACCAGCACCGGCATCATGAACTTGGACACGCGCTCGATGCCGTTTTCCACGCCCGCGAAGATGACCGCCAGCGTCAGCGCGGCAAAAATGACGAAGCAGAGCTCCGTGGATACGCCGTTCGAGATGAACGAGCCGAAATAGCCGTCGGCCGCGAGCTGGCTGCCGTGGCCGAGGACGTACTCGGCCAGGTATTTGACGACCCAGCCGCCGATGACCGAGTAATACGGCACGATGAGGATGGGGATGATCGCGTTGATCCAGCCGCCGAATTTCAGCCAGCCGGAGCTGCCGAACGTGCCGAACGCGCCGACCGGGCTCTTGCCGGTCATGCGGCCGAGCGAGGTCTCCGCCACGATCATGGTATAGCCGAACGTCATGGCCAGAATGATGTAGACGAGCAGGAAAATGCCGCCGCCGTATTTGGCGGCCAGATACGGAAAGCGCCAGATGTTGCCGAGGCCGACGGACGCGCCGGCGGCCGAGAGCACAAAGCCGATCTTTCCGGAAAACGTACTTCTTTTGTGTTCTGCGTGGTCCATGGTTGTCTCCTCTCTTCTGCCGCGCTGCGCGCAGCGGTATCAGTGTATCACAGCCGGCGGCAAAAAACGATCCCGCTCGCGGACAAAAGTCCGGAGAAGAAGGACAGAACAGCGGCAGAACGACGAAAAAACAGCGCCCGTCCACAGGACAGGCGCTGTTTTGCTGTTGCCGTGTCAGTTCATCTCTTCGATGTAGTAGACGTAGTCGAGGGAGCGGAGGGCTTCGATGATCTCGCCGTGCTTTTTGTACTGCTTGAGCTCGGCGCTGGCCACGGTGAAGGAGACGGTGAAGACGCTGAGGCCGGAATTCAAGTACGCGGGGTTCGACTCGATATCGTCGATGCGCATACCGAGCGCGCGGACGGTCGAGACGAAATCCGGCAGGTCGGACTTGTTTTTGAGCTCCAGATGGACCTCAAAGTGGTTCGAGCGGTCTTTCAGGTGCGTCTCGAGCGCGGGAAGGCCGGACATGCTGCATAGCAGCGCGAAAAACAGCACCAGCGCCAGCGTATAGAGCCCCGCGCCGAGCGCCAGCCCCACGATCCCGCAGCACCAGAGGCCGACCGAGGTCGTGAGGCCCTTGATCTGGTTTTTGGAGCTGAAGAGGATGGAGTTGCCGCTGATGGTCGTCATGCCGATGACGGCGGCCGCAGAGAGGACCGGGATCGTGACCGGCAGAACGTCCATGAGATACCGGTCGATGAGCATCGTGGCTGTGCCCGCGAGGCTCACAAGGATGAAGGTGCGAAGTCCGGCCGAGTGCCGCTTGCTCGAGCGCTCGCAGCCGATGATGGCGGCCAGGGCCATGCTGACGGCCAGCCGCAGAAAGATGGAGCCGAGCGTCAGATCTGCGCTCCACGGGCCGAGAAGTCCGGCGATCCAGTCTGTTTTCATGCTCTGTTACCTCCTGAGATAGAAATACCGCCGCTGGGCCTGCGTCTGGCCCAGCTGCTTTTCGGCAGCCTCGGTAAAGGCGGCCTCTTCCTCCGACACGTCGCTCTCCAGCGGCGGAAGCTCCGCCTGGATCTTCCGGATGCGCTCGATGAGCAGCTGCACGTCGGTTTTTTGTTCGCCGGTCTCGGTGACCTCCGCCACGACGGCGACGTCCTCGAGCCTGGTGGAATACGATCTGGATAAGTACAGCGCCAGCTTTGCGCAGCCGGGGCCGATGAGTTCATACAGGACGCTCGATGCGAGGATGACGGTCTGCAGGTCGCTGCCCATCGTGCCGCCGAGCGTCCGCGCGCCGAGGGCCGCGAGGCCGATGGCCACGCCCGCCTGCGGGATAAGGGCAAGGCCCAGATAGTTGCGCACCAGCCGGTCCTTTTTCACCAGCCGGCAGCCGAGCCATGCGCCCGCGTATTTGCCGAGGATGCGCACGAGGAAATAGCTCACGCCGATCACCAGCAGCGGCACGCCGTTGAGATCTCCGGACGAGGAGACCAGCGCGCTCAGCTGGAACGACATGCCGGAGCGCACGAAGAACAGAAGCAGGATCGGGGGGCTGAAATAGTTGAGCTGCTTGAAGAGCTTGTCGTCGTCCGCGATGTTGGTATAGACCGTGCCCATCATCATGCAGCCGAGCAGGGGAGACAGGTCCAGCAGCACGCACACGCCGCAGAACGCGAACAACAGCGCCACGGAGATGATGAGCTTATTGTCCTTCGACCGCTTCTGCGGCATCAGAAGCTTCATAAAAAACCCAAAGAGACTGCCGAGCCCGACGACCAGCAGATTCAGAACCACCGGCTTGCCGAGCGTTTCAAATGAAAATCCGCTCGCACCGCTTAAGGACGCCAGCGCGATGGAGATGGCGACCGAATAGAGGACCAGCCCCACCGCATCATCCAGCGCCACGATCTGCAGGAGGGTATCGACAAAATCGCCCTTCGCGCCCGTCTGCCGGATGGTCATCATCGTGGAGGCCGGGGCCGTGGCCGAGGCGAGGGCGGCCAGCACGATCGAGAATGCCAGATCGAGCCGGAGCACGAAATACGTCAGGATAAAAATAAAGACTGAGGCCAGAACGGCCTCCAGGATCGTGATCCAGACGACCTTCATGCCGTTTCTCTTCAGGATGTCGAGCTTGAAGAACTCGCCCGTGGAGAATGCGATGAAGGCCAGCGCGATATCAGAAAGAAAATCCGTGCCGTCGATGATCCGCTGCGGCACGAGGTTCAGAACATATGGGCCGATGAGGATCCCGGCGAGAATATAGCCCGTGACGTTCGGCAGCCGCGCGAGCTTGGTCAGCCGCGTCATCAGAAAGCCGGAAAACAGCATCAGCGCGATCGAGATAATGACCCCAGCGACCGGACTGGCCACGGCGATCAGTGCAGACAGATTCGTATCCTCACCTCATTTTACAAATTTGATAGGCTCTTTGGAAAAAATATTGCACCGTAGGACCAGAAAACTGGCAAGCCTCTGATGGCCACTGAAATTTCCGGGCATTTTCCGGGAAGTGCGCAGAAAAGGCTTGCAAACGGGCGGCAGAACCGATACCATATACAATAAGAGTATGCAGGGGAGGGACGGCGTATGATCCGGACGGGACCCTGCGTGACCGGCTGGCGCCGAGTTTGATACGCTGCCAGGATGGCAGGATAGGAGGCAGTTTTATGCATCAGGATGCACCGAAGCTTGTGATCATGGCCGCCGGGATGGGCAGCCGCTTCGGCGGGCTCAAGCAGATGGAGCCTGTCGACGACGAGGGTCACAGCATCATTGATTTTTCCATGTATGACGCCCGCCGCGCGGGCTTCCGCGATCTGGTCTTCATCATCAAGCGGGAGCATGAGGCGCTGTTCCGCGAGCGGATCGGCAACCGCATGGAGCAGTTTTTCAACGTCGAGTACGTCTATCAGGAGCTGACGGATATCCCCGCGGGCTGTGAGGTCCCAGAGGGGCGGATCAAGCCCTGGGGCACGGGGCAGGCCGTCGCCTGCTGCCGCAAGGTGCTGCACGGGCCGTTTGCGGTCATCAATTCGGACGATTTTTATGGCCGCACGGCCTTCCGCGAGATCTATGAGTTCCTCCGCACGAACGAGGATCTGCACCAGTACGCCATGGTCGGCTACCGCGTGCGCAATACCGTGACGAAGTTCGGCTCCGTCGCCCGCGGCGTGTGCGAGGTGCAGGATGGGATGCTCGTCGACATCGTCGAGCGCACGAAGATCTACCAGCGCGGCGAGCACGCCGTCTATACCGAGGACAACGAGACCTTCATCGATCTGCCGGGCGACACCATCGTCTCCATGAACATCTGGGGCTTTACGCAGCCGATGGTCACGGAGCTCTGGAAGCGGCTGGGGACGTTCTTTGCGGAGGATGTGCCGCAGGACCCGCTGAAGCGCGAGTTCTATCTCCCCGTCGCCGTCAACGCCCAGCTGCAGGCGGGCACGGCCCGCGTGCGCGTGCTGCCCTGCGAGGAGGTCTGGCACGGCGTGACCTACCGCGAGGATCTGGCCTCCGTCAAGGACGCCATCCGCGCGCTCAAGGCCGCAGGCGTCTACGAAGAACGCCTCTGGCCGGACACAAAAGATTGAGAGGAAACAATATGCAGTATCTTGGGATCGAAGCGGCGCTCAAAAATCAGCCGCTGCTGGACCCTGCGTTCATCCCCTTCGGCGTCTGGCGCAGGGAATATGAAAAAGAGGCGTCGCGCCCGTTTGCCCTCGCGGTCGAGCGCGACCACGGCGCCGTCTCCGTGTTTGAGACGAAGCTGCGCGGCGAGGACTTTGCCGAGGCCAATTACCGCTATATCGAGCGCTTTGTAAAGCTGCTTCTTTGGAGTGCGGGCGGCCTTCGCGTCTGGCTCTGCGGCGACGACGCGCTGACAAAGCGCCTGCAGGCGGAATACTGCCCGGACGGGCGGCGCGCGTTCGACGTGGGCTTCATGCAGGACGTGTTTGAGGTTCCGTTCGAGATCGTCGTCTGCGATTGGGCGCACCTGCCCAAACCGAACGAAAAGCCCATCCGCGTCGGCGGCCACACCAACGGCTGCCGCATCGGCTTTGACGCCGGCGGCTCCGACCGCAAGGTCTCGGCCGTGATCGACGGACAGACTGTCTACTCCGAGGAGGTCGTCTGGCACCCGAAGACCTCAGAGGATCTCAGCTACCAGTACGACGGCATCGTCAGCGCCTTCAAGACTGCCGCTTCCAAGCTGCCGCGGGTCGACGGTATCGGCGTCTCGTCCGCGGGGACGTTCGTGGGCAACAGCCCGATGGTCTCCTCGCTGTTTCTGAAGATCCCGCGCGCGCAGCGCGAGCAGGTCAAGTCCATCTATGACCGCGCAGCCAAAGAGATCGGCGACGTGCCGATCGTCGTCGCCAACGACGGCGACGTGACCGCGCTCGCGGGCGCGATGAGCCTGCAGGACGGCTGCGTCATGGGCCTTGCCATGGGCACGAGCGAGGCGGCCGGTTATATCGACCGCAACGGCGATCTGCTCGGCTGGTTCAACGAGCTGGCGTTCGCGCCAGTCGACCTGAGCGAGACGGCAGCCGTCGACGAATGGTCGGGAGACCGGGGCGTGGGCTGCAAGTATTTCTCGCAGGACGCCGTCATCAAGCTCGCGCCCGCCGCCGGCATCGCGCTGGACGAGGGGCTGACCCCCGCGGAGAAGCTCAAGACCGTGCAGGCGCTGGCCGAGGGCGGCGATGAGCGTGCAAAGGACATTTTCCGCACCATCGGTGCGTATCTGGCGCACACGATGCCGCTCTATGAAATGACATATGATATCCGGCACCTGATCGTGCTTGGCCGCGTTGCCTCCGGCGTGGGCGGCGAGCTGATCGTGGGCGAATGCTGCAGGATCCTGCGGGAGGAATACCCGGCGCTCGCCCAAAAGGTGCAGGTCATGCTGCCGGATGAGAAATTCCGCCGCGTCGGCCAGTCGATGGCCGCGGCCAGTCTGCCGGAGGTTCCCGATGCTGTTTAAACATGCAGAAATTTTCACGCCGCAGGGCTTTGTCCGCGGCGCATTCACCGTCGAGAACGGGCGGTTCGGCGAGATCCTGCCGCAAAGTCCCGACGCGGCGGGCACGGATCTTGGCGGCGCGCGCGTGATCCCCGGCCTGATCGATATCCACAACCATGGCAACTCCGGCGCGGATTTTTCCGACGGCGATCCGGACGGCATCCGGACGATGGCGCGCTATCTGGCAAGGAACGGCGTCACGTCGTTCGCGCCCGCGTCGATGACGCTGCCATATGATGTGCTCGCGCGCGCGTTCCGCGCGGCGGCGGACTACAACCGCGCCGCGCACCCCGGCTGCGCCCACCTGATGGGCATCCAGATGGAGGGGCCGTTCTTCTCCGAGAAGAAAAAGGGCGCGCAGAACGGCGCATATCTCCGTCTGCCGGACTTCGAAGCGTTCCGCGCGCTCTACGAGGCCAGCGAGGGGCTGCTGCGCATCGTGGACGTGGCGGCAGAGCTGCCGGGCGCAGTAGACTTTGCCGCGCAGGCCGCGAAGCTCTGCACGGTCTCCATCGCGCATACCGACTGCAGCTATGAGGACGCCGCGGCGGTCTTTGCCGCCGGGGCCCGCCATCTGACGCACCTGTATAACGCCATGCCCAGCATCCACCACCGCAAGCCCGGCCCAATCGGCGCGGCCTCCGAGCGGGAGGATGTGATCGCGGAGCTTATCTGCGACGGCCAGCATGTGCACCCGAGCGCCGTGCGCATGGCCTTCCGCCTGTTCCCGGGCCGGATCTGCCTCATCTCCGACGCGCTGCGCTGCTGCGGCATGCCGGACGGGCAGTACACCCTCGGCGGGCAGGACGTGTGGCTGGAAAACAATCTGGCCCGGCTGGCCGACGGCACGATCGCGGGCTCGGCCACGAACCTGTACCGCTGTATGCAGAAGGCGGCCTCCTTCGGCATCCCGATGGAGCAGGCCATCCGCGCTGCCACCATCATCCCCGCACGCCAGATCGGCCGCGAAGCCGAGATCGGCTCCATCGAGCCCGGCAAGCTCGCCGACTTCGTCGTCTGCGCCCCTGACCTGACCCCCAAAGCCGTCTACCTCGGCGGCGAGCTTGTGGAATAAACCAAAGCCGCCGCAGCGGATAAAGGCTCCCCTTCCAGGGGAGCTGGCGCGCAGCGCCTGAGAGGTTGTATCG
>ERZ808240.2822-NODE-2822-length-18100-cov-3.500360_pt1 | contig 18100 bp, 17 predicted proteins | sample MGYA00521084_ERZ808240 | MGnify/ENA primary metagenome ERZ808240 (study PRJEB31516, sample SAMN03275571) | gut metagenome | biome: mammalia-associated habitat; material: feces | host: Papio cynocephalus | place: Kenya | collected 2012-08-06 ... | reverse complement strand
ATTTATAAGAAAACCTCTAGAAAAAAACTAGGGGTTTGTCTACACTCTGAAAAAAATAGATATAAATCTATTTTCCTACTGGAAGCACACTTATTGAATTTACTACTTCTAATAATTGCTTTTGATCTAATACTTCTGACACTGCGTAATATTCTATACCATTGCTTATAAAACTTACAGAATTATCTGTTATACTTCCTATTGTATCTAATAGTATTTCTGGATCACCATACACCATAGTCATTTCATAATCATCGGTTACTGATACTGTTTGTTCTATTAATGTAAATGGTTTTTCACCGGCAAATGTTAAAATAACTCTTTCTCCATCATCTAGATTTATTGTATCTTGGCTTTTTAAATATGTATTTTCTGGCATATACATTGGATATATTATATCTTCAATTGTTTTTATTGTTGATGCTGTTTCAACATTTTTCATATTCTTATTTAAGTCAAAATAATCATCTTTGTAAGTTGCACCTAAATCAATTTTAGTAAATTTCATTTTCATTTTTATAATATTGTTATTATTTACTATTTCAACTGATGTTATATTAGCATTTTTATCTGTATATATATATTGTTTAGTTAAATTTCTATTATTAGCATAGTTAACGTTTGTTGTTATTTTATATCCATTTTCAGTTTCTTCTATTGTTTTTTCTTCATCGTTTTTAATATCTTTAATTAATGTCTGTAATAAGTATATTTGTGAATTATTGTATGGCCAATCACTTTGAAATTTGAAACTTTTATTTAATGATGGTGTAAGTAAGTATACACCTTCACTATTTTTTAATATTATTTGTTCATGGTTATTTGTTTTATTAATTAAATCTACTTTAAAATTGTCTTCCTTTTTATATGATACTTCTACATCATATGTATAATTATCTTCATTATTTATTATTTCTAATTCTCCTTTTATATAGTAACTATTTAGTCCATCTACTTTCTTTTCTAATTCTTTGATTACATCTTTTTTTCCTCTACCAAAGCATCCTGTCATTAGGAATACTGTCATAAGGATAATTAATAACTTTTTTTTCACTTTCTCACCTCATATGTATTTCACTTAATTATACGATTTTCTTATTACTTTATGAATATTTTTTTATTTTTTGTTTATCTTATTTAATAAGAAAGGAGTTTTTATGGAAACATTACAAAAAGTTGCTCTAGTTTTTACTATAATTGGTGGTATTATATGGGGCATTATAGGATTATTTAATTTTAACCCACTTGAAGCAATATTCTCAAATGTACTTATTATCCCAAGAATAATCTATATTATTGTAGGAATATGTGCTTTAATTAATATAGGTCTTTTATTTAATCATATAGAAAAATAACTTTACTGATGGTAAAGTTATTTTTTTGTTATTTTAATTTTTACTTTTTTCGTTTTTGATGTATATGTTACTCTTGAATCATTTCCTTCTACTAATACATCTACTTCATGTTCTCCTTCAGTTAATCCTGATAAATCTATATATGCATTAATATCAGTTGATTTTATTTGATCAATTACATTTTTAACACCTTTAACGTTTACTGTTACTTTTGCTCCTGATTCATCTACTGATTGAGCTTTATAGTTTTCTCCCAAATTTTTAGGCGTTATACCTACATCATTTATATCTTTAGAAGATATTTCTCCCAAACTAACATTTATTGTTAAATTGTTTATTGATAATGAATTTACGCCCACTGGCTTATTTAACTCTACTTTGTATTCTTTATTTTCTTTTAAACCCGTTACATCTATTTCTACAGGTATATATGTAAGATTTGATAGAACTTCTTCATCACCATATACTGTTACTTTTGTTTCACTAGAACTCATTGAACTTATTGCTTGTCCAAATGATACTTCTCCTTTTGGTATTATCTTGATTGGCAATTCCTTACTAGGAGATGTTATTTCTAATTCTACATCTATTTTTTGTGGAACTATTTCAACATCTACTACATTACCAACTTCATCATATGCTACTAAAGGAACATCTTTTATTGAAGTTGTTCCAACTTCTTGAGTAATAATATCATTAATGTTTACTAATGCTTTTACTATTGCTACTTTTTCTAAAGTTTTTTCTGAACCTTTTATTACTATCTTATCTGTATCATAATTAATATTTTTTATCGTTAAAGTTGAGTCTAATTTATCTTTATTAATTAAATCTACTGATAATGTTCTTGTTTCTGATACTTTTGGAGATATTATAACAGTTGCTACACTTGGATTTACCATATATTCTATATTACCAGCATTTTGTGAATATGTTATATTCACTTTATGTGTTCCTGGTTTTAATCCACTTAAATCTACTGTTACTTTTTGAGATGATGATTGTTTTGCAATATATAAATCTGTCTTACTACCTATTAATGTAATATCTACTGTTTCTGGTAAACCTTCTATTACATAAGCTTCTTCATTATATATAACATCTACATTTTGGTTTTTTAATACTTCAGCTGTATTATCATTAAATACTATAATTTTTTGATCTATTACTATAAATAGTAATATTGATAAAAATAATGATATAAATAATAAAGTATTTGTTTTTGTTAACCAATTTTCTATCTTTCTACCAGATCTATCAAATTTGGAAGTTATAAGAACTATTAACTTTGTTGTTGGAACTATTATTTTTCTATCTATAATTTTGATAAGGTTTTTAAAAAATATTTTAATTGCCTTGATTATTTTCTTCATTTTGTTCTTCCTCCTCATCTATTATGATAGATTTTTTTGGACGTAACTCTTCTAATAAAATCATCTTAACTTCGTCTAATGTTAAATTGTAATTTAACTCACCATTCATCGCTATTGACAATCTACCAGTTTCTTCTGATACTACTAAAGCGATACAGTCACCTGTTTCTGAAATTCCTAATGCTGCTCTATGTCTAGTTCCTAATCTTTTACTTATTTTTAAATTATCACTTGTTGGAAATACAGCCCCAGCACTAGTAATTTTATCTCCTTGAATTATTACACCACCATCATGTAATGGATTATTTGGAAAAAATATTGATACTAATAGATCTGATGATATATCAGCATATATTTTTTTGGAACGTTCAATATAATCACTTAAACTATTATCCCTTTCAATTACCATTAATGCTCCAATTCTTTCTTTCTTTAATACTTCCATTGCATTTACTATTTCATAGACTACTTTTTCTCTTTCATCAACTGTTAATACTTTATGTCTTCCAAGTAATTGACTTCTACCTAAGTATTCTAATACATTTCTAATTTCTGGTTGGAATATTACTATCAAAGCAAGTGGTCCCCAAGTTATTACATAGTCAAGTAAGTACCCTACAGTTACTAAATCAAATATATCACTTATAAATTTTAATGCTACTAAAATTAATATTCCTTTAAATATTAGTACCATTTTTACATTTTTTCTTAAATTTTTTAATATATAGTATAGAACTAACCATACTAGTAGTACATCTAATAATTTTGTGAATAGACTAATTATACTATCAAATGTCATAAATTACCTCCATATTCTATGAATGATTATATCATATATGGTTTAGTTTTTAAATAGATTGAATTATTTTTTTATTTTGAAAATTAAAAAAGCATTATTTTTTAATGCTTTTATACACCAATTTTATTTCCTTCTAATTTTAATTTATCTGCTATTGTTACAATAAATTCTGAGTTAGTAGGTTTAGCTTTGTCTATATCTACGCTATGTCCAAATATTTCTTCCATTAAGTAATAATTGCCTCTATTCCAACTAACTTCTATGGCATGTCTTATTGCTCTTTCTACTCTTGATACTGTTGTATCAAATTTATTTGCTAATTCTGGATATAATTCTTTTGTTATACCACCTATTATTTCTGGTCTGTTATATATAATTCCTATTGCTTCTCTTATATATTGATATCCTTTAATATGTGATGGTATTCCAAGTTCATGTAATACTTTAGTAATTGATAATTGTAAATTACTATACCCAAAATCTATATTTTTATTTTGAGTATTTTTTGTTGATACATCTATTATTCTTTTTTCTAAATCTTTTAAATCAAATGGTTTTAGTATAAAGTAATTGACACCAAATTCTGAAACTTGTCTTATTACATCACTAGCGTTGTAACTAGTTTCTACTATAACATTTTTATTTATATTTTTTTCTTTCATTTGTTCTAAAACATAGATTCCATCTTTTTTTGGCATTATTAAATCTAACAGTACCATGTCGATGTCTTCTATATTTTCTTCTAATAAATTTATTCCTTGTAATCCATCATATGCCTCATATTTTATTTCTATACTACTTCCTGCAAAATACTCCTTTATCATATTGATTAATGCTATATTGTCATCAATCATTAGTACTTTGATATTTTCCATACTTTATTCCTTTCCTTCGTAGTACTGCTATGATGCTATTATATCTCATTTTTTTAATAATTACTAGAGCACTTATTGTAAAATTTTGTCGAATAGAAAAAAGTATCATTGATACTTTTGATTATATTTTTGTTATTATTTTTAATAATTGCTTAGGATCCAAGCTTGCTTTACCTATTAATACACCATTTATATTTGGTATTTTTTTTATCATTTCTATATTATTTTCATCTACACTACCACCATATAATACTTTAACATCTTGTTTATATATTTCATATATTATTTCTTTTATATATGTTACTGTATCCTTTATATCTTGATTACTTGGTGTATTTCCACTACCTATTGCCCATACTGGTTCATATGCAATAAAAACATTATCTAAATTATTTATATTTCTTAAACCTAGTGTTAATTGTTTTTTTATTACTCGTGCTGTTTTTAACATACTTTTTTCTTCTAAGGTTTCACCTATGCATAGTATTACTTTTAAACCACATTTTAAACATTCTAACATTGTTTTATTGATATCATAATCATTTTCGTTAAATTTAGTTCTTCTATCACTATGTCCTAATATTACATATTTAACACCTAATCCATATGCTTGATTTGGCGATATTTCTCCCGTATATAGATTTCCATCACAATATATATTTTGTAATCCTACTGAATAATTATGTTTTAAAAAATATGGAACATATATTGATGAAGGACAAATAACTAAATTTGAATCACATGATTCTATTTCTTTTAAATATGGCGCTATATATCTAGGCAATAAATTCCCCTTTAAGTTAGCAATTATTAAAAATTCATTCATATTAATCCCTCTTTGTTCTTTTAAATATTTTTTCTAATATTGTTTTTTTTCTTTTTTTTGATATAGCAGATTTATACACATCTAATACTTTTTCAGCATAATATTTTAGTGAGTGCTCATTAGATGTTATTTTAGCTTGTATTTTCATTTTATCATACATATCTTTATCTTCAATTAAATTACTCATTTTCTTTATATATTCACTTTTTTTAGTAAATAAATATCCATTTAATCCATCTACTACTGTATTTGTAAAACTTTCATCATTTATAGCAACTACTGGTAGTGATGCTGCCATTGCTTCTATAACAGTTAATCCTTGTGTTTCAGTTGTACTTGCTGTTACAAATACATTTCCTAATGCATAATAGTATGGCATTTCATCTCTTGGAATTGCACCTGTGAATATTGTTGATTCTAGAATTTTATTTTTTTTGCATAACTTTTGATATTTTTCCATATCAGGACCATTACCTACTATCAAAAGTTTTAAATTTGGATACTTTTTTAGTAAAGTATGTTGATTATTTATAATAAATTCAATATTTTTTTCTTCTGCTAATCTTCCAACATATAATACCACAAACGAATTATTTAATTTATATTTATTTTTTAATTCTTCTATCTTTGATTGTTTTAATTTACTAACATCAAAATTTTCTACATCCATGCCTGTTGGTACTATATATATATTTTTATCACACTTATATTTTTCTTTGAATAGGTTGTAAGTTTTTTTACTTGGAACTATTAATTCACTTGTTGTTTTATCACAATAAAATTTTGTAAAATATTCGACTAATTTTTTACTTGATTTATCAAAATATCCATGTGTGATATAGTGAACATAATCTTCATACATAGTATGATATGTGTGTACTAATGGAATTCCAAACTGCTTAGCTATTATTCTAGCAAATGTTCCTACCCCAAATTCAGTATGAGAATGTATTACATCAAGATTCCATCTTTTTATCTTCTTTATTACACGAATTGGATAAATACCAGTTAATCTATAATCATAAATTCCTATTGGTATACCTGGTATGCGTATAGTTTTTCCATCATTTTCATATATGTATTTCATATTTTTGGTATTTACAGTGACTATATATACCTGATGTCCTTTTTCTTTTAATGCTTTTTCTAACATTTTTATACTTGTTGAAACCCCATTTATATATGGTGGATATGTATCTGTAAATATTCCTATTCGCATGTTAAGCCTTCTTTCTAAGTCCTAAAATAATTGCACCTAAAATCATTCCAAAATAATATGTTATAAATCTCCATAATAACATTATGGCATTTAAACTTGGTCCAGTTATAAAGTTTCCATAGAATGATATAAATCCATATTCTAATCCACCTGTACCTCCTGGTATAGGTACAAAAGCTCCAATTAACATAACATATGCACTAGTTACTATTACATTTACTATTGATACATTTAGTCCCACTCCTTTTATTATAAAATATGGTACTAAGTATAATAATGATAATGATAGTAATTGTAATAAAACTAATATTAAAAATTTTCTTTTATCTTTTAATAAAATTTTTGATCCTTCATTAAAATCTGATAAATATTTTTCGAATTTTTTTACTTTTTCTTCTTTATTTTTTATTATTTTTAATTTTGCTAGTAAATTAATTATAAAATTAACTACTACTTTATTTAATTTTTCAAAATATGTTATTGAAAATAAAACCACTATTACTAAAAAATTAATTATAAATCCTAATAATACTAAATTTTTTAATAATGAAACATTAGGAAAAAGTTTAAAAATATAATTGTAAATTACGGCAAATATCCCGAGTAATACCAATGCTGTTTGATAAATTATAAAGTTTTGAATTGAAACACTTGCAGCATTGATAACACTTATTCCATCTTTATTTAATCTATATATTTCATATGGTTGTCCACCTGTTGCGAATGGTGTTATAGCATGAAAAAAGTTAGTTTCTAAACCCATTCTAAATGATTGTTTTAAAGTATAATCGTTTTTGAAATATTTAACTACTATTTTTATTATAATACTTTTAATTAACATATACATCATATATATCAATATAGCTATTATAAATAATATTAAATTCATATTTTTTATTGTATTTATTATTTCATTATAATCATTTTTTAATGAAAAATATAATACTAATATTGTGATTAAAATAAGAATTAAAAAATTAATTATATTTTTTTTCATTTATTACTTCAACTCCTGGTAATTTTTTTCCTTCTAATAATTCTAGTGAAGCACCGCCACCTGTTGAAATGTGATCAAATACGTCTTTATATCCTAAATTTATAATAGCACTTGCTGTATCTCCACCACCTACTATTTTTTTTGCATCTATTTTTTTTAGTATTTCACATATTCTTATTGTTCCTTCATCGAAAGGTTTTATCTCATATACTCCTAATGGTCCATTCCATATTATTGTTTTACTTTTTTCTAAATATGTTCTAAATAGTTTAGTAGTATTATAACCGATATCCAATCCTATTTCATCTTGTTTTATTTCATTTATAAAACACTGTCTAGATTCTACATTTTCTTTTATTTCTTTAGCATTGACACTATCAATTGGTAATATTATTTTACCTTTATATTTTTTTAATATTTTTTTACAAAAAGCTATACTTTCTTCATCTAATAATGATGATCCTATGCTGATATCTGATGCCTTTAAAAAGGTATAAGCCATTCCACCACCTATTAGTATATAATCAGCTCTTTTTACTAAATTTTTAATTAATTTAATTTTATCATTTACTTTTGAACCACCTAATATTATTGCTATTGGTCTTACTGCATTTTTTAAGTCTAAAGCTTTTAATTCTTTTTCTACCAAAAATCCTATTCCACAAGGTAAATTAGATGCAATACCGACATTTGACGCATGACTTCTATGACATGTTCCGAATGCATCATTTATAAAAATATCCCCTAAACTAGCCCAATACTTTCCTAATTCCGGATCATTTGAACTTTCTTTTTTATTTTCTAAATCTTCATAGCGTGTATTTTGTACTAATAATACATCCTTATTTTTCATATTACTTATTTTATCTTCTAACTCTTTTCCTCTTGTTGTTGATGAAAATATAACTTTTTGATTTAGTAATTCTTCTAATTTAGGTACAACTATATTTAGATTATTTTTTAGTTTATCTTCTTCCGTTTTTATTCTACCTAAATGTGATAAAAGTATAACCTTAGCATTTTGTTCTATTGCATACTTAATAGTTTCTAAACTCATTTTTATACGATTATCATCAGTTATTTTTCCATCCTTTATTGGTACATTAAAATCTACTCTAATAATTACTTTTTTATTATCCAAATTAAAATCTCTTATTGTTTTCATATTTTCTCCTATTTAAAACTATAGTTCAATCTATTTAATAAAGCTGTTTTTATTTCATTTTCGTGTTCTTCATCCCTTGAATCACTTAATAAATTAATTAAATTTTCTGCATCTGTTACTTTTGATGATGATGAATCATTAGTCAATATTTCGATAGAATTTAATGCATTTATTATTTTAGCCTTTTCTTCTTCATATTTTTCTAAAGAAAAATATTCTGAATAATATATTAACTCATACCTATATATTCCTTCTGAATCTTTTTTTGCTAAAATAATCATTTCATCTTTATCTTTTTTGATTTGATTTGATGTTTTAGGATTTATTAAATTACTATTTAAATAATTTTTTAGTAACAAATTTTCTATTCTCACATATGTAATTTTATCTGTTTCTTTTAATTCTATATAATCATCTCTATTATCAGATATATAAGATGTTGCAGACAAGAATAAATTTTCATTAAATGTGTTTATCTTCCCTTCTTCTGCTTGTTTTAACATTCCCGTTATTGCTGGTATTGATAATAATAATATTGCTCCCATAAGTGCGAAAACTGCTAATAATTCCACTAGTGTAAACCCTTTTTTCATATACTCACCCACTATACCAATTATATATTATATTTCTTAATATGTAAACAAAATAGACCTAAAAAGGTCTACATTAATATTATTTTTTTAATACCCATTCTTCATATCCACCAATTATATTTATAGTTTTAAATCCATAATTTGATAGTATTTGACAAGCTTTTTTACTTGTCATTCCACTTCTACAATATATAAAGTATTTTTTATTTACATCTAAATATTTACTTGGTGAAACTATTAATTTTTCAAATGGAATATTAATTGCACCATCTATATGTTGATTATTATAACTTTGTGAATTTCTAATATCTATTATATTTATTTTTCCGATCATTGGTAAAAGTTCATCGATTGTTATATTTGACACTTTAACCACCTAATTTATTATATGCTTTCAGTGTTTATTATGTAATTATAAAGACCAAAAAAACTGATGATTATTCATCATCAGCAAAAAAGTCATCAAAGAATTGATCATCTGTCACTTCTTCTTGTTTAAATACAGGTGGTTCTTCTTTTTCTACTATTTTATTTTGTTCTTTTAATTTTTCTTGTTTTTCTTCTTCTTCTAATTCTGCTATTTTAGCATCTATTCTTTTTACTAAATCATCAAAATTAGTATTATTTGGTTTAAAAGGATTAGCACTTTCAAATGGATTAAATGGCATACTAGGTGCTCCTGGCATTTTAGGCATATCACTACCTAACATTTCATCAATCTTCTTTTGTCTTTTTTCTTCAACAATTTTCTTTATGTCAAACATATGAATTTCTTGTTTTTCTCTGGTTGGATATGTAGCTTTTGGATATGTTTTTCCCCACATACCTTGTTTATCCATTTTCCATGCTGGTTCCATTTTTGTTTTAAATGGCATCTCTCGTGTTCTTAATATTACCATTGTATACATTGGTAAACGTTGCAAATCTGATACTGTAATAAGTGGTGTTGATGCTGTTTTATCATCTTTTTTAGATTTTACTTCCCCACACATTTTGCTTATTTCTTCTAAGGCAGATAGTTCTGAACTTATTAAATAAATCCAGTTACCACAGTTACCTTTTATTGTATCTCCCTTTTCTTTACCATATACATCTGATAATTGAGCAAAGTTTTGAATAATAAATGTAAATCTTATTAATCTAGAACGTGCAGCTGTTACCATTGCATCTGCATCTTTAAGAGGTGGCATATTAGCAAATTCATCTAGTATAAAGTTTGTTTTGAATGGTAATTTACCACCATTTTCAAATGCTACATCAACTAATGTTTCATAACATTGTTTTACAAATATTGTAGCTAGTGGATGATATGTCTTTTTTTCATCATGAATTATAATAAATACTGCTGTTCTTTTTCTTCCAATATCTTTCATATCAAAGTCACTATGTGATAGCATCTCTGATAAATTTTGTTTTGCTGAAAATATTTTTATTTTTTGTTTAAATACTGATAGAATACTTCCTTTTGTATCAGCTGGTGCCATAAGTGTACTAGCAACATTTATATATGCTGGAGATGCTTGATCTTTATCAGCAAAATATTCTTTCATAACTGTTGTTCCACCAATTTTTTCTTCACCAACTGTTGTCATTAAGTTAATTGTGTTTAGATTAATTTCTTCTTCTTTTGCGTCTTCAAATAAAGCTAATGATAATCCCGTAAAATAATCAGCTGATGTATTTTCCCAAAATGGATCTTGTCCTTTACTTGATTCATCATATAAGATGTTTTTAGCTAAGTCATCTAGTAATTCTGTTGCTTTATCAATATTTCCCTCTTTATATAAACTATATGGTAATGTTAATGGGTTCCAACAATTACCATTTTGAGGATTACGGAAATTTAATAATACTATATTATAGCCTTTTTCTCTTAATTCTTCTGCATTTCTTTCATATATTTCACCTTTTGGATCGGTAATAATCATTGATTCGCCAGCTTTAGCTAATGTTTTTACCATTGGTTGAACTATACTTTCTGTTTTACCTGATGCAGTTTGTCCAATTACTAAATTATGCCATTCTCCAGCATCTACCCATATTTCTTTTCCATTATTGATTAATGGTATACCTGCATATTCTGTACTTTCTGCTTTTGGATCTATTTTTTTTAAGTTTTTCTTCATTTCCTTATCAGTAGCCCATCTTGAGTATCCTTTTTCTTTTTTAGGTGATGCTGAAAAACCAAAACCTTTTTCTCTATCAAAGAAATATGATGATACACTTGTAAATACAACTATTAGTACTGCAATATATATTATCATTGTTAGAGGAAATAAATCTTTTGAGAATGCTGGAAATGGATTAATACCAGTTAATTCACTTCCACTAACTAATGCCATAATATTACCAACAGCTATAGCTATAAAGAATAGCAAAAATATAGCAAATATAATAAATATTAACCAGTCTCTAGGTTCTGCTCTTAATTTTAGTTTCATTTTACTTCCTCCTATATTTTATTACTTTTTTCACTTTTTGATTTTACTACAAAGTATACTATAACACCTACTATTAATAGTATCAACATAAATACTGCGATTGCTAATACATATGGTTTATTTACATTTTTTTCTATTTCAAAATATATATCAGCATTATTTATGTTTTCTTTAGTTATATACCAATAATAAGTATTATTTTCTACCTTAGAAGCATTGTGATTTACAACTTTGTGATTTGTTTTTATTTTTATTTCTAATTCATCATATTTTAATTCATCATAATCATTATATTGATATGGTAAACATGTAAAATTCTTACCAGTTCTTATTATATATTTATCATCAGTAGTTTGTATATTATAACTTTCAAAACAAGATAAAAAATTAGTTTTTTTGTATGTTTCTAAATTATAACTTGTCGTATATGTTACAGTATCATCTACTACTTCTTTTTTATAATTAGTATCTGATAAATTAACTAAATCTACATCTACTGGTATTTCTGTAGTTACTCCATTTATTTTTAATGTTTCGTATATTGAACTGTCTTGTATTGATAATTCATAACTACATGTACACCCAGTTACTAATAATAGCATTATTAAAGTAAATAATTTTTTCATATTTCACCTCTAATATAAATATACATATCCATTAAATGTACCATCTTTTCTACGTAATTGTTCTATAGTGTAATCTTTTTTGCTCATTCTTACTACAGACCATAAATCATCAGTTACATACCAATCTCCATTGCTTCCTTTTTGTCTCCAGCCTTCTGATATAGTTACTACTATTTCTCCTTTTGCATTTGTTTTTACAGCTTCTACAATTGCTACGTGTCCATATGTACCTTTTGTCCAAGAAATTATTGATCCTGCCTTCGGAGCATTTATATCCCTTGTCTTTTTAAACAAATTACCATCTGGATTTTGATACCAATCTTGACCATTACCTCTTGTATTACGTATTGAATTAATTAGAACTTGTTTTTGTGATTCGGATATATCTGATGCTGCTATTATTTCCATTGCTCTATGTTTAGCATACCATACACATTGTCCAAATAAAGTGTTTCCTCTATATGAACTAATATCAAAATTAAAGTAATATCTATTTTTCAAGTCGTTTACATTGTTAGGTATATCTGAAACTATACTGTTTCCTGGAGTTGATATCTGTGCTGATGAATAAAATGTGCTTAAAATTTTATCATATGTATAACCCTGTGTTTGTAAATATCTACTACCCCACTGACTCATACCACGTCCATGACCACCATCTAACCATACTCTATTTCCTTTGGAATTTGTACCCCAACATCTATCATTACTTTCATCTTTTAATTCACATTGACAATTTTTATATGTCCATGTTTTTATATTACTTTCTACCCAATCAGTAGGTATTTTAACACCTGCTTGAATTGTATAATATTTGCTATCTTTTGATGAATAACAGAAAGCATCATATTCCGTAGATATATAATTTCCACTACTATTAACTAATACTTGTCCAGCTGTTTCTTCTGCTGCTCTTTTTGCTTGAGATGAATAGTTAGGATTCATTGTTTGCTTTGAAGCTGAATTTTCTATTGGAAGACTACAATTATTTGTAACTCTTAAAACATAAGTTCTTGCTGCTACTGCTTGTGCCTTCATACTTTCAATATTATTTCCTTGATACCAAGAATTTTCATTTTGTACTACACCGGCTACATACTCTTCTAATGAATAAACACCTGCATAGTTTCCAGTTACTACAACTCCTGGACAGTTAATAGCTATATTTGTTAAACCAGAATTTAAATTTTGGTTTGCCCTTTCATATATTTCTACCACTATTTTCTTATTTGTTGATAAAAATTTTTCTTCATCAATATTATAATCACTACTTATATTTGTATATATATATCCGTTTTTTGTATCACCGTCATATGTTGTATCTAATGTATCATCTTTTGTATCATATTTTCTTCCACTAGGAATACAATCAGCTGAAGAATCAGGATGTATGTCAACATCTAATTTTCTTATTTCACCATTATAATTTTCATGAACTTTTCCATATAGTAAATATGAAATATACTTATCATTGCTTATTCTGTAATAGCTTTCTTCTCCATTAGTTCCTAATACTATCTTATCAGATGATACAGAACAAGAATTTCCACTACCTTTATATAAATCACCATATTCTTGATATAATTCTACTTGTGCTTCAGCTAAATCATCAGCGTCTTTTAGTAATTTATCAACATTTTCATCACTAAATAATTCCATGTCAGAAATTCCATATGACTGTGTTTCTAATAGTAAATCTATATTTAATTTAATTGGTTCTCCATTTTTGTCTTCGTATTTTTGATAATCATTGTATATTTTTTTTAAGTGTGTGAAATATTTTCCTGCTGGCGAATTTAAACATTCTTTTTTGCCAACATCGCTATCATTATTAAGACACAAATTCATATATACTAATGTATCAGTTAATTCATCTTCTGTTGCTGTACCTATTATATAATTTTTTACAGTTGTATTTGAATTTAATTCACTCTCGTCGTCTTGATTAGTTACCCCAGCAACTGATATTACTATTATAATTACTATTATAAAGATTACTGCTAATATACCTATCATAAATTTTACAGGCATTGTTACCGTTAATGGGGCTGCAAAATTTTGTTTATCAAAATTAGTACTCTTTGATAAATTGTCAGCTAATGATGATGGAACTCCAAAAGCCTTTAAAAATGACCCTTTTGCTTTATTTTTTATATTTCCTACTGGACTATTTGAATTACTTTCATCAGTTTCTTGTTCTTGTCTTTTTCTTTGATTTAACCTAGATGCTTGTAAATTATTATATACATTAGCATTATTTTTTCTAATACTATTTAATTTTTGTATATCACTTGATGAATTACTTTTATTTATATTATCTTTGTTTAATTTATTATTTTTTAAATTGTTTAATTGGTTGTTTTTATTATTTACTAAATTGTTTTTATTATCATCATCTTTTTTATTTGATGATTTATTTTTAGGATTAAATGGCATGCCATTTGAACTTTTATGGGAAGGAATTTTTTCTTCCTTATGATAATTCATTTCTTCTATATTTTCTAATTTATCTTTTAAATATAAAGGATTATTTTCATCATTTACTTCTTCTTCAAATAGTTCTTCTATTTCTTCTTCATTATTATCCAAACAGCATCACCACCTTACTATTATAATCCTCCACCACTACCAAATGAATCTAATTCTTGTTCTGTAGCAATAATATTAATTTGCATTCTTCTACTACCACATACAAATAATGCTTCTCCTTGGTTATAGCGTTTAATATTTTCTTTTTCATTATCGTTTAAATCAATTAATTTTGCTAAATCTTCTACAGCTTGTTTTCTAAGTCCCATAACTATATAATATGAAGCATTATCAAATATTGCTTTACCTTGTGTTATAACACTTGGATCACTAAAATCTGTAGGTTGTTGAGTAATAATAATTGTTCCTGTATTGTACTTTCTAGCACGTCTTTGAATTTGCGCTAAGAAATCTGCTCCTAACGTATTATTACCTGATAATAACACATGTGCTTCATCAACCATTAGTGCTGTATTAACATTTTTATTTAAAGTTAATCCCCATGCATATTTTAATATATTAAAGAATAATGCATTCTTAATATTATTATCTGCATTCATTAATTCTCTTATATTAAATACAATTATTTCACTATTTGGTTTTATAGTTGTATGTCCATCAAAGTAATATTTTAATTCCCTTACTAATGGTCTAATTTTTAATTCTAATCTTTCCATTACTTCTTTTTCACGTGTTGCTTCAGTCATAGAAGTTAATCTACCTCTAATAGTTGCATACACATCTGTAAAAGTTGGATAATCTTCACTTCTAAATTTTGTAAAATCTGCATTAAAGTCCATACCAAATCTTCTATATGTTTCTATTACAATTTCACTAAACATATTTAGAACATCTTCTTCAATAGATGGGTCATAATATTTTAAGAAAGCTTTAATACTTTGTAATGTTCTTGTTAATACTGTATATCCAAGTCCACCTTGAATTTCCTCTTCATCAGCATCTATTATTACTTCAAGAGGATTTACCATACCAAATTCTCCACCTTTTCCTAGATCAATAAAATCTCCTCCAAAGTGTTTTGTCATTTCCTCTAATTCACCTTCTGGATCAATTGCAACTACTTGACAATTATTTCTTATATGTGTTCTAAGTAGAAGTTTTGCTGCTGTAGATTTACCACTACCAGAAGTACCTAATATAATTACATTAGCATTATTTCTATTGTGTTCTTTTTTTATTTGATATAAAAATTGATTAAATAAAATTACACCACCAGAAAAATCTACACCTAACAAAGTTGCCAATCCAGGATCTTTTATACTATCAAATATAAATGGATACATTGCTGCTAGTGTTGGTGCTGGAATTGGTGTTCCAATTCTTTCCTCTATAGCTTGTTTTGGAAATATTGGTATTATTGATTTAAATACACTTTCTTGTTCAAATCTAAGTGGGAATGCATTCATTTCCATAGCTCCCAAATAATTTTTTACTTGGAATTTTTTTTGATTTAATTCTTCTTCACTATTAGCAGTTATCATAATATGCATTTGAAAATCATATATTTTTTGCTGTGAAGATGCTAATTGTGTAATAAATTGTTCCAAAGACTCATAGTCTTGACTAATTCTTTCTTGTAAAGTTTTATCATTTGTTTCTTGATATCTTTGTTTTAAATCTGCTATCTCTTTATTTAACATTTTTCTAAGTACTGTAAATGGAAGAGGTATATGTTTAATTACAACTTTTATTCCTGACATACTTGTTAGGGATGCCAAATATCCTGGTTGAATATATTTAGGGTATGAAACTACTGTTAATATAGTGCAACATTTATCACTAGTATTAAAACTATTTGATTTAAATTCAAGCCCTTTTGGAGCTATTTGACTCTTAATATTCACCTGGCATCACCGTCCCAAAATTTGTAGTTTGTCCCCCATTTAAGAAATTATCTAATATAATTCTTAAATCATCATTTGTTACTTGTGAAGAATTTAATCCTGCACTAGCAAAGTTTGTAATTAAATTTCTTATTCTTTTATTTATTAAATCTTGATTTTTTTCTTTAAATAATAAGTAATATTCTGTATCTACAATATTATTCATAGTAAACATATTTGCTTTATTTATATCATCAATTATAACTTTTCTTTTTGCTTGATCTTGTGTTGAATTATATAATAATTGTAATTGTGATAAATAAACATTTATATCTACTGGTCTATCTGCTACTATAATCCAAAATTCATAATCTATCATATTATAAACGTTTCTTAAATTAGCAATAATTGCATTTTGAGTATCATAATCAAGTATAAATATATTTCTTGGCATTATTTTAACTCCACAGACCTTTTCATTATTGTCAAGAATTATCATACCATTTGTAATACTTTTTACTGGTATGAAGTCTTCTGTATATTTACTTTTTACTTGTTTCTTCGCCATCAGTTACACACCAACCTTTCCATATAAATGTCCTTCTTGTAGTAAAGAATGTCCATACAGACACTAAAAATAATCTAACATTATGATAATTTGGTACAGGAAATACAAGAAATCCAGCAATTGATACAGGAAGTATCGCTATAATTGCTAAAGCGATATTTCCTATATTTACAGTTATCATTAATATAAATGTTATAAGTATTCCAACTCCTAATATTATTAAATCTATTGGATAAAATAATCCAAATATTTTCATTGATTTTTTACTATTTGCTGGAATTAAGAAAGTATCATTCATTTTTTCATCCCCTTTTTATAGATGCCACATTTCAGTTTCTAATTCTCTGATTTTTGCTTCCACTTCTTTATATTCTTCTGTTTTAGAATAGTTTAGAACTCCATATCTTGCCTTAATTTCTGATTCTTCTCTTCTATACTTTTCTAATTCTTTTAATATATATTCTTTTCTGTCATTTTGACTATCTGATTGAGTTGAATCACTTTGTGATTGATTAGAATCTGTTGATTGAGTATTACTTGCTTTTTCTCTATATCTTCTTGCATCTTCTAATTTAGCTTCCATTTCTTTTTCTTTAGCTTTAATTTGTTCAGCTAAATAGTCATGTCTAGCTTTATCTCTTGAATATTTATCTGTTACAGCATAATCATCACCATATATTTCTGCTGCATGTGAAATATTATTATCAAGATTATTAAATTCATTTCTTAAAGCATCAACCTTCTTTGCAGAATAATTATTGACATGATATTCAATTTCATTTGCTGCCTCTTCTGGATACATTTCATCCAATCTTGATCTTTCTGTCTTTGCTTTGTTAATTTCTTCTGTATATGCAGAAATTTCTTGACTTAATTCATTTCTTTGTTGA
>ERZ808240.2821-NODE-2821-length-18105-cov-29.326648_pt1 | contig 18105 bp, 21 predicted proteins | sample MGYA00521084_ERZ808240 | MGnify/ENA primary metagenome ERZ808240 (study PRJEB31516, sample SAMN03275571) | gut metagenome | biome: mammalia-associated habitat; material: feces | host: Papio cynocephalus | place: Kenya | collected 2012-08-06 ... | reverse complement strand
ATGAATATTTTGATTTGATAGGTGCATATCTTTCTGATTTGCAGATATTTATTGCTGATATCGATGATGATGGTGATGTTACAGCATATGATGCTGAATGTATCCTTAATAAAGCTACAGGAAATATCTGAAATATAAACACCTCAGAAAATTTAATTTCTGAGGTGTTTCATTGCTATCCTGCAAAAATTTAGTCATCACCTCCAAAGTACTCACTTGCATCATAGTAAAAGTATGTATAGTCATCACTTTCTTTTCTTGCTTCCCTGTACTGCGTCAGTGCTTCGTATATCATCTCTGCAACTTCGATGTTATTTGCATATGCTAAAACTGTACGTTTGAAGCGGTATACTTCAACTACTACCTGTTCATTACTACTTAACTCCGGTTCCCAGTAAGCTGCTGAATCAGCAGCAGCAATATAAAAGTATTTATTTTTTCTATACTGTGTCAGTGCTTCGCATATCATAACAGCAGTTTTTTTTGTTATTTGTTCATTCAAGTTATTTTCTGTACATCCGATAGCTCTGAGTTTGCCAGCTGAATCTTCAATGATAGCTTGTCTAAAAATCTGTATTACTTTTTTCACCTACTCGTATAATATATTTATGGGTAATTTAAATAGTAAAAAGACTTCAAAAGAAATAACAATCTTTTTAACTTATTAAATTTTTCATAATAATTATTTATAATAGTCTTTTATAACAATAAAAAGTGCTATAAAGCCCAAAATACATGATAATAAAATCAACACAAAGCGTATATATTCTATAATCATTTTTAATTTTCCTTTACTTTATTCAGTTAGAATTTTTATTTCTGAATATATTCTTTTGCCTGAACTGCATCTTCATCAGGAATATGAAGCAACTTTTTTGAAGTGAATTTTAATATTGCCTTTGAAACTGCCATAAGAATATCGTCAATAAAAAGAAATATTGTTGGCAATACAAATGTAAGAACATAGAATTCCCATCTACGCAGAAGCCAGTCATCGGTATATGTAACCGCAAAATCTATTACAAGTATAACAAGCCATACCGGATATATTTTTACAAGAATAGCTTTTGGAACTGACAGTACGGCAGCTGCAAGACTTATCACCACAGCAGCTGCATTCAGTAAAACAGCAAGAAATTTCATTATTAATCCTCCCTGAGAACGAACACTATTTCTTTCATTATAATATTTTCAATCCAGAACTTTTTAGCTGTTTCCCATTTCAGTACAGCATTGAAATCTGATTCAGGACGAGGATTATCTCTGCGGTAGATTTTATCAAGTTCTTCATAGCGTTTTTCGGCTTCGATATCGATTTTACGGGGAATGATTGCCCATTTGCATTCAATGACAAGCAAAGTTACATCAGCACTGTGTTCTGACTCCATCCAGTCCTGCCACATACGACCCCATTTGCCTATAACAGGGCGTTCCTCAAGCAGCTTTATTTCTTCGGGGTTATCAGTATAAGCCATTTCATTGCAATACTGACCGGTTGAATTGATTTTTTCATTTTCCATAATAAATATTACCTCTTTCTTTTTTATTATCAAGCCTGTTTAGATTGAAAATAAGTCGTCCGCCTGAATTATGGTAAAACCATAATTTCTGTATTTGTTTTTGGTATGAAAAATCATTGGTTAACAGATAAAATCATTAATAACCCATAACGGGTGACCAATGGTCGCCCCTACAAATTGGCGTTAAATTGAATTCATATTTTTATACCATTCAGCAATAAAAGCAATTTCTTTATGAAAACTGTTATGTTCCGGATTAAGCTTCGTATATTCTTTATAGTATGTTTCATACTCTTCAAGCTCTTTTTTGTATTCTTCAATATCTTCAGAGCTTTCATTTTCAGAAAAAACAACTGTTAATTCATAAATTTCTTTAGCTGCATAATCACCGTATTCATTAAGAATATAATTAAGAAAACTATTATTTTCATTAATAGAATCAAAGCAGCATCTGTCGAACCACTGTTGTGCATACATTCTTTCATCAGAACCATTTGAATATTCTCCGTCAAGCAAATCGCTTATGAAGTTTTCCAGAAGTTCTTCAGGAGTAATGCCTGATATTCCTGTTTTCAGAAAAAGCTGTTTTATATCAGCATCAGAAAGATTAAGACTGAATGTTTTAGGTTTTCTTATTTCCATAATAAAATACTCCTTTACTTGTTTTACAATGTTATTGTATCATATAGCCGTGTATATGTCAATACTGTAATAAACAGTTTGTATAGTATGACAAAAAACAGGCTTCAGATTTGTTTATTGTGCATATAGCCGTATATATTGATGATATGCTATAATTATTTTTGAGGTGAACTATATGGAATCAAAAAGTACAAGAGGAAAATACAGCGAAAAACAGAAAAAAGCAACTATGAAATATCTTAAAAACAACCGTGACAAACTTACTCTTACTCTGCCGCTGGGACTGAAAGAACAGTACCGCAGTCATGCGGAAAATAACCGTGGAGTCAGTCTGACAGCTCTGATATGCAAGCTTATTGATGATGATATCCAGAAATATAATTCCGAAAAAAATAACTGATATTTTAATGCAGTCTGAATTTTCAGTCTGCATTATTTTTTTAATTTTTCAGTATGCTTTTTCTGTTCAATTAATTTTGTTATAAAATCCTTATGACTCATATCATCGTACCAGTTTTTTATCAGTCTGTACTGTCTGATTTTTTCTTCATAGGCTTTGAAATTTTCAGTAAGTTTTTCTGACTGGATATATAATTTTTCACTTGCTTTCTGAACTGAATCAAGAGTATTCAGACTATCCGGAATATTATATTTTTTTATATATGACTGTGCAATTTTGAACTTGATTTTTTCAGCTTCCGAGATACTTTCTGATGGTTTGTCCTTTAATTGAAAATATATTTTCAAATTACTGATTAAAGTTCTGTACTGCTCCTCCTTTTTTAGCAAAGAGTTGATTTGATTTCTTGTACTTTCATATATTTTTTCAATATCTTCAAGCCGGTTTTCAAGCATATTTATAGATGATATTTTATCATTTCTGATTATCTGAAGCTGATTGACTATGTGACCGATTGTATAGTCATTTTTCAGTGAATAAGGCTGTTTTCTATCAAATTTTTTCTGAATTTTACTGCCTGCAAGAACTAATTTTTTTACATCATTGAACCGCTTTATGTACAGTTTTTCAATATGATTTTTTTCTTTGCATTCTGTTTTATCAGGTGTATTTTTTTCTTTTACAGCAAGAGTAATTCTGTCTGTCAGACTCTGTTCATCATAGCCGTTTCCCAATGATTTTATACGGATAAATCTTTGCTGTTCAGGAGCTTTTACTGCAATGTATTTTCCTCTTTTTATTTCATATCCGTCGGCTTTCAGACTATCAATAAGCTGTTCAAAATTTTCAACATTATATACAAGAGTATCTATCTTATTTTTTATTGATTGTTTCCATGAGATGCCTTTCTTTCTGGCATCCCATTCTTTATATGACAAGGACTTTTTGTCATTGTTTTCAGTGATAGGTTTTATATCATATTTCAATGAAATTTCGTCTGAGAATTTTCTGACTTTCTCAAGACTTTTTTTATTGCTGCTGTATTTTTTTCCGCTGAAATCATAGGGATTTATTATTATATGACTGTGAATATGCTTTTTGTCAGTATGAGTTGAAATGATTATCTGACGTTCTTTTCCGAATGCTTTTTCAGCCCATTCATTTGCAATGCTGTGTGCAAGTTCAGGAGTAATATTTTCATTCGGGGAAAATGACTGTATAAAGTGAAAAAGTTTGACGGAAGTCTTTTTATTTTCAGATTTCTTTTCATCAAATCTGTCCTTTGAGTAATTTTCAAATACTGATTTCATTTCATCATATGCCAGTGTCGGCACAGCTGAACAGTTAAGACCTGTAACATAAATCAGATTATCCGTTTTATCCTTGTTTACTATGTATGCTATACTTCTTGCTGGCGTAGAGTGGACAGATAAACATTTAACATATGGCATATCTCCTCAAACTCCTTTTTCATATATTCAATATCATCACAGTATACAGAGCCTGTTTCATTCAGTCGTCTTGCCATCTGATTATAACTTGATGAAATTCTGTGCAGCTCTTTTAATACATCTCTGTGTTCAGGAGTATTGATAATTAAAACTTTACCTTCAACTGAAATTTTCTGAATATATGTACCTGTTTTCATATTAAGCTTTTTTGCTTTTTCTTCAACAATGCTCCATTCTTCCTGTGAAAAATGAATCAATTTCTTTTTATGATTTTCTGATACAGGCATAATAAAACTCCTTTTTATTTCTGTTTTTTTCAAGAGGGTTTTAGGGATTCCCTAAGTATGTTTTCTGAGAAATCCACGTCTTGAATAAGATGACGGATTTCCAGAAAAAGTGAAAAGATATATATCTTTTCTATGCTTGCTACGCATGACCTGCCCCTAATCTTCACTTTCAGGTGAAGATTTTTCGTCCGCAGACGAACCACTTCTTCGTTTCCCTTATTATTAGATTTATAAATGAAAATAATAAAAGAGCTGCGTAACAAAAAAAGAATAACAAATACTTGACAGTAATTCCATAATATTATATACTGTCAATAATCATTAAGAGGTTATAAGGCTTGTTGGTTTTGAGATACTGCCTTATTGATTGTATTACTAATCTCGGAGAAAGAATTATTATATTCTTTCTCTTTTTTTTTGCTCTTTCATATTTTACTGGGACTTTCTCAGAAAAATATTTTATACTGAAAGGGTGCTTTTATATTATGAATTTGCTTCATTTTATTGATGATGAAAATGTATCAGAAATCAGAATCAAAAAGAAAAAAATTATTTCAGACAGCAACAGCAAAAATATCAGAACTATTGATATTCAGCTTTCTGTTGAGGTGGTTTATTCTGATGATTCAAAATGTGAATCCGAGAAAAATTTTATGGAATATGTGGATTATTGGCTTAATCAGGTAAAAAAAAATTCTTTGAAACAAACAAGTCTTGAAAGAAAAGAAAGAACAATTAACAAACAGCTTATGCCTTATTTTAAGGATAAGAAGTTAAATGAAGTTACTGCTGATGATGTGCAGTTCATGGTGAATGATTTGACATCAAAAGGTTTATCATTTTCAACAATCAAAAAGGCTCTTGAAACAGTTAAAGAATTTTTTAAGTTTGCTGTTGATAGAAATGAAATCATATTTAATCCGGCTTTGACAGTTACTCTTCCGAAAAATATTGAAAGACAAAAGAGCGATATAAAATTTTTCAAAGAAGATGAAATTGATAAAATCATGTTCGAATCTGTACGCTGCTATAAAGAAGGAAGATTGGTTCACAGGCTTGGATATATTGTTCCATTTTTACTTTATACAGGTATGAGAATAGGTGAAGCACTTGCTCTTAAATGGTCTGATATAGATTTCAGTAAGAAAACTATTTTCATACACAGAAGTTCTGCACTTGTTAAAAGCCAGGACGATGAAGAAGGCAGAAAATATAAAATTATTGAACAATCAACTAAAACCAAAAATGGTGAACGTACTATTCAAATAACAGGTGTTGTACAGGAATGCCTTGAATTTATGCAGCAGAAAAATGAAATGAAATCTGAATATGTTTTCCCATCTCAGAAAGGTCTTATATCTTCTCATTCAAGTGTTGACAAAATGTTCAGAAGTATTTTAAGAAATTGCGGATTAGAAGAAACAGGAGTTCACTCTCTGCGTCATACATACGCCAGTATGCTTTTTAAGAAAGGCATAGATGTAAAAATAATCAGTGAACTTCTTGGTCATTCAGGTGTTGATATAACTTATAATACATATATTCATCTTGTTAAAGAACAGCGTATAATAGAAATAGAAAAAATTTAAAAAAATGCTTGACATATTATTTTGATTGTGTTAAACTGAAATAAATCAAGAACTCTCAGTGTAAAGGTTTGTTTGGCGACAAACTTTACACTCATAATCAAACAGATAAAAACACTATCTGAATGACTTAGCGAGAATGCTATTTACGTACTGGATTAAAATACAGTACTTAAAATAGATTACACTATCAGGACTTTCAGGTATTATATCTGAAAGTTCTTTTTTTATTCTGAAAATTGAATAACTGTCATAATGAAAAATAATTTCCGCAGAAGTTTATAACAGTTACGCTTTGCGAACATATATACCTGTTTGGTTGAGATAATTTAAGCTTCAGGAATGGGACTGTGGTTCTGTAAGGGCGGTGTTGCACAGTGCATTAATTGCGTGTTTGCAGCAAAGTCAAAAGAAAAAATAATTATGATATCGAATGCTGTTTTTATTATGAGAATGGATTAAAATACAAACATATTCTCAGGGTCTGCAACACCCTGATCACCAGTTCAAATCTGGTTGGCGCCTCTTTAAAGAGTATCAGTTTTTACTGGTACTCTTTTTGTTTTATATTAACGCTAATTAGTAGGTGCGACCATTGGTCGCACCTACTAAAATAATTCATCAAATTAGCTTTAAAAATAATTATTTAACGCTAATTCGACGACAAAATTTTATAATTAAAAATATAGGATTTCCCTTATATTTTGTAGGGGCGACCATTGGTCGCCCGTTAGATTCACCGAAATTTCAGGCGGGCGACCAATGGTCGCCCCTACAAAAAACAATCCATCGAATTTGCGTTATTTAAACCAATCTTCAAGCTGTAATGTCTCGACACGCTGAAATTCACGTGTGTTATGAGTAACCACAATAAGATTTTCAGACCTGGCATGAGCAGAAATAAGCATATCCATTGTTCCTATAGGAGTACCTTTTTTACGCAAATCAGCACATATTTTTCCATATTCAACAGCTGCACCAGTATCAAATGAAAGAACTTCTACAATTGATAAGAATTTTAATAAAGCAATAGTGTTTTTTTCAACATTAGCACTTGCCTGAACGCCATGTTCCAGTTCTGCAAGAGTAATTGAAGAAATTGCAAGTCCATGAGAAAAGTTTTCTTTTATCTTTGCTATGACATGAGGATTATTTTTTTGAGCATATATACACATATTGGTATCAAGCATATATTTCATATTGTTTCCCTCATTGATGAGATTTCTTCGGTTCTGATATTTTCCATTGCTTCAAAATAGTCTTCGGTAAAACCATTAATTCCTTCCATAAATGTTTCCCATGCTTTTTCTTTTGGAACAAGCATTACGGTATCTCCAATTTTTTGAGCATATACTTCACTGCCGGAAAAACGAAATTCCTTAGGGAGTCGTACCGCCTGACTATTACCGTTTGTAAATAATTTTGCTGTCATCATAATAAACACCTCCTGTAAATAGTATATATTAAAATATATATTATGTCAAGGAATTTATCTTTGTATTCCAAAATGAATCTCAGATATGCATTAAAATAATTGGTTGTTGTGCAGAATGATTTTCAGAAATGCTAAAATAATTGGTTATTGTATTGAAATTTTTATGATTCTGGTATATAATTAGTATATCGTTATGTTATGTGATGAAAAAATTTTTTTAAGGAGTTATGATTATGTACGAAAACTTAATGGACACAATCGGCTTTGTTGAAAGCGTTGACCCTGAAGTAGGTTCTGCCATGCAGAAGGAGCTTGCAAGACAGAAAAGAAATCTTGAGCTTATAGCAAGTGAAAACATTGTTTCTCCGGCAGTTATGGCTGCAATGGGTTCAGTACTTACAAACAAATATGCGGAAGGTTATCCTTCAAAGCGTTATTACGGCGGCTGTGAATGTGTCGATATAGTTGAAAGAATTGCAATTGAAAGAGCAAAGGAACTTTTCGGAGCAAAATTTGCAAATGTTCAGCCTCATTCAGGAGCACAGGCAAATACAGCAGTATATTTCGCACTGCTCCAGCCGGGAGATACAGTTCTCGGAATGAGCCTTGCTGACGGCGGACATCTTACACATGGTTCACCTGTAAACCTTTCAGGTAAATATTTCAACTTTGTATCATATGGTCTTGATGATGAAACAGAAATGATAAACTATGATACAATTTACAAGCTTGCTGTAAAAAATAAGCCACGTCTTATCGTTGCAGGAGCAAGTGCATATCCAAGAGCAATTGATTTCAGGAAACTTTCTGAAATTGCAAGAGCCGTTGGTGCATACCTTATGGTTGATATGGCACATATCGCAGGACTTGTTGCCGCAGGAGTACATGAATCACCTGTTCCTTATGCAGATATTACAACAACTACTACACATAAGACTCTCAGAGGCCCTCGTGGAGGACTTATCCTTACAAATAATGAATATCTTGCAAAGAAGATAAATTCAGCTATATTCCCGGGAACTCAGGGCGGCCCTCTTATGCATACAATCGCAGCAAAGGCTGTATGTTTCGGAGAAGCTCTCAAGCCTGAATTTAAAGAATATCAGAAGAAAATCGTTGAAAATGCAAAGGCTCTTGCAGATGGTCTTTTAAAGAGAGGTTTCAACCTTGTATCAGGCGGTACAGACAATCATCTTATGCTTGTTGACCTCAGACCATTCAGCATTACAGGCAAGGAGCTTGAACACAGACTTGATGAAGTATATATCACAGTAAATAAGAATGCTATACATAATGACCCTGAAAAGCCATTTGTAACAAGCGGTATCAGAATTGGTACTCCAGCTGTTACTACAAGAGGTCTTGGTGTTGAGGAAATGGAAAAGATTGCAGAATATATTTATCTCTGTGCAACAGACTTTGAAAACAAGGCTGATGAAATCCGTGCAGGAGTAACAGAAATCTGCAAGAAATATCCTCTTTATGAATAATTTATCGGATATTTGAAAAGTATCAGAATCCCTGAGAATTTATTTTTTCAGGGATTTTGCAGTTTTATAAAGGAGAATATCATGGATATTATAGAAAAAATAATCAATGAAATAAAAGAAAAAACAAAAAAAGAATATATAAAACTTATTGCAGAACCATGTGACAGTATGACTCAGTTTGACAGCAAACTGGGAGGTATACCGTATATTCCGGATAATTTTGAATATCCATACAGCAAAACCAATCCGCAGCAGCCTTTGAAACTCCTTGCACAGATTAATTTTGCTGATATGCCTGAAATTGAAGAATTTAAACATCTTAAAGGCATTTTACAGATTTATATAAATCCTGATGATATGTATGGCTGGGATTATGATAATTATACAAATCAGGATAATTTCAGAGTTATATATCATAAAGATATTGATTTTAACGCTGATAATTCTGATAAAATACCGCAAATCAGTTATGATGATGGTTGTTTTCCTGTTGAAAAGGAAGTAAAGCTTTCAGGAATAAAAGAATATGACTGGATGGATGCGGAAACTGAATCTCATAATAAAATCTGTTGTGAAATATACAATAAATATTCTGATGAAAAAATAAATTCGCTTTATGACCTTGATGATGATATAAGCGAAAAAATTTATGAGGAAAGCAACTGGGGGCATAAAATAGGCGGATATGCAAATTACACTCAGGGCGAGGATTTTGATGATAATTATTCCGTACAGCTTTTGCAGTTCGATTCAGAGATGATTGATGGGGAATACTATATTATCTGGGGTGACAGCGGAGTTGCACATTGGTTTATTAATTCTGAAAAATTAAAAAATCTTGATTTCAGTGATATAAGATATCTCTGGGACTGCTGCTAAGGAGAGTATATGGAAACAGTAAAACGTGGATTTGTGCCGACTGACAGCAGAGATTTCAATGAAAAGAATATTGCTGTAATGCGTACAGCTCAGGCTGATATTTTTTATCTTGTAAATCATGATTATCCGATAAAGAACGCTGTAACATTTGTCGGAAACAGATATCAGCTTTCAGAACGTCAGAGAATTGCATTGCAGAGAGCAGTATCATCAGAAAAGGCAATTTCAGAAAGACAGAAAAAACTTGTAAATTCAGGAGATACAGCAAATATTGATGGTCTTAATATAATTATAACGCTTGAAACAGCTCTTTCAGGAACTACTCTTTTAAAATGCATGGACGGAACTGTCAGGGATTTGGCAGGTTTGAGAGGTACATATAAGCTGATTGACAAAACCGATACGGCAATAAGGCTCATAGCTGAAAATCTTGTCAGAAAAGGCTTTAAAAAGGCTGTTTTCTGGATTGACAAGCCTGTTTCAAATACAGGAAGATTAAAACAGCGTATACTTGAAATAATGGCTGATTATCCTTTGGATACAGCTGTTGAACTTGTTGACAATGCGGATACGGTTCTTTTTGAAAAGGATTGTGTAATTTCAAGTGATGCAATAATCCTTGATAAATGTATAAGCTATATTAATTTTGCTGCTGAAATAGTTGGAAGTATTGAATCGGCACAGCTGTATGATTTTTCAGAGGTAAAAAATTCATGAAAAAAGAAATAAGATTAAAAACTGTCAATATAATAAATGGCAATAGTTTTGTATCTTGAAACTTTGTTTCCATCATACGCAGTTGTTATTTCATAATTAACGACAATTCTATGGATTGTTTATGTAGGGGCGAATTGTGTTCGCCCGTCAGGTTTACGGAATACTCCAGCGGGCGAACACAGTGGGTTAATGATATAAATTAACCCCAATTCGACAACAAGATTTTATTATTAAAAACAAGGAATTTTTCGTTTATTCTGTAGGGGCGACCATTGGTCGCCCGCTCGGTTTACAGCATACCCCAACGGGCGAACACAGTTCGCCCCTACAAAATTAATTTGAATTATTTATCAACAAATCATTTGAATTTTAAGGAGGTTTTAACTGTGTCAACACCGCTTGCGGATAAAATACGTCCGAAAACACTTGATGATGTTGTGGGACAATCTCATATATTAGGTAATGGAAAGCCTTTAAGACGAATAATAGAAAGCGGACATATCCCGAATATGATATTTTACGGAGTATCAGGCACAGGAAAAACTACAGTTGCCAGAATTATTGCAGAAAATTCATCTATGAGTCTGCATAAGCTCAACGGCACATCAATGTCAGTATCAGATATAAAGGATATAGTTTCAGAAGTCAATACGCTTATGGGCTATGGCGGAATACTCCTTTATCTTGATGAAATACAGTATCTCAATAAAAAACAACAGCAGAGTCTGCTTGAATATATAGAAAACGGTTCTGTAACGCTTATAGCATCAACTACTGAAAATCCATATTTCAGCATATTCAGTGCTATTTTAAGCAGATGTACAGTATTTGAATTTAAACCTGTAGCTCCTGATGATATAAAAAAAGCTGTTGAACGTGCATTCAGAATATCATCAGAGGATATGAACATAAATTTTGATATTGATAATGGAGTATCAGAACATATTTCCATGAACTGCGGCGGAGATGTAAGAAAAGCTGTAAATACAGCTGAACTCAGTATCCTTGCAGGTGAGCCTTTCAGCGGAGGCATAAAAATTACTCTTGATACTGTAAAACAGCTTGCACAGAAAAGCAGTATGCGGTATGACAGGGACGGCGACCAGCATTATGATTTATTGTCTGCATTTCAGAAATCAATAAGAGGTTCTGATGAAAATGCAGCTCTGCATTATATGGCAAGACTTTTAAGTGCAGGCGATATTACATCTGTATGCCGCCGTCTGCTTGTAACAGCCTGCGAGGATATAGGACTTGCATACCCGAATGCAATACCGATTGTAAAAGCCTGCACTGATACAGCATTGCAGATAGGACTTCCTGAAGCAAGGATTCCTCTTGCAGATGCAGTAATACTTTTATGCACATCTCCAAAGTCAAACAGCGGATATATGGCTGTAAACAGGGCAATGAAGGATTTGGAAAACAAAGAAGCCCCTGATTTTCCAAGACATCTCCAGAACTGTCATTATGACGGTGAAGGTGCTGAAATCAGGGGACAGAATTACCTCTATCCTCATGACTATCCGGAGCATTATGTAAAACAGCAGTATCTTCCGGACAGCCTTAAAGACAGGATATATTATGAATTTGGTTTAAACAAGCTTGAACAGGCGGCGTATGCATATCGTCAGAAAATCACGGGCAAAAAATAGTTTCAATTACCTTTTCGGAATTATCAGTTGTATATCTCCAGTAATCAATATGATTATCTTTTATAAAATATCTGAAATTTCCCGGAGTATATTCAGAATTGAATACATCAACTATTATAAGCTTTACTTTCATTTTTTCGGGAATGAGTGCCTTTATGTATACGCTTGCACTCTGACCGGCATAAACATTTTCACGGGGTTCTGCAAGACCTGCAAGATTAGGGGCAAGTTCTATGAATATTCCATAATCCTCAACAGAACGCACGACTCCGGCGACTGTTTCGCCGGTATGGAACATTGAAGCGTTTTCTTCCCATGTTCCGAGCAGTTCCTTATGAGAGAGCCATACTCTTGCCTGAGAGCCTTCAGATGAAACAGCCTTTACTGCAACATTTATATTCTGACCTACTGTAAATCGGTCTGAAGGGTGAGATATCCTTGAAACTGATATAGCATCTATCGGTATAAGTGACGGGATTCCGCAGCCGATATCCACAAAACAGCCGAATTGTTCAAGATGGGTTACCTTTGCAGGAATTATATCTCCGGCACTGAGTTTTGAAATATAGTTGTCAATGCATGACTGCTGGACTGAACGTCTTGAAAGAAATGCAACGGTCTGACCGTTTTCATCTTTTGAAATATTCATAACCCTGAAACATACAGGTTTATTGACTTTTGATATAAGAGCGATATCTCTTGTAGAGCCGTCAGAAATGCCGACAGCTCCTTCTTCACGGGGGATAATTCCCTTTGCGTCTGGCAGGTCGACTATAAGATTATGCTCATTGTCGCATATTACTGCACGAGCCTCAAGAATTTTCCCCTGAATCATTGAATCCTGAAGTGCAGAAACTGATTTCAGGGAATTTCTGTTGTCAGCTGTATGAATAAGACAGCCTTCCGGATAAAATTTGTTCATTTTTTACCTCCCACATTTTATGTTGACATTACCGGCTGTGAACAATTTCAGCCGGTTTTAAATCTGTCTTATCATAATATATGAGAGAAATTTCAGATATATAACTTGTTATGGAATAAAAGTTTCAGATGAAACGGACATTCCGCCTGATGATACAAGGATATTATGGACTGAAAGAGCTGATTCCTCTGTACAGATTACAGTAAGAAAAGCAGTCTGCATAATTTTTGCCTCATCTGATGTATCAGCAGGGGATATTACAGTATCTGTTATATAGTTCTGGGTTACAACAGCTGTCGGAATAAGTCTGAAATAATAATCATTTCCGGAATTTTTGCCATGTGAAGTGATTTTTATTTTTCGTATTCCGTTTACATTTTTTCTGATTTTTCTTGAAGCGGCTTCAGCCGAATCAAATCCGTCAAATTCAGCCTTTACTGATTTAAGCATAAAAGCATCTCCTTATTAAATAACCATCAAATCGGCGTTATTTTAAATATTAAAATTTTTATTTTGTCAGATTTGTTTTATTTTAATCTCCTGTATTTATAAGATGTGCCGTAAGATTAAAAAATATTCTATGAAATTATTGCCTTGAATCAAAAAATAGGTTATAATATAGAGTACGTATCTTGGAAAGGGTGGTTTGAATGGATATTAGACCAAAGGATATACTTACAATGAAAAAAAATCATCCGTGCGGCTGCAATGAAATGTTTGTAATAAGAGCCGGCATGGAATTCAAACTCCGCTGTGTGAAATGTTCAAGGGAATTTATGGTTCCAAGAAATAAAATCGAAAAGTATATTAAAAAAGTCGTTCATGCTGACGATATAAAGTAAAGGACTGGTATACAGATGTTTGAAAAATTAAAATTTACTGAACAGCATTATGAGGAGATAAATGAAAAATTATCTGATGTTAATGTTGTCAATGATAACAAGCTTTATACTCAGCTTATGCGTGAGCATAAAACTCTTACTCCTATAGTTGATAAATACAGGGAATACCTCAGTACTGAAAAGGATTTCAATGAAGCAAAGGAACTCCTCGACAGCGGAAATCTTGATAAGGATTTCAAGGAAATGCTCCAGATGGAATATGAGGAATCAAAGGAGAAAATGGAGAAAATTACGGAAGAACTTAAAGTTCTGCTGCTGCCTAAAGACCCTAACGATGATAAAAACGTAATCATTGAAATAAGAGGCGGTGCAGGCGGTGAGGAAGCTTCTCTCTTTGCAAATTCACTCTACAGAATGTATACAATGTATGCCGAATCAAAACACTGGAAAACTGAAATACTCAATGCAAATCCGACTGAACTCGGAGGTTTTAAGGAAGTAAGCTTTTCAGTAGAGGGTGAAGGTGCTTATTCACGCTTTAAGTATGAAAGCGGCGTTCACAGAGTTCAGAGAGTCCCTGAAACAGAATCTCAGGGCAGAGTTCATACATCTACAGTTACCGTTGCTGTTCTGGTTGAAGCTGATGAGGTTGAACTTGATATCAATCCTACCGACCTTAAAATAGATGTTTTCAGAGCAAGCGGTGCAGGCGGTCAGCATATCAATAAAACTGAATCTGCTGTAAGAATAACTCATCTGCCTACAGGTACTGTTGTTGAATGTCAGGACGAAAGAAGCCAGCATAAAAATAAAGAAAAAGCTATGAAAATTCTGCGTTCAAGACTCTATGAGGCTCTCCAGCAGGAACAGAATGATAAGATTGCTTCCGAAAGAAGAATGCAGGTTGGTACAGGTGACCGTTCAGAACGTATTCGTACCTATAACTATCCGCAGGGAAGACTTACTGACCACAGAATCGGTCTTACAATATACCGTCTTGAGGATATGCTCAACGGAAATCTTGATGAAGTTTTTGATGCTCTCGCTACAGCTGACCAGGCTGCTAAACTCGCTATGCAGGAAGATTGATTATTATGAATGAAACTAAAATTATATCAGACAGCAATGATGACTTGCTTTATGCTGCCGGACTGATAAAAAAAGGCTTTGTTGTGGGAATGCCTACTGAAACAGTCTATGGTCTGGGAGCAGATGCAGAAAATGAAGATGCTGTCAGAAAAATATTTGAAGCAAAGGGAAGACCCTCGGATAATCCGCTTATCGTCCATATATGCAGCATGGATATGATTGATGATATTGCCCACGATATTCCGGAGCTTGCATACAGACTCGCAGAAAAATTCTGGCCGGGGCCTCTTACAATGATACTGCCTAAAAAGGATACTATACCTTATATAACATCAGGCGGTCTTGATACTGTCGGAATAAGAATGCCTCTTTCAGAATGTGCAAGAAAACTTATAGAATTATCAGGCAGACCTATTGCTGCTCCGTCTGCAAACCGTTCAGGATATCCGAGTCCTACTACTGCAATGCACGTATACAAGGATATGAACGGAAGAATCCCTGTAATAATTGATGGGGGAGAATGTACTGTAGGCGTTGAATCAACTGTTATATCCTTTGATGATGAAAATACTGTAAGAATACTCCGTCCCGGATATGTTACAGCTGAAAATCTTTCTGAAACCGCTGAAAATGTCATAATAGACAGTGCGGTTACTTCAGAACTTAAAAAAGGTCAGAAAGCTGCTTCTCCGGGTATGAAATACAAACATTATTCTCCTAAAGCTGATGTTGTTATAATAGATTCAGATTCTGAAAAATTCAGGGAATTTGTCGCTGAAAATGCAGCTGACAATGTTTATTTTCTGGCTTTTGATGATGACAATGAAAATAATGTATACTCATACGGAAATACTGACAGTCAGCAGGCTCATAATCTTTTTTCTATGCTCCGCAGCCTTGATGACAGGGGTGCTGAAAAAATATATGTCCGTATGCCGCAGAAAAACGGTGTCGGACTCGCTGTATACAATCGTCTTGTAAGAGCTGCCGGATTTGAGGTGATATCATTATGAACAGTCTTGAAGATGTAATGATAATCGGTCTTACCGGTCAGACCGGTTCGGGAAAAACTACTGTATGCCGTATATTCCGTGAAAACGGTTTTGCTGTTATAAATGCGGATATGGTTTCAAGATTTGTTGTCGAAAAAGGCAAACCATGTCTTGCTGAACTCGCTGAAATATTCGGAGATGAAATAATTCTTCCTGACGGACAGCTTGACAGAAGAAAACTTGGCAGAATAGTCTTTTCAGATAAATCAAAGCTTGAAATCTTAAACAGTATATGCTATCCTTATATTACAGGAGAAATCCTTGAAAGAATAAGAATTTTCGCTGAACAGAACAGAAAACTTATACTCCTTGATGCTCCTACTCTTTTTGAAAGCCGTGCAGATGATTTCTGCGATATAATTATATCTGTAATATCCAGAAAGGAACTGCGTATCGAAAGAATTATGGAGCGTGACAATATTTCATATGACGATGCTCTTAAAAGAATAAATTCTCAGCATGATGAAAAATTCTTTATTGATAATTCGGATTTCATAATCAAAAACAATAAGGATATTGATAATCTCAGCAGTATTGCCAAGGAAGTTTCTGATAAGGTAAGGGATTATTATAATAAAAAATATAAATTATGATAATAATATAATAATATTATGAAAGGATTGATTTATAATGAGTAAGGATAAGGAAAAACTTTCAGCAAAGGAACTGAAGGAAAAACTTTTCTATCAGAAAAAAAATGCAGGCATTATCCTCAAGGACGATGAAATAAAAAAATGCGATAAGTTCTGCGAGGAATATAAAAATTTCCTTAATGCTGCAAAAACTGAACGTGAAGCTGTAAACTATGTTATTGACCTGATAGAGAAAAACGGCTTTGTTGAATATAAAACAGGCATGAAACTTAAAGCCGGTGACAAAATTTACAGATGCAACAGAGGCAAGGCTGTAATCCTCTCAGTTATCGGTACTGAATCAGTTGAAAATGGTGTGAGAATATGTGCTGCTCATATCGATTCTCCAAGACTTGACCTTAAACAGTGCCCTGTATATGAGGATAATGAACTTGCTCTCTTTAAAACTCATTACTATGGCGGAATTAAAAAATATCAGTGGACTACTATTCCTATGTCACTCCATGGAGTTATAGTTAAATCTGATAATTCAAAAATTACTGTAAATATCGGTGAAGATGAAAATGACCCTGTATTCTGTATTACAGACCTTCTGCCGCACCTTGCAACTGAACAGGTAAAACGTAATCTTGCAAACGGCATAAAAGGTGAGGAGCTTAATCTCCTTATCGGTTCAAGACCTTTTAAAGATGATGAGGGCAGCGAGCTTGTAAAACTCAATATCCTTAAAATCCTTAACGAAAAATACGGTATCTGTGAAGCTGATTTCCTTTCTGCTGAACTTGAAGCAGTTCCGGCTTTCAAGGCTAAGGATATCGGTTTTGACAGAAGTATGATTGGCTCATACGGCCATGATGACAGAGTTTGTGCATATACCGCTCTTATGGCTGCTGTAAAGGCTAAAAATCTTAAAAAGACTGCCGTTGTTATCCTTACTGACAAGGAGGAAACAGGAAGTGACGGCAATACCGGTCTTCAGTCATCATATCTCAAATTCTTCGTTGAAGACCTTGCTGAAGATTTCGGTACTAACGGCAGAACTGTTCTTTCAAGGTCTGAATGCCTTTCAGCTGATGTAAATGCTGCATTTGACCCGACATTCCCTGATGTTCTTGAAAAACGCAACTGCTGCTATATCAATTATGGCGTTGCTGTTACAAAGTTTACAGGTGCAAGAGGAAAATCCGGCACATCTGATGCTTCAGCAGAATTTACCGGACGTGTAAGAAATCTTCTTGATAAAAACAATGTTATCTGGCAGACAGGCGAACTCGGAAAAGTTGATATGGGCGGCGGCGGAACAGTTGCAGCTTATATTGCAAATCTTGATGTTGATACAATAGATGTAGGAGTGCCTGTTCTTTCAATGCACGCTCCATATGAAATAGTATCAAAAATTGATACTTATATGGCTTACAGAGCTTTCCTTGTATTCATTGAGGACTGATTTTTGTTGATAATATTATGCCCCTCTGGATTTTTCAGAGGGGTTTTTGTATATTGTTACAAAGCTTGTTCCGGTTTCACCAATCGACATTTTTAACA
>ERZ808240.2820-NODE-2820-length-18124-cov-3.790913_pt1 | contig 18124 bp, 16 predicted proteins | sample MGYA00521084_ERZ808240 | MGnify/ENA primary metagenome ERZ808240 (study PRJEB31516, sample SAMN03275571) | gut metagenome | biome: mammalia-associated habitat; material: feces | host: Papio cynocephalus | place: Kenya | collected 2012-08-06 ... | reverse complement strand
TCTTAATGAGATATTTCTTTTTTCCTCTACGAATTCGCCGTCAACAAGCACGTCTAGCATCGAGAGAATCTCTTTTGTGACCTCGCACACGGCGCGGCTGTCGCCCGTCAGTTCTTCATAGGTGTACCCGGAAAAGCTCCACACGGTCTTTTGCGGCAATTCTTTTTTTATGCGCCGAAGCAGCTTTACTATCTCGCGCTGATTTTCCGGCTCAAACGGTTCGCCGCCGAGAAGAGTTATGCCGTCCACATAATCCGGCTTTAAGGACTCTATTATTTCGTCCTCGGTCTCTTTCGTGTACTTTTCGCCGTAATCGAAATTCCACGTTTCGGGTTGAAAGCAGCCCTTGCAGTGGTGTGTACAGCCCGATACAAAAAGCACCGTCCGCACACCCACTCCGTTTGCGATGTCACATTTTTTTATAGCACCGTAATTCATTACAGATGAAGCACTCTCTCTTTGATTTCCTGAGTTCTGCCCTGATTCCAGAACTGAGAACCGATATAGCCGCAGGTACGTCTTGCGACATTCATCTTTGACTGATCCTCATTGCCGCAGTTGGGGCAGCGCCATACAAGCTTGCCGTCCTCCTCGACTATCTGTATTTCTCCGTCATAGCCGCAAACTTGGCAATAATCCGACTTTGTATTAAGCTCGGCGTACATAATATTGTTGTAAATGAATTTCATTACCTCAAGTACCGCCGGGATATTCTGCTGCATATTGGGCACCTCAACATACGAAATGGCGCCGCCCGGTGAGAGCTTTTGAAATTTGGATTCGAGTGCAAGCTTGCTGAATGCGTCTATCTTTTCGGTAACGTGGATATGGTAGGAATTTGTAATGTAGTTCCTGTCGGTAACGCCCTTTATAATTCCGAAACGCTTCTGAAGGCATTTGGCAAATTTGTATGTGGTGGATTCAAGAGGCGTGCCGTAAATCGAATAGTCTATATTCTCTGCGGCTTTCCACTCGGCGCAGGCGTCGTTAAGCTTTTGCATAACGCGCAGACCGAACTCCTCGCCCTCTTTTTCGGTTAATTTTTTGCCTGTTATCTCGTAAACGCACTCCCAAAGGCCCGCATAGCCGAGCGACAGCGTTGAGTAACCGCCGTGAAGCAGTTTATCGATGGGCTCGCCCTTTTTAAGTCTTGCAAGCGCGCCGTACTGCCAAAGAATGGGCGCTGCGTCGGAGAGAGTTCCCTCAAGTCTTTCATGGCGGCACTGAAGGGCTCTGTGGCAAAGCTCAAGTCTTTCATCGAGAACCTTCCAGAATTTTTCTTCGTCCTTGCCGCCGCGGCAGGCTGTGCAGGCAACATCGACAAGGTTTATGGTTACGACGCCCTGATTGAATCTGCCGTAATACTTGGGCTTACCGTTTTCATCTACATACGGAGTTAAGAAGCTGCGGCATCCCATACAGGTATAGCAGTTGCCGTTTCCGTTCTTATCGATTTTAAGTTCAAGCATAATTTTTTCCGAAATGTAGTCGGGAACCATTCTCTTTGCGGTACATTCAGCCGCAAGCTTTGTGAGATACCAAAATCTCGAATCCTCGGAAATATTATCTTCTTCAAGCACGTAAATAAGCTTCGGGAACGCGGGAGTAACCCAAACGCCCACCTCATTTTTGGTGCCCTTGATGCGCTGCTTTAAAACTTCCTCGATTATTATTGCAAGGTCCTTTTTCTCCTGCTCGTTTTTAGCCTCGTTAAGATACATAAACACGGTTACAAACGGCGCCTGACCGTTTGTGGTGAGGAGAGTTACAACCTGGTACTGTATAGTCTGAACGCCTCGTTTTATCTCGTCGCGCACGCGTTTTTCGACAAGGCTCTTAACCTGCTCGTCGTCTGCTTCGATGCCGAATTCTTCCATCTCGGCTCTTACCTGACGCGTTATCTTTTCGCGTGAAATCTGAACAAACGGAGCCAAATGCGCAAGTGAAATAGACTGACCGCCGTACTGATTTGAAGCGACCTGAGCTATTATTTGCGTAGCTATATTGCACGCCGTGGAGAACGAATGGGGTTTTTCTATCATGGTGCCCGAAATAACCGTTCCGTTCTGAAGCATATCCTCCAAATTTACAAGGTCGCAGTTATGCATATGCTGGGCAAAATAGTCGGCGTCGTGGAAGTGAATAAGGCCCTCCTCGTGAGCCTTTACTATATCTTCGGGAAGAAGAATTCTCTTGGTTAAATCCTTGCTGACTTCGCCTGCCATATAGTCACGCTGAACCGAGTTTACGGTAGGATTCTTATTTGAATTTTCCTGTTTAACCTCTTCATTATTGCACTCGATAAGAGACAATATCTGATTGTCTGTGGTGTTTGAGGCACGGGCAAGATTCCTTGTGAAACGATAGCGGATATATCTCTTGGCGGTTTCGGGCGCACCCTGCAAAATGATGTGTGTTTCAACAAGCTCCTGTATTTCTTCTACGGAGAGCGCACGATTCATTTCGTTGCAGTGATCCTCTATTACAAGAGAGATATAATCTATTTGCCTGTCGGTAAGCTCCGGTGTGCCGTCGGTCTCGTTATTCGCCTTGGCTATGGCGTCTTTTATCTTTTGACGGTCAAATGTCTCTTCGGCGCCGTTTCTTTTAATGATTTTCATTATTCCTGCCCCTTTTGCGATTGATTTATATACATTTATTTTCGCGCAGTTATATATTTTGTCGCGTTACAGTTATATATATTACTACACGTAATTTCTTTTTGCAATAGCAAAACACAATATCTATGATTTTTTTGAGGATTTTTCAGTTTTAACAACTATATATTGTGATAGTTTTTAACTAAAATCACTCTTTGCACAAAAATGTAAAACACCTTTTGTGCAACATAAACATTAAAATTCGACAATGTTTTCGCCGCATTAAAATCGCCGCAAAAAGAAAAAAGCGGACAAAAAAAGAGCCGCCATAGGCGGCTCTCGATTTTTCTGAAATTACGCTTTGTCTGCGCAGCCGAGAACTGTCTCAATCTTATGAGAAACAACCTCTTCAATAAGGTCTCTTGCGGGAGCAAGATACTTACGGGGGTCAAAATCGCCGGGCTTCTCGACAAAGTGCTTACGGATAGCAGCCGTCATAGCGATGCGGATATCGGAGTCTACATTGATTTTGCAGACAGCCATTTTAGCAGCCTCACGAAGCATATCCTCGGGGATACCGATAGCGTCGGGCATCTGTCCGCCGTATTCATTTATCATCTTGATATGGTCCTGATTTACAGAGCTTGCGCCGTGAAGTACTATCGGGAAACCGGGGAGCTTTTTGCCGACTTCTTCAAGAATGTCGAAACGGAGCTGCGGCTTCTGACCGGGCTTGAATTTGTATGCGCCGTGGCTTGTACCTATGGCTATGGCAAGTGAATCAACGCCTGTTCTCGTAACGAAGTCAAGAACCTGCTCGGGTCTTGTATAAGAAGCATCCTCGGCGCTTACGTTAACTGCGTCCTCAATACCAGCAAGAGTACCGAGCTCGCCCTCAACAACTACGCCGTGAGCGTGAGCATATTCAACTACCATCTTGGTGAGTGCGATATTCTCCTCATACGGAAGAGAAGAACCGTCTATCATAACCGAAGTAAATCCGCCGTCTATGCATGCCTTACAGGTTTCGAAATCGGGACCGTGGTCAAGGTGAAGAGCTATCGGAAGACCGGTCTCCTCTGCGGCAGCCTTTACCATAGCTACAAGATAGTTATGGGAAGCATATTTTCTTGCGCCTGCGGAAACCTGAAGAATTACGGGTGCATTGTCCTTTTTGCAAGCTCTTGTGATACCCTGAATAATCTCCATATTGTTGACGTTGAAAGCGCCTATTGCATAGCCGCCCTCATAAGCCTTTTTGAACATTTCTGTCGTTGTTACCAATGGCATTGAAAGTCACTCCTTGAGTTTTTATATTATTTGATTTATTGTTTTTTCAGCATTTCGGAATTCCCCGAAGTGCGAACATATTATAACTCACAGTATCAAATATGTCAAATCATAATCTTTAAAAGCAGCGGCGTTGCGGATTATCCGTCCTAATTAAAAACGGCAACACGCCGCCGCTGTAACAGGAGACGGCGCTTTCTCATATTATGGCAAAAGGAGGCGATAGCGTGAAAAGTATGCTTTTGCCGGGCGATATGCGCTCCGGACTGTTTCCCGAAAAAGATGACGGTACATATATATTTCTGTGCGGCGGCACGGGTCTTTTGCGCCGTGAGACTCTGCGCATTTTAAAGAACCGTTTTGCACGCGAATGCGACGAATTTTATTCGATATACGGCGGTAACGAGCTTTGCGCCCTTAACATACCGCAAAAAAATGCCGTAATTGCCGACAGTGTTTATTTTGGCTGTAACGGCGGCAATTACCCGAAACCGAATTTGATTTTTTTAAGTCTCGACGATTTTTCCGATATTCATCCGAAATTTGAAACGCCCGAAACAAATAAAAGCGAAAATGCATTTGCGGTTTTTAACGAAAGCTGTAAAAGATACCTGTGCGCCTCGGCAGCGGCAAAAAAAGTTCTCAATACCGAAGCCGAAAAAAGCCTTGACAAACGCCGTGTTGTCGATTACTCCGTAAGATTTTTAAAACGAAGCGGCATAGTAAAGACCGAAAAGAAAAGCTGCCCAAAGTTCTTAAGAGCAAGTGCGGTAACCCCGTGGGGTGTTGAATGTATCTGCGATGAATTTGAAAAGTGCGAAACGGTTTTTGTTATAAAAGACGAGTGCGGCGCACTGTCAAACGAGCTTATATCGGCAATGTGCGTCAGGCTCCGAAAATTCGGCGAAAGCTATCAGGTTTTTTTCTGTTCGCTAGGCGGTCTTTCGGAGCATCTTATCATACCGTCTCTTTCCGTCGGCTTTTTTACGGAAAACAGCTCGCACAAATACGATTTCCCGAACCGCCGAAATCTGTCCGCCGCACGGTTTTTGTTGCCGCAGTCCGAATTATTAAAATCAACGGCGATACCGTCGGCTCTTTTGGGTGAGTTTCTCGACGAGGCTGTTTTTTCGCTTTTTGAAGCGACGCGAAATATGTTTTCGGCGGAAAAGAAATTGTCAGAGGGCAGAGAAAATACTTCTCTGCTGTGTGCCGAGAAGATACTCACAAACTTTTTCTGAAATTTCGTATGATATTAATATTTGACGGTTTAAAATTTTAAGACGCAAAGCACAAAATAAAACGGCTGAGTCTCGCCTCAGCCGTTTTACAAATCCGATTATTAAATTTACTCCCGAAACGGCGCAAATCAAGACTGAGCTTTTTTCTTTAGGGGGAGTTCCGAGCTTATTCGGAAAGATAAGCCTCGGCTTTCAGCAGAGTCGCCTTTACTCTGTATGAGGTTATTACGATTTTTATCCTGCGGGCTGTTTTCGCACGCTTTAAAAGACAAATTTTCTTGTAACCTATAACGGTGCCCTTATACAGCTTTTTCCATTTGCCGTTTTTCTCGTAATAAATCTTAAACGACTCTATCTGCTGACCTGTTGCTATATTTTCCTGAAGAACCAACTTGTCGAAATTTATGCTCTTTCCGAAGTCTATCACAAGCTCCGGCTCTTCGTCGTCCGACGCCGCCTGCCAATAAAGCGAGTCGTCGTCCTCTATTATATTTTTGGCAAGATGCTCGCTGTCGGTCTCGCTTGACGAAGTAGCTTTGGCGTTTGCCGCCAGGTTTTCGGGGAACTGACGTTTTAAAAGTCTGCCGAAGCTGTCGAGTGTAAGTTCGTCCGTCTTTGCTATCTTACCGCGTCTGTCTGGCGGAATATTGAGGAGCAAGGCGGCGTTTCCGCCTACCGATTTCACATAAATATCGTAGAGCTTCTTTAAGGATTTGACCTTTGTATCTTCGTTTTCGTGGTAAAACCAGCCGGGGCGAATTGAGACGTCCACTTCGGCAGGATACCATATAAAGGCGGTTTCGCCCTTTATCGCCTTGCGCGAACCGAGGTCAAGAGTCATTTCGTTATGCTTTTTGCGGAACTTCTCGTCGTCAACCTTTTGAGATTTTTCGGCGATATAGTCGTTTTTGGAGAGCCACGCCGGCACAACGCTCCACTCGGACGAACGGCACACGCCGGCTTCGTTGCCTATCCAGCGGACGTCGGGTCCGCTGACGCATATAACCGCGTTCGGCTGAAGCTCGCGGACGAGAGAATAGTAACCGTTCCAATCGTACCTCTGAACCTTGCCGTTGGGACCCTCTCCGCACGCGCCGTCAAGCCATACGCAAAAGATGTCGCCGTAGTTTGTGAGAAGCTCACGGAGCTGATTTTTATAATACGTGTTGTATTCGGCTCCGCTGCCGTAGGTCTTTTCGTGTCTGTCCCACGGGGACAGATATACGCCGAAGCCCAAAGAGTATTTGCGGCAAGCCTCGGCAACCTCCTTTACAATGTCGCCGTTTCCGCCTTTAAAAGGGCTGTTCTTAACGGAATATTCCGTGTACTCGGACGGCCAAAGGCAAAATCCGTCGTGATGCTTACAGGTTAAAATCAGGGCTTTCATACCCGCGCTTTTAACCGCCTTTGCCCATTGCTCGGCGTCAAAATCGGTGGGATTGAAAACCTCGGGCGGCGTTTTGCCGTCGCCCCACTCTTTTCCCGTAAACGTATTCATTCCGAAATGGCAAAAAGCGTAAAATTCGGTTTTCTGCCACTTTAACTGTCTTTCCTCCGGGACTATACCGGCAGCTGTTTCAAAATCCTGCATTAAGATATCCTTCCGATGATTATGATTTACCGAGAGTAACTATATGTATAGCACCTGTCGGGCAACCTGCGGCACACTTTCCGCAGCCGACGCATTTATTGTAATCCACGTGCGCCGTGTTGTTTTCGACCGTAACCGCGCCTACGGGGCAAACCTTTTGGCACTTCATACAGCCTATGCAGCCAACCTTGCACTCTTTTCTCGTAAACGCGCCCTTGTTGTGGTTTTTACATGTTACCGCGGCTTTTCTGTCGTACAGCGGCAAAAGCTCGATGAGTCCTTTGGGGCAGGTATTTACGCATTTTTTGCAAGCCTTACATAAAAGAGGGTCTACTCTCGCGACGCCGTCGCAAATGCTTATTGCGCCGTATTCGCAGACGTTTACGCAGTCGCCGTAGCCTATACAGCCGTAAACGCAGTCTTTGGGTCCGCCGAACAGCTGATTTGCCATTTTACAGCTTCTTTGACCCTCATAGTTAAGTTTTAACTTACTGTTTTCGTGAGTACCGTTGCAGTGAACGAACGCCGCCATGGGCTTTATGTCGCCTGCCTCTACGCCGAGCACCGCAGCTATATTTTTTGCAGTATCGGCTCCGCCCGGAGCGCAGAGATTAGTCGCTTTTGTCTTTCCCTCGGAAAGCGCCGCGGCATAACCGTCGCAGCCCGAAAAGCCGCACGCGCCGCAGTTGGCTCCGGGGAGACATTCTCTTATTTTTTCGGCTGTTTCGTCCTTGGGAACAGCCATAACTATGCTCGCCACGGCAAGACCGAGTCCGCATATCAGGCCTATGCCTGCAACAAGGATAACAGCTAATAAAATCGTGTTCATTTAAAAGCCTCCCTTATGCAAATATGCCTTCGACAAGGCCGGAAAAGCCGAGGAACGAAAGAGAAGTAAGGCTTGCGGCAACGAGTGTTATGGGCAAGCCCTGCAAAAACTTCGGTATATCCGCAGTTTCAAGCTTTTCTCTGACTCCTGCGAACATTACCATAGCCACAAGGAAGCCTACGCCCGAACCGAAAGAATTGACAAGTCCCTCGAGGAAGGTGTAGCCCTCGGTTATGTTGAGTATGGTAACGCCGAGCACGGCGCAGTTTGTTGTTATAAGAGGAAGATATATGCCGAGCGCCTTATAAAGCGACGGTATATATTTTTTTAATGTTATCTCGATAAGCTGAACAAGAGCGGCTATTACAAGAATAAACACTATTGTCTGGAGATAGCCGAGCCCGTGATTATCAAGAAATGTATTTAAGGGGTAAGTAACCGCCGAAGAGATAACCATTACGAAAATTACCGCAAGGCTCATACCGACGGCTGTATTGAGTTTTTTGGATACGCCGAGGAACGGGCATATACCGAGGAATTTTGAGAGTATGTAGTTGTTTGTAAGAATAGCGGTCAAAATTATGGATAAATATATTTTCATTATTCAGCCGCCTCCTTTTTCTCGTTTTCGCACTTGTCGCCGCTGTCTTTAAGACTGCACGAAGCCGCCATGGGGCAACTGCAGCACGAATGGAGCTCCGCTTTCGGTTTGCCTTTCTTTTCGGCAAGGCGGTTTGCACACGCCATAACCATACCGAACACGAAGAATCCGCCGGGAGCCAAAACAAATATTGTCATAGGCGGTATGGTTTCGGGAAGCACTTGGAAACCCAAAAGCTTGCCTGCGCCGAGAAGCTCTCTGATGCCGCCCATTATTATGAGCGCGCAGGTAAAGCCTATGCCCATACCGAGGCCGTCGGCAGCCGAACGTATAACGCTGTTTTTGCCTGCGAACGCCTCGGCTCTGCCGAGAATTATACAGTTAACGACTATAAGGGGCAAATACACGCCGAGCATATCGTTAAGCGCCGGCAAATAAGCCTTAACAAGCATTTGTACTATCGTTACAAAGCCGGCTATGACAACTATGTAGCAGGGAATTCTTACCTTTGACGGAATTACCTTGCGAAGTGCCGAAATTACTATGTTTGAGCAAACCAAAACTATGGCAGCCGAAATTCCCATACCTATGGCACTCTCAAGCGATGTGGTGGTGGCGAGTGTGGGACACGTTCCGAGAACAAGTCTTAAAACCGGGTTTTCCTTTAAAAGTCCCTTGGAAAATTCCTGAAATATCGTTTTCTTTTCAGCCAACTTTCTCGCCTCCTATCTGTGAATAAAGACTGAGCGCCGTGTTTACCGCCGACGTTACCGCCTTTGATGTTATCGTAGCTCCCGTAAGAGCCTGAATTTCGGTATCGGACGCACCGTTTTTGGAAACGCCTATCGTACCGGACTTTCCTATGTACTGATTTATAAAGCTCTCGTTTTTGGCATTCATACCGAGGCCTGCCGTCTCGCTTATAGAGAGTATTGACACACCCGTAACTTTTCCGCTTGTATCAATGCCCACCATAAGGTCAATGTCGCCGCCGTAACCCTTTGCCGAGGTTTTGAACACATAACCTACTGTGTCGCCGGAGGCAGTCCCCACATAATATGTGTAGTCATTGCCGTCGGCGCTCACCGTAAGAGCGTCCGAAAACTCGTCTGCCGAGGCTAAGACCTCTGCCTTTGTTTTATCCTCTGTCTCTTTTGACAGCTTTTGTATCTGCGGAGCCGTAAGCATATTTGTGACCGCCAGAAGAGCGGTGACCACAAGGCAAATCACAAAGAGTGAAACGGTAGGAACCAAAATGTCCTTTGCGGTGAATTTCTTTTTCATCACGCTGCCGCCTCCTTTTTCTCTTTTTTCTCCTTGAGAGTTCCGAAAGGCTTGGGAGTTGTGAGACGCTCAATATGCGGAACGAGAATGTTCATAAGAATTATCGAGAATGAAACGCCCTCGGGCAAATTTCCGAATATCCTTATGAGTGAGGTTACAATTCCGCATCCTACGGCAAATATTATTTTTCCCTTTGTGCTTATAGGCGAGGTACTGTAATCGGTAGCCATAAATATTGCACCGAGCAAAAGACCGCCCGACAAAAGCTGATATGCCGTAAAGGTAAGGCTTCCCTTGCCCGCTATCAGCATTATTACGGCAACCGTGCCGACAAAGCAGAGCGGAATTACGGGGGATATTACCTTACGTATTAAAAGATAGATAAATCCGAGAAGCAGCGCTACGGCGCACGTTTCGCCGAGGCAGCCCTCTCTTACGCCGAAGAACATATTTGTGAGCGTGGGAAGCCCTGCGGCATTTATTGCCGCGTCTATATCGCCTGCTTTATACACGCTTGTCATCTGTGAAAGAGGCGTTGCGGACGTAACAGCGTCCACAGAGATATTTCTCCACGCAAACGGAGCCGGATAGTCCGACATCGCATTTGCAAACGACGTCATAAGCACTATTCTGCCGGCAAGCGCGGGATTTACGAAGTTTTGACCTATGCCGCCGAAGAACTGTTTTGCGACGATAATTGCAACTGCGTCGCCGACTATTACCATCCAAATCGGCATTGTGGACGGCAAATTGAACGCCAAAAGAATACCCGTTACCACGGCGCTTAAATCGCCTATGGTATTATCTCTTTTCATAACCTTGCGCGCTATGTATTCAAACAGAACGCACGAGAGAATGCTTACCGCCGTAACGAGGAGCGAACGGAAACCGAACAGCACCACCGACATTATAAGCGCCGGCATAAGGGCTATAATTACGTCGAGCATTATGCTTCTTGTTGTATCGACTGAACGCTTGTGAGGCGACGGAGATACGGTAAGCATTATATTTTCTTCACTCATTTTTTCTGCGCCTCCGATCTTACGATTGATTTTGCGTCACGCATAAACTGAACAAGCGGTTTGCCGGCAGGGCACGTATACGCGCACGAACCGCACTCCATACAAACCATTGCGCCTGCCTTTAAAAGGCTCTTTACGTCCTTTTGAACCGCATACTTGTGTATTACCGTCGGCTGAAGATACATGGGGCATACCTTTGCGCATCTGCCGCAGTGTATGCAAGCCGTTTCTTCTTTAATGCTTCTGTCCTTATCGGTAAACGCCAAAATTGCGTTATTGCATTTTAATATCGGGTGGTGCGTATCGACTATCGAGGTGCCCATCATGGGTCCGCCGGTAATTATTTTAACCGGAGGCTCACGGAAGCCGCCGCACGCCTTGATTATATAATCTATCTCGGTGCCTATCGGAACGCGCACATTCTGCGGTGCGGTTATTGCGGAGCCGTCAACCGTAAGCGAGCGCGAAACAAGCGGTTTGCCCGATTTTACATAACGTGAAATAAATGCCGCGGAGGTTACATTCATAACAACGCAGCCTACGTCCGAGGGGAGCTTTCCGGGGGGAACTCGTCTGCCCGTTGCGGAAAGTATCATCATTTTTTCTGCACCCTGCGGATATTTGGAACGAAGCGGCATAACCTTGATTATGTCGTCGGGATCGTCTTTTTCGGCTATTCTTTCAAGAATTTTTATGGCGTCGGGCTTATTGTCCTCAACGGCTATTATAACTCTCTTGAAATTCAGCAAGTTCTTTAAAAGGTGTACTCCGCTCATTACGTCCCACGAATTGTCGAGACATTCGCGGTAGTCAACCGTTATATACGGTTCACATTCCGCCGCGTTTATTATGAGTGTGTCAACGCTGCCGTCCTGCGGGAAATTGAGCTTTACGTGAGTCGGGAAGCCCGCTCCGCCGAGTCCTACCGCGCCGGAAGCTCTGACCGCCTTTATCAGGTCATCGTGATTTTCTACCTTAGGCGGAGTAAATTCCGCCTCTTCCATAAGCCCGTCGTTTTCGATAATTACAGCCTGAGATACAAGCCCTGTGGCGGTGCGTATTTCTTTTACAGCCGTAACCTTACCCGATACGGACGCGTGCACGGGTGCGCTCACGTACTTATCGGTATCACCTACCACCTGACCCACCAGAACTCTGTCGCCGACCTTGACGGTTGGCGTGCACGGTGCGCCAATGTGCTGGCTCATCGGAAGCGTGACCGTTTCCGGAGCCGGAATGCGTTTTGCCTGCATATCCTTGGTATGCTTCTCATGCGAGACATTTACGCCGCCTCTGACTTTTTTTACCGGTTTTATTATTTCAGAGTGCATTCATCTTCCTCCCTTGACATCTTTATCTATATTATGGAGCTTCGGCATAACCGCCTTCAGTATGCTGCCCGTGACGGCGCCCGTAACGAGAGCCGACAAAAGAAGCACGGGGGCATATCCTGCAACGGAAGTTCCAGAGACCATAACCGCGGCAACCGAAAACTGCCCCGCGTTATGAGCCAAAGCCGATAAAATACCTATTTCTATATATCCGACATTTTTTGAAAAACGGAATAACAAATACATTACGAGAGTGCTCAGCACTCCGCCGGCAAGCGACATAAAAAACGCCGTGGCACCGCGCGTAAGAAAAACAAACAGCGATTTTAAAAGAGCCACCGAAAGTGCCGGTAAAAGCCCGAGCTCGGACGCGGCAAACATAACGGCTATATTTGAAAACCCCGCCTTTGCCCCTGGCGGCATAAACGCCGCCGTCGGTATCAGCCCCTCAAGAAAAGAGAGGGTTATTGCCACAGCCGCGGTTATACCCGTAAATGCTGCCTTATATGATTTTGTATTCGTTATCTTCATATCAGTATGTAATCACATCTATATTTTCGGAAGCGCCTTTTACACTTACAACCGTTTTAAGCGGCACGCACACGGCACTTTCCCCCGAGCGGCTCAGCTTTCCAGTTCTCACACATATCTTATCTTTACACGGGGCGCTTTCAACCCATATTTCGCCGTTTTCGGCAGCTATTACCATACCGTTGTCGAGAGTGAACTCGCGCTTTTCCGTAACCTCGTCGAGAGGCAGCGACAAAACCGTTGCACCGTCCGACATGACAACGGCGGTGAGCGAGGTTTTTGCCCTCGTATATTTATACGCCGTCAGCGCCGCAATTACTATAACCGTAAAAATTATAAGCGCCGCGCCGTGCTTTCCCAAAAGCTTTCTTTCCATATCAGACAAGAGAGTAATCGCTGTTTGTTATTTTTACATACGGCTTTATGCCGTCCGTCGCAAAAACGGTTTTATCCTTATAAACAAACACCGCGTCCGCATTGTACTTTTCAAGTATCGGCAGAGACTCTTCCTTTCCGAGAATAAAGCAGAGCGTTGACAGGGCGTCGCTCAAAAGCCCCGTGGGAGCCTTTACCGTAACGCTTGTAAGCTCCGTTTGCACCGGATAGCCGGTGGTCAAATCCAAAATGTGAAAATATGTTTTTCCGTCCTCGGCGGTAAACCTTTTTTCGTAATCGCCGGAGGTGGATATGAAGGCATCGGTAAGCGACAGTACCGCAAAATAATCGTTTTCCGATTTGTACGGGTCGCGTATTCCGACAGACCACGTCTTGCTTTTTTGCGGCAAACCGTATGTTGCAACGCTGCCGCCGACGGAAATTACGGCGCCTGTTATTTTTCCGCCCTGCGAATTTATTTCGTTTATCCTGTTTATCGCTTCGTCAAGGGCTATTCCCTTGCCGGCAGAGCCGAGATTGAGCTTTGCGCCGTCCAGGATATAAACCGTGTTGCCGTCGCCGAAAATCAGCTTGTCGTCACCGCATTTTTCCTTTGCGGATAAAATTTCATCTTCGCTCGGGAGACGAAAATCGTCCGTATCAAAGCCCCAAAGCTCCGTCAGCGCACCCGACAAAACGGCAGCCCTTTCGTGAGACGCCGAATACACCGAAGCAACGCTTTTAAGCTCGTCGTAAGTCTCTTTGCTCACCGTTTCTCCGCGCTCACCCGAGGCATTTACTCTGTATATATCGCTGCCCTCATAATTTTTTGAAATGCGCTCGTCCGTTTTTACCACTTCAGCCAAAAGGTTTGCGTTTTCCAAAGCCGAAGCGTCTTTTCCGTACAGCTTTATACCGACAAGAGAGCCCATGGAAAATCCCGTCTGCTCCGCCGATTTTGTATTTGCCGAACACGAAGACAGCTCAAACAGCAAAACAAGGCAAAACACAGCGGCAATAAGTTTTTTTAACGACCTTGCCAAGCTTGTTTCACCTCACAGATATCTGATGTGACGACACTACAATTAAATATACAATATTTCGCGGATTAGTTCAAGCAAAGTTTGAAAATTAACAAAGTTTGCGTTGTAAAACTTTTCCTTTTGTCTTAAGCAGACAAAATTTTCGGGGAAACAAAGCACAAAGCAATGTTCCCCCGAAAAAAATCACGGATATTTTTATGACAATTCAAACTGACCGGTATACAACTGGTAATATTTGCCGTGCTGTTTAATCAGGTCGTCATGACTTCCGCGCTCTATTATTTTACCGTGCTCAAGCACCATTATGGCGTCCGCATTGCGTACCGTGGATAACCTGTGAGCTATTACGAAGGTGGTTCTGCCCTTCATCAGCTTATCCATACCCTTTTCTATAAGGTGCTCGGTGCGGGTATCTATGGAACTTGTAGCCTCGTCGAGTACGAGTACGGGCGGATCCGCTACAGCCGCTCTCGCAATCGCAAGGAGCTGTCTTTGACCTTGGCTCAGGTTTGCACCGTCGCCTGTTATAACCGTATCGTAACCGTCGGGAAGTCTCGTTATAAACGAATCGGCGTTGGCGAGCTTTGCGGCGTTCACAACCTCTTCGTGAGTAGCGTCAAGCTTGCCGTAGCGTATATTGTCTTCAATTGTACCCGTAAACAGATGTGTGTCCTGAAGCACCATCGAGAGCGAGGAGCGAAGATCGCTCTTGCATATCTTTTGGATATTTATTCCGTCATAACGGATTTTGCCCTTTTGTATTTCGTAAAAACGGTTGAGCAAATTGGTTATTGTGGTTTTGCCTGCGCCCGTGGAGCCGACAAACGCAATTTTCTGACCCGGTTTCGCATAGAGCGAAATATCATCGAGAACCGTCTTTTTGCCGTCATAGCTGAAGTACACGTCCTCAAACACAACGTCGCCCTCTAGCTTCTGATAGGTTACGGTGTTGTCGCCGCTGTGCGGATGCTTCCATGCCCAAAGCCCCGTATGCTCTTTGCACTCGGTTAAATTTCCGTTCTCGTCATATTTTGCATTTACGAGCTTTACATAACCGTTATCCTCTTCCGGCTTACTGTCGATAACATCAAATATGCGCTCTGCACCTGCCAAAGCCGCAAGTATATTATTTACCTGCTGAGAGAGGTTTGCTATGGGCTGTGAAAACGATCTTGAATACTGTAAAAACGAGCTTATTGTACCGATTGTGGTAAAGCCGCCTATGCAGAGAAGTCCGCCTGCCATGGCAATTACGGCATAATTGATATTTGAGAGGTTACCCATTATGGGCATCAAAACGCTCGCAAAGGTATTTGCGTTGGTTGAAGAATGTTTAAGTGCATTGTTAAGCACGGCAAATTCCTCTTTGACGTTTTCCTCGTGATTAAAGACCTTTATGACCTTTTGACCCTCTATTGTCTCTTCGATGTAGCCGTTTGCCGCTCCGAGGTCCTTTTGCTGCTTCTTGAAGTACAGCGCGCTCTTGCCGCCTATAACCTTGATTACAATCAGCATGATTATAAGCATCAGGATTACAAGAAGCGTGAGCTGCCAGCTGAGGTACAGCATCATGACAAAGGTTGCGATAACGCTGATAACCGAGGAAATCACCTGCACAAAACCGTTGCTCAGGAAATTTCGGACGGTATCGACGTCGTTTGTATAGCGGCTCATAAGGTCGCCGTGGGTATGAGTGTCAAAATAGCTTATCGGCAAATCCTGCATCTTATCGAATAGGTCGCGCCTTATCGTGTTTACCGTACCCTGCGACACCTGTATCATAAGTCTTGCATACACGTAAGTGGCTGCCGAGCTGAATACGAACAGCAGTGCCATTTTCAGAAGCGTTTTTGCTATGGCGCCGATATCGGGCGCCATGGTTCCGTTTGTCATGGGAACAAGATAGTTATCTATAATTATTTTTATGAAATATGAGGACGCAATCATTCCGACAGAGCTTAAAAGAACAAAGATTACAACAAGAATCAGAAGCCCTTTTGACTTGCCGAGGTAAGAGCCGAGCTTTGAAACTGTCTTACCGAGATTTTTCGGCTTTTGGAAGCCGCCCTGTCCCCTTTGAGGTTTCGGCATCAGTTCTCGCCTCCTTCGTCTTTATTACCCTTCTGCTGAGAAGTATATACTTCGCGGTATATTTCGCTTCGCTCCATAAGCTCCGAATGTGAGCCTATATCGGTTATCTTACCGTCGTCGAGAACTATGATTTTGTCGGCGTCCTCAACAGAGCTTATTCTCTGGGCAATTATTATCTTTGTGGTATTCGGTATATCATTTCTGAACGCCTCGCGGATTTTGGAGTCCGTAAACGTGTCTACCGCACTCGTGGAGTCGTCAAGAATGAGTATTTTGGGTTTCTTTAAGAGAGCACGCGCAATGCAAAGGCGCTGTTTCTGACCGCCCGATACATTGACGCCGCCCTGACCGAGGTCGGTATTGTAGCCGTCCGGGAAACTCATTACGAAGTCGTGAGCCTGAGCTGCCTTACAGGCGTCTATTACCTCCTGCTCGGTGGCGTTTTCATCGCCCCAACGGAGGTTATCCATAATAGTGCCCGAGAAAAGAACGTTTTTCTGAAGCACCATACTTACCGCCTCGCGTAGCTCAAACAGTTTGTATTTTTTTACGTTTTCGCCGCCTACAAGAACCTCGCCGTCCGTTACGTCGTAAAGTCTCGGTATAAGGCTTACGAGCGTTGTCTTGGCGCTTCCCGTTCCGCCTATAACGCCGACGGTTTCGCCGGGATTTATCTTGAAGTTTGCACCGTCTATGACATTCTTTTTACCGTCGGCTCTGTATTTGAAGCTTACGTTTCTGAATTCTACGGAACCGTCCTTAACCTTAAGGTTCGGCATAGCGTCGTCGTCATTTATGTCGGGCTTTTCTTCGAGCACCTCGGCTATACGTGCCGCGGCGGCTCTTGACATAACATACTGCACCAATATCATGGCTATCATTATGACAGACATAAGTATCATCATAACGTAGGTCGTGAGAGTGCTGAATTTTCCTATCTCCATATTACCCTTTAATATGAGCTTTGAGCTGATGTAGGTAATTGTGAGTATGGTGCCGAACATCAAAAACATCATCAGCGGCTGCGCCATTACCATCATTTTTTCGGCGCTTACGGACGCTTCCATAAGGTCGTCGTTTGCCTTTTTAAATTTTTTCTTTTCGTAATCTTCGCGGACAAACGCCTTTACTACGCGCATTGCGATAAGGTTTTCCTGAACCGAAGCATTGAGCCCGTCGAACATATGAAACACCTTTTTAAAGCGCTTTATTGCAACAGGTCCGAATATTGCAAGGAAAATTATAATTATCGGAATAACTACGAGGAAGGTGTTTGATACCGTTTTGCTTATTTTAAAGCTCATTGTGAGCGCGATTATAAACATAAGCGGCGCTCTGAAAAAGATTCGCAGCATCATCATATACATATTCTGTATCTGAGTAACATCGGTAGTCATTCGCGTTACGAGAGAAGCCGTGCTGAACTTATCGATATTCGAGAACGAGAAATTCTGAATACTCTCATACATAGCCGTGCGAAGATTTGTACCGAAGCCCATACTTGCAACAGACGCGAGTCTTGCCGCAGTGGCTCCGCAGAAGAGCGAGCCTACCGCCATAAGTACCATTTTAAGACCTATTTCGATAATATACTTTTTGTCGCCGTTCGGTATACCTACGTCGATTATATACGACATATAAAACGGCAGCATAAGCTCAAGCACTACTTCGCCGAGCATCAGTATGGGACAGATTATAGACTGCCAAGTATACTGCTTTGCGTATTTCATAAGTTTACGCATTGCCGTCGCCTCCTTTTTCGTGTGGTCTCATCATCATTTCCAAAATAGCTTTTTCGCTCGGAACATCGTCCGAAATATTGTCAATAAGACGGTCGAGAAAATTGTTGAGAAGTGAAAGTTCTTCTTTTGAAAAGCCGTCGAACATTCTCTTATCAAGCTTATCAAACTGGCTGTGTATATATTCGGTGCGCTGTATACCCTTTTCGGTTAGAGCTATCCTGTTGCAGCGCAGGTCGTTTTCATCCGAAATTTTTGTGATAAGCCCGCTTTTTTGCATTCTTTTTACGGATACGGCAACCGAGGACGGCGAAACATTTATGCCGTCGGAGAGTTCCTTTTGCGTGCATTTACCGTGCTCGGTAAGATAATCAAGCACCGGCGGCTGACCGAAATACACACCGCTGTCACGAAGCATTTTATGCATGGCGTAGCGCTTATAACAGTCAAGTCTGTTCATCTTAAAGACCAATTCTTTAAGTTCTGAAGCCAAAGCTTTTCCTCCTCGTATAATAAAGTAGTAGTTTTTAGTGTCCCTCTCCAAGGACATATGCTA
>ERZ808240.2819-NODE-2819-length-18130-cov-33.230429_pt1 | contig 18130 bp, 16 predicted proteins | sample MGYA00521084_ERZ808240 | MGnify/ENA primary metagenome ERZ808240 (study PRJEB31516, sample SAMN03275571) | gut metagenome | biome: mammalia-associated habitat; material: feces | host: Papio cynocephalus | place: Kenya | collected 2012-08-06 ... | reverse complement strand
CCGAAATTCCTTAATCTTAAATATCCGTCAGTCAGGATAAGCATAAACAGACTAAACCAGATTGAAAAGGCTGATATTTCCGGAATACAGTATATTGCTGTTCCTGCTGATGAAATAATCAGATACAGTGACAGAATATCAGATGATATAAAAAACAAAATAATAATAAAACCTCCTGCTTTTATAACAGATGAGAAGAAAACTGAAAAAATGCTCTCTGAGCTTAAAAATCTCGGATTTAAAAGACTTGTATGCAGCAATATTGCATATATCAGTACAGGAAAAAAATATGGATTTGAAATGCATGGCAGTTTCAGACTCAATATTTCCAACTCATGCAGTCTTAAAAAATTTGCAGAACTCGGTCTTTCAGATACTGTTGTATCGGCAGAACTTAAAATAAATCAGATACGTTCACTTGCGGATTTCATGCCGTATGGAACTGTCGCATACGGAAGATTTCCGCTTATGCTTGTAAGAAACTGCCCCATAAAAAATGAAACCGGCTGCGGAAAATGCACCGGTCACCTTACCGACCGCACCGGACGGAAATTCCCCGTATTATGCTGTCAGGAATATGCTGAAATACTTAATCCTGAAAAAATCTATATGGCAGACAGACTCTCTGAACTCAGTCAGACTGATTTTCTGCTTCTGCTCTTTACAGACGAATCACCGCAGGAAACTGCTGATATCATAAAAAAATATATTTCATCATCGGATACAGCCCCTGCGGCAAATATAACAAGAGGTCTCCTTTACAGAGGAGTTGAATGAATTAAAAAAAAGAAATGAGGTTTTCAGAATGAAGTTCAGCAAAAAAGGTCTGGTATTTGCATTTCTTATACTCACATCAATGGTTCTCGGTTCAATGATTGCCATTATGTGCAAAGATATAGATGCTCTTAAATTCCTGAGCTATTCAAAATCAATCGGCTTTGAAAATGACAGCCCTATGGTAATAGACCTTATAATAATAAAAATTACTCTCGGAATTTCAATCAATATAAGCATTGCTCATGCTGTTACATTTCTTGCAGCGATATTTGCATATCCTAAAATTGTAAAGAATGTTGAATAGCATTACATAAAAACTATTGGGTATTATAAAAATAATACAGGTGTTCTGAACAAAAGGAGACTGGACTATATGTTTACTAAAGATATCGGTATTGACCTCGGCACTTCCAATACCCGTGTTTATATGCGTGGAAAAGGAATTATAATCCGTGAACCGTCCGTGGTCGCCGTAAATACACGCACTGAAAAAGCTAAATATGTCGGTCAGGACGCAAAAGATGTCATCGGAAGGACTCCGGGGTCAATCATTGCTGTCAAACCGCTTAAAAACGGCGTTATAGCTGATTTTGACATTACTATAACAATGCTTCAGGAATTTATTAAAAAAGCTCTTAAAGGAACTCTTTTCACAAAGGCAAGAGTAATAATATGCATTCCCTCCGGCGTAACTCCCGTTGAAAGACGTGCCGTAAAGGATACAGCTGAACTTGCAGGTGCAAAACAGGTATTTATCGTTGAAAAACCTATGGCTGCCGCAGTCGGTGCAGGTCTTCCGGTTGATGAGCCGTCAGGAAATATGATAGTCGATATAGGCGGCGGAACTACTGAGGTTGCTGTTATATCTCTCGGCGGAATAGTCGCTTCACGCTCTGTACGCATTGCAGGCGATGAGCTTGACCTTGCAATAGTAAGCTTTATAAAAAGAAAATATAATCTTCTGATAGGAGAACGCACCGCTGAAGATATCAAAATGAAAATAGGCTCTGCATATCCTGAGGACGAGGAGGAAAATATGGAGATAAGCGGCCGCAATCTCCTTAATGGTCTGCCTGAAAATATAGCCGTTTCATCTGCTGAAATAAGAGATGCTCTTGCTGAACCTCTTTCAAAGATAATCGAGGCAATAAAACTGACTCTTGAAAAAACTCCGCCTGAACTTTCATCTGATATAATAACTCAGGGGATAACTCTTGCAGGAGGCGGTGCATTGCTCAAAGGTCTTGATACCCTTATCAACCACGAAACAGGTATGCCTGTATATATAGCTGAATTTCCGCTTGACTGCGTGGCTGAGGGCATGGGCAGAATCCTTGAAAAACCATCTGACTATCAGGACGCTCTGACTGATGAACCGAGATATTATTAATTCAAATTCTGCCGTGGAGGAGCTGATTTAAGTAATGAGTGAATTTTTCAAAACATTTAAATTTAAACTTATAGTATGCATTCTGGCATTGCTTGCAGGCTTTATGCTCTGTTCAGCTCTTTCTGACGGGACTCCGTTTTCAGGAACTGAATTTGTAAACAGAATTACAAATCCTATAAAGGAATACGCTTCATCAGCTTCCGGATTTGTCGGTGAAAAGCTTGATGCTCTTGTAAATGCCTCTGAATACAAGGACGAAAACGAAAAGCTCCGTACTGAAATTGCAAAGCTCCGTCAGGATTTGACGGATTATGAAAATAAAAAGAATGAACTTGATGAACTTCAGAAATTTATCGGCATAAAGGAAGAACATGAAGATGTTGTTCTCTCAAATCCATGTACCGTAATAAGCCGCACAGCCAATGACCCTTATGCCTCATTCGTCATTGACAGAGGTTCTGAGGACGATATTTCATTATATGACCCGGTTGTGACATCTGAGGGAATTGTAGGAATAATAACTGAAGTCGCTGAAACATATTCAACCGTTGAAACAGTCCTTTCACCTGACATTGCAATAGGTGCGATATGCCGCCAGACAAATGATACCGGAATAGTTCAGGGAAATATAAAATATGCCCGTGACGGAAAATGCGAAATGATATATATTGACAGGGAAAACCGCCTTGAGGAAGGCAGCATAATCACTACATCAGGAGCAAGCGGACGCTTTCCAAAAGATTTTCTGATAGGAAGCGTTGAATATACTGAAGCAGATGAAAGCGGTCTTTCATCATATGCAGTAATAAAACCTTATGTTGATATACAGAAAGTTTCATCTGTAATGGTTATTACAGCATTCAACGGTCAGGAGGCAGGCAATGCGGATTAAAAATATTCATCTCAAATATCAGAGGAGAATGACTGCTGCAAGATGGGGAATATTCCTTGTTATAATCTTTGTATTCTATATATTTTCAGGAGTCGGCAGCTTTGTAAAACCTCTGCTGCTGATACCGGCAGCATTATGCATATCAGTCAATGAAGATGAACTGATATCAGCCTGTACAGGAGTTCTCTGCGGACTGCTTACTGATATTTCAGTCGGCAGGCTTCTCGGATACAACGCAGTATTCCTTGTTGCAGCCTGTGTATTTTCATCGCTTTTATTTGTAAATCTTTTAAGACGCAATATTATAAATGTATTTATTGTAACATCAGTAATTGTATTTCTTCATGGCGGACTTGATTATTTTCTTTATTATGTCGTATGGAGCAGTGATGAAAATACATCATTGATATATTATGATATAATTCTTCCGTCATGCATTATGACATCAGTTTCAGCTCTTCTGCTCTATCCGCTTATAAGGGCAGTACGGCATAAATTTACTCCTGAACGCCTTCAGGCATCTATAGATTTATAAACCGACATAAAAATTTTATAATTAAAATAAGGGGTTTTCATTATATTTGTAGGGGCGAACTGTGTTCGCCCGCCCGAAATTCCGGTAAATTGGAACGGGCGAACACAGTTCGCCCCTACATAAACAATTCATCGAATTGGCGTTAAAAAAGGAGTCTTTAAATGTTCAGAAAATTTATTGATGGATTAAGAACTGCAATTATAATTCTTATAGTACTTGCATCAATGTCATTTGCCGTGATAGAACTGCTTAAAATACAGGTTTCAGAAGATAATTCAGAATATATTGATTTTACAGGTTCTGCTGAAAATATCACCGTTTCAACCCAGAAAATAAATGCTACAAGAGGTGAAATAACTGATATCAACGGCAATCCGATAGTAAAGAACAAGGTCGGCTATAATGTAATAATACAGGCTGCATTCTTTCCTGATGATTTGAATGATGGAAATGAAGTACTTCTCAAACTTTCAGAACTGCTTGAAAATGACGGCGTTTCATGGATAGAGTCAATACCTGTGACTATGGAAGCTCCTTATGAGTTTCTCCCTGACAGCGATGCGGCTGTTGAAAAGCTTAAAAAGAAAATCGGCGTAAATGTATATGCAACCGCTGAAAACTGCATTGACAAGCTTAAAGAGGATTATCAGATATCAGACAGCTATTCAGAACATGAACAGCGTATAATTGCAGGCCTCAGATATGAAATGGAAATACGCAACTTTTCAATCGGAAATGTATTTACAGTCGCTGAAGATGTTCCGCTTGACACGGTAGTTGTAATAAAGGAATTCAGTCCCGAACTTGACGGAGCAGATATAATTGAAGCTCCTTCAAGAATGTATGCTGAAACTGATATAATACCGCATGAAATAGGTACTGTAGGCCCTGTATATGCAGAAGAATATGACGAACTTAAAGAACTCGGCTATGCAATGGACGATACAGTCGGAAAAAGCGGTCTTGAAAAAGGTATGGAATCATATCTGAGAGGTCAGAACGGTGTGCGTTCATTTTCAATGTCAAACGGCAAAGTTGTCGGAAATGAAGTTACTCAGGAAGCTGTTGCAGGACACAGTATAAAACTTACAATAGACAATGATTTTCAGCGTGATGTTCAGGATATACTTGAAAATTTCATAGTCTATCTCAATCATCACCAGTCCGGTCAGTATACTGATGTTACATCAGGAGCTATAGTTGTTCTTGACGTAAAAACAGGAGCAGTTCTCGCTCTTGCGACTGCCCCGACATATACGATTGATGAGTATACGGATAATTATTCAGAACTTCTTGAACGTCCCGGTCAGCCTATAATAGACCGTGCAACAGACGGTATATACCGTCCGGGTTCTACATTCAAGACTATTACGGCTACTGCCGGACTCAACGAGGGAATTGTAACAGGAAGTTCAACATTCTATTGTGGTCAGACATATCTCTATAATATGCACTGCACAGGATTCCATAAAAATATTGCCGTTACAAGAGCCATTGAAGTTTCATGCAATATTTATTTCTATGAACTCGGTCAGCGTCTTGGAATAGACAAGATAAGCGAATATGCAGGTCATTACGGGCTTGGACAGTCGCTCGGCCTTGAATCAGGCGATTCAGCCGGATATCTTGCAAATCCTGAAACATTTGAAAGACTCGGTATGACATGGACAATCGGTCAGGTAGTACAGGCTGCAATCGGTCAGTCGGAAGTGGGAGTAACTCCGCTTCAGCTTGCAGTTGCCGCCTCAACCATTGCAAATGAAGGCGTACGCTATAAGCCTCATCTCGTTGACAGCATATACAATTATGATATGAGTGAGCTTGTAAAGAAAATTGAACCCGAAGTTGCCGACAAAATAGAACTCAATTATGATGATATCTATTCATATATAAGAAACGGCATGATAGCCGCTTCACACAATACTCCGAAAGGCGAATATTCTCTCAATGACTTAGGCTTTGATGTTGCGATAAAAACAGGTACTCCGCAGTCTGCAAGAGGAACTGACTCAACATTTATAGGCTTTGCTCCTGCCGATAATCCGCAGATAGCCTTTGCCGGAATAATCGAAGGCGGCGAATATTCTAAATATATGGTAAGAAAAATAATAGATGCATATTTCGGAACTGCCGAAGAACCTGAAACCACTTCTGTTTCAGAATAATTATTGTGCATAATATACAAACATATAGCGAAAAATAAAGGCATTTCAACAAATTTAAAATAAAGCATAATTTTAACTTTGACAAACCAATAATTTGTGGTACAATATAAAGTGAACTATTTGATTTTTATTGCTTGTGCATAAAATTTCAGCCGGCAATATTGGAAAGGAGTTATTATGTCTAAAGTAATTGCTATTACCTCCGGTAAAGGTGGTACAGGAAAATCTTCTATCTGTTCCGGTCTCGGATACTCCCTCGCTAAACAGGGATGCCGTACACTTATCATCGAACTCGATTTCGGACTGAGGTGTATTGACATAATATTCGGTATGCAGGACAAAATAACACAGGATTTGGGTACAGTCCTCTCAGGACAGTGCAGCATTCTTGATGCAGTCACACAGACAACCATGGCAAGCAACCTGTATATATTATGTGCTCCTAAAGACCCGTTTACAGTCGTTACTGCCGAACAGATTGCTGACATATGCCAGCAGATTAAAAAATATTATGACTATATCATCATAGATACAGGTGCAGGTATCAATTCCCATGTATTTGATATAGTTGAACAGTCAAACCTCATACTCGTAGTTTCAACTCCTGACCCGATATGTGCAAGAGATGCACAGATGATGTCAGATGCCTTCTATGCAAGAGGAAATCAGCGTCAGCGTCTTATAATCAACAAGGTTACAAAAAAAGCTATCGGCTTTTCACTCGTAAAAGACCTTGACGAAATAATAGATACAGTCGGCGTACAGCTTATAGGCGTTATCCCTGAGGATTATCAGCTTGTTGTCGCTACCGGTACAGGTCAGCCTATACCATACGGTGCTCCGAGCCTTGCAGCTTTTGATGCAATATCAAAAAGAATACGGGGCGAAGATGTACCTCTGTCAATGAAATTAAACTGATATAAAATTTTTCCAGAAGAAAGGAATTCATCTATATGAATATTGCATTGATTGCTCATGATGCAAAAAAAGAACTTATGGTACAGTTCTGTATCGCATACTGCGGTATACTTTCAAGGTACAACCTCTGTGCCACCGGAACTACCGGAAAGCTTGTAAGCGAGGCTACCGGACTCAATATCCAGCGTTACCTCAGCGGTGCTCAGGGCGGAGGTCAGCAGATAGGCTCAAAAATTTCATGCAATGAAATTGATGTGCTGCTGTTTTTCAGAGACCCGATAACTCCCAAAGCCCATGAACCCAATGACATGAATCTGCTCAGACTCTGCGATGTACATAATGTACCTGTTGCTACAAACATCGCTACAGCTGAAGCTCTGATACTTGCTCTTGAACGAGGCGATTTGGATTGGCGGGAATTCGGAACTCCAAAACTGTAATATTTTTAATCGCCCCTTAAAAAATTCTTTTTAAAGGGGCATTTTATTATCTGAAAAATCATGTTAAATAACGCAAATTCGACAACAAAATTTATGATTGAAAACAAGGTATTTTTCGTTTATTCTGTAGGGGCGACCATTGGTCGCCCGCCGGATTATGGTTAAACAATAGGTTCGATATTTGTTTTCTGTACGGAAAATCGTTGGTCAACAGATTAAATTCCGGTAAAACCAATGGGCGGATATTTTTCAGATTACAGGCGGCAGTTTGCCGCTCGCCCCTACAGAATCGGATTGGCGTTAAATAATATACAGACAGAAATCATCAATACCGGAATTTAACTGATAACACCCACATATATTAAGGAGGTTTTTTACCTATGGCTCTTTCATTTCAAAGACCTAACGGAACAGAAGATATTACACCGCAGAATGTGTATAAATGGCATACAGTTGAAAAACTTGCCCGTGATACTGCTGAAAGCTTCGGATTCAGTGAAATAAGAATCCCTACTTTTGAAAATACAAACCTTTTTCTGCGTTCAGTAGGCGAAACTACTGACGTTGTACAGAAGGAAATGTATTCAGTAACCGCCAAGGAAAGCACATTTACATTAAGACCTGAAGGTACTGCCGGCACTATGCGTGCAATGCTCCAGAACGGTCTGCTCAATGAAGCTATGCCTCAGAAAGTTTTCTATATCCTTTCATGTTTCAGACATGAACGTCCGCAGGCTGGCAGACTCCGTGAATTTCATCAGTTCGGAGTCGAAATGGCAGGAAGCAAATCTGCTGCTGCTGATGCGGAAGTAATCTCACTTGCAAAGACTCTTATCGACAGAATAGGTCTTAAAAATATAAAGCTCTATATCAACTCAATAGGATGTCCTCAGTGCCGCAAAAAATATCATGAGGCTCTCAGAACATATTTTGAAGCAAGAAAAGATGAACTCTGTGACACCTGTCTTTCAAGACTTGAAAAAAATCCTATGCGTATACTCGACTGCAAAAGCCCTGTATGCTCTGAAATAGCAAAAGATGCTCCTGTAATACTTGATTATCTCTGTGATGAATGCAGCAGTCATTTTGAACAGCTCAAATCATACCTTAATGCTATGAATATAGAATTTACTGTAAATTCTAAAATAGTAAGAGGTCTTGATTACTATACAAAGACTGTTTTTGAATTTGTAACAACAGATATAGGTGCTCAGGGTACTGTATGCGGCGGCGGAAGATATGACGGTCTTATACAGGAACTTGGCGGTGCTGCAACTCCGTCACTCGGCTTTGCAATGGGTATTGAAAGACTTATAATCACCATGGAAAAACAGGGCTGTGATTTTATACAGCCGTCATCATGCGACCTCTATATTGCTCCTATGGGTGAAAATGCTCTTTTAAAAGCTATGACAATTGCAGATGAACTCCGCAAGGAAGGTTTCAGAGTTGAATACGATGTTATGGGCAGAGGTCTTAAAGCTCAGATGAAATATGCAGATAAACTCGGTTCAGCATTTTCTATGGTTCTCGGTGACAATGAACTTGAAAACGGTTCTGTTAAAATCAAAAATATGAAAACCGGTGAACAGAATGAAATTGCTCTTGACAATAAATTTGCTGACAGATTTTCAGATATTTCCGTTGCAGGAATGTTCAGTGATACGCTCGGCAATATGAATATATAACAGGAGGATTTTATAAAATGGCAGACAATATGAAAGGTCTGAAACGTACTTGTTACTGTAATGACGTTGAAACTATAGGCTCTGAAGTCACAGTAGGAGGATTTGTCCAGAAAATCCGTGACCTCGGAAACCTTATATTCATTGACCTGCGTGACAGGACAGGTATAGTTCAGCTTGCATTCAATGATGAAACTGACAGGGAAATATTTGAAAAAGCTGCTTCATGCAGAAGTGAATACGTTCTTATGGCAAAAGGTACTGTTCAGCAGCGTTCAAGTATTAACAAGGATATAAAAACCGGAAATATCGAAATTATCGTAAATGATTTGAGAATCCTTGCAAAGGCTCAGACTCCGCCTTTTGAAATCCAGAATGAAACAAAGGTAAATGAAGAACTCCGTCTTAAATACAGATATCTTGACCTCAGAAGAAAACCTTTGCAGGATAACCTTATAATGCGTCATAAAATCGCTCAGGCTGCAAGGGAATACTACTGCTCAAACGGATTTATTGAAATAGAAACTCCTATGATGATGAAATCCACTCCGGAAGGAGCAAGAGATTACCTTATTCCGTCAAGAGTCCATAACGGAAAATTCTATGCTCTCCCCCAGTCACCTCAGATATATAAACAGCTCCTTATGATTGCCGGAATGGATAAGTATATACAGCTTGCAAGATGTTTCAGAGATGAGGATTTACGAGCTGACCGCCAGCCTGAATTTACTCAGATTGACCTTGAAATGTCATTTGTTGATGTTGATGATATACTTGAATCAACAGAAGGTTTTATCTCATATCTTTTCAAAAAAGTACTTGATATTGATATACCTGTGCCGCTTCCAAGACTCAGATACAATGACGCTATGGCAAGATATGGTTCTGATAAGCCTGATACACGTTTCGGAATGGAAATTCAGGATATTTCAGAACTTGTAAAGAACTGCGGATTCGGCGTGTTTACATCAGCAATCGAAAACGGCGGCAGCGTCCGTGCTATAGTTGCTGAAAATGCTGCCAAAATACTTACAAGAAAAGAAATAGACAAGCTTACTGAAATGTCAAGAGGTATCGGTGCAAAAGGTCTTGCATATATACGCTGGGTTGACGAAAAACCTTCATGCTCATTTGCAAAATTCATGACAGAAGATGAACTCAATGCAATTATTTCAGCTCTCGGCTGCAAACAGGGAGATGTTGCACTCATAGTTGCCGATAAAAACAAGATAACACTTCCTGTTCTCGGAGCATTAAGACTTAAAGTAGCAAAACAGCTTGATATCATTCCGGAAGGATATAATTTCCTCTGGATAACAGAATTTCCGTTCTTTGAATATGATGATGAAAGCGGTTCATGGCTTGCAATGCATCACCCGTTCACAATGCCTATGGACGAATGTATACAGTATCTTGATACAAATCCTGAAAAGGTATATGCAAAGGCTTATGACCTTGTTCTTAACGGCGTTGAACTCTCATCAGGTTCAATGAGAATTACAGATTATGAACTTCAGGAAAAAATGTTTAAGGCTCTCGGTCTTACAGAAGAAGAAATCCAGAAGAAATTCGGATTCCTTGTTGAAGCGTATAAATACGGAGCTCCGCCGCATGGAGGTCTTGGCATAGGTCTTGACAGACTTTCAATGCTTATGTGCGGCTGTGACAGCCTCAGAGATGTAACTGCATTCCCTAAGGTACAGAATGCAAGCGAACTTATGTCAGAATGCCCGTCAGAGGTTGACAAGGAAAACCTTGATATACTCGGTATAAAGATAATTGATAATACAGACAAATAATAAAAAAGCGGTCATTTAAAATGGCCGCTGTTTTTATGCATGATGGTTATTTTCTGAAATTAGGATTAAATAATATGCCGATTCGTTTGTAGGGGCGACCATTGGTCGCCCGTTGCAATCACCAGAATTTCATGCTGATAACCAATGATTTTTCCATACAGAAAACAAATATCGAATTTATGGTTTTACCATAATTTCGGCGGGCGACCAATGGTCGCCCCTACAGGAATAACCGTTGAATTTATGGTTATACCATAATTTAAATGTGCGAACTTACGGAATATTAAAGTTCAATACCGTTTTCCTTCATAAGCTCTCTTGCACTTTCAAGAGAATCCACACCTGTTTTATTCTTTATCGGAGCAAATTCCTTATTTCTGACTACTTCATATGAAAGACAGTTATCCTGCATATGAACCATATCAAGCACAAGAGTTTCAAATTTATATCCGTTAGGCTTTTCAGGCTTTATATAAGAACCATTTTCATCAATATAAGGAATTTTCTTTTCAACTACATGAACAGGGAGAGTCTTTCCTACAGAATCCTCAAGGCTGTCAACTCTGAAAAGATAATTGAGAATAACACCATAATTATATGCAAGTCTGCCGCTTTCATCTCTAAGAGTTGTCATTTCCTCAGTCATTTCATAATATTCAACAATGGAAGGTCTGCCGTCCTCAAGGCACAGTACGCCGACTTTTTCATCAGGAGCAGCCTTGCTTACAACTTTAGCACCTGACTGGCTGCCTGTAGCTATTACAGCACCTATAAAACATGGGTCAGCAATTTTCTGAAGAACATTATCAACAGCAAATACATTAAGCCATTCAATGCCGTCCCTTTCGATTTTATCGCTTAATCCGGCTTTTTTAAGAGATGAGAACCAGCCGCCGTTGCCGTTAGGAGATGAAGCAACTCTGTCTTTGGCTTCAAGGAATATTTTTTTATTGTAATCAACGCAAGGAGCCATTTCCTGAATGAAAAATGAAACATAATCCTTGTTGTATCCGAAATAATTATTTTCCTCAAAGAAATTGACTGTATCATCATTATTTTTTTCACTTGTCATAATAAAAAGAGGAATCCACGCATCAGCCTGTTTTACTACAGCCATGATATTGTTTATAAGACATTCAAAAAGATAGAGAGTTTTAGTGATTCCTACATTAAGCATACCCTTAGGCTTATCAAAACCAAGTCTTGTACCCTGACCGCCTGCGAGCAGAACAGCACCAACCTTGCCTTTTCTGATTGCATCAAGACCGGCAGCAAGAAATTCATCTTTTTTCTGTTCTATTTCATTTATTGTGAGAGCACCAAGCGGTTCAAGCTTACCCTTTTCGACTTTATGTTCTTTATTGTCAAGAAGTGAGAGCAATGAAAAATCGATACTGTTTATCTGGTTAAGAAGTTTGACCTGATTTTCAGAACTAAGTTCATTATAATATTTCAGAAGATGAGTCTGTCCGTATTTTTCAAGAATTTTTTTAACATCATTATACATATAAATTATCCTCCCTTTGAAGCTTTAAGGTTATATTCAGCGTAATAATATATTACATTAAAAGCACTGAAAAGTCAATATATAATGTATAAAGTGACTAAAATAGTTATATTATCATCAAAAAAATACTAATGTTTGCTGAAAAAATCTTATTTTAAAACAATGTTTCTGTAGGGGCGAACTGTGTTCGCCCGTTTGGGGTATGCTGTAAATCTGGCGGGCGAACACAGTTCGCCCCTACATAAACAATCATCGGATTTGTATTATTTTAACGCAAATTCGACAATAAACTTTTATGATTCAAAATAAGGGATTTTTCTTATATTTTGTAGGGGCGACCATCGGTCGCCCGCCTGAAATTTCGGTGAATCTAACGGGCGACCAATGGTCGCCCCTACAAAAAACAATCCATCGAATTGGCGTTATTTTATTATATTTTTAATAGCCATTGCAAAACCATTTTCAGAACAAAGACCTGTGACTTTATCTGTATAATTTTTTACGCTATCAGGAGCATTTCCCATAGCAACCGAATATCCTGCATAGTCAAACATTGAAATATCATTGTTGCTGTCGCCGAGAGCCATTATTTCAGATGATTTTATACCTGATACAAGATTTCCGCATACATATTCAAGAGCTTTTCCCTTGCTTGCATTTATATCGCTTATTTCTATATTGAGTGACATTGAATTAGTAATATTGACATCAGACAGGACAGAACGGAGATTTTTTTCAGCTTTTTCACGTTCCTGAGCTGATGCGAAAAAGAGATTTATTTTTTCTGTTTTTGAAGGATTACTGCGAAAAAGCTTATAGATATCATCTGTCAGAGTGCATAATGAAGCAATTTCATCAATACTGAACATATCAAATGTGCAGGAGGCAAATTCAATTGCATGACTTTTCTGCATATATGAATTTCCGTCAATATAGATATCAGGAAAACATTTATAATTTTCTGAAAATTCAAATACAGCTTTAACTGTATTTTCTGAAAGATATGAAGAATGAACGATATCGCCATTATTTTTTCTTATGCAGCTGCCATTTGAGGTAATAAAAAAATCAATTTCACTGATATCCTTAATCTGCTGAGGAATTTCAGAAAATGTTCTGCCAGTTGCAACAATTATTCTGATTCCTGATTGTGCGGCGGCTTTCAGCTGCAATATATTTTCCTCTGAAGTGCCGTAAGGAGATGTCAGCAGAGTGCCGTCAAGGTCTGTGGCAATAAGTTTTATATTCATTAAGTATATTCTCCTTTCATTATACTGAAAAATCCCTTATAAAAACGTCAGTTCTATAACGAAAATCTTATGATTTAAAACAAGGAATTTTTCGTTTATTTTGTAGGGGTGACCATTGGTCGCCCGCCTGAATTATGGTAAAACCATAAATTCGGTATTTGTTTTTGGTATGAAAAAATCATTGTTTGACTGATAAAATCATTGATAAACCATAACGGGCGACCAATGGTCGCCCCTACAAAACGAATTTACATATTATTTAATCTGAATTTCAGATGGACGAATCACAGAAAATAATCATCGAATTGGCGTTATGCTACATTTTATAAACAGATTTTTCGCTGTCCGGAATTTCTGATGTATCAGTTTCACGGACAATTTTTCTGATTTCAAGTATTTTTCCCGGAGCCATTGAAAGCTCATCAACACCCATTGCAAGAAAAAGCCTTGTCATTTCAGGGTCACCGCCGAGTTCACCGCATATTCCGCACCATATGCCTTTTTTATGTGCATTCTGTACAGCTATGTTTATAAGCTTGAGTACAGCCGGATGATACGGATTATAATACTTGTCAATATTGGTATTCTGACGGTCAACTGCAAGTGTATACTGTGTAAGGTCATTAGTGCCGATGCTGAAAAAATCAACTTCTTCAGCAAGCATATCACTTACCATTACAGCGGCAGGAGTTTCAATCATTATTCCGAAAGGAGTATTTTCATTAAACGGAATATTTTCATTTTCAAGTTCTTTTTTTATATCATCAATAATTTTTTTAATTTCCTTTACTTCCCATACAGATGTTATCATAGGAACCATAATCTGAATATTGCCGTAAGCACTGGCACGGTATAATGCTCTGAGCTGAGTTCTGAATATTTCAGGACGGTCAAGGCATATTCTCAATGCTCTCCAGCCCATAGCCGGATTATCCTCTTTTGGCATATTGAAATAATCAATCTGCTTGTCAGCACCGATATCAAGAGTTCTGATTATAACAGGCTTTCCTGCCATATTTTCAGCGGCAGTCTTATATACAGAGAACTGTTCTTCCTCTGTCGGATAATCATTATTTTCAAGATAAAGGAATTCGCTTCTGAAAAGACCTATTCCGCCGGCATCATTTTTAAGAGCCGCACCAATATCAGCAAGACCTCCTATATTGGCATAGATATTTATTTTTCTGCCGTCAGCAGTAATATTTTCCTTGCCTTTAAGCTGATTTATAAGTTTCAGACGTTCTTCATTCTGGCTGATAAGCTTTTTATGTTCAGCAATTGTTTCATCATCAGGGTCAATGAATATTTCACCTGTAACAGCATTCACAACAGCAGTTTTTCCATTGAATGACTGGTCAGGCTGACTGCCTATACCTACTATCGCAGGGAGCGACATAGTTCTTGCAAGTATTGCAGTATGGGAATTTGAAGAACCTTTTGCGGTAACGAATGCAAGCACTGAATTTTTATCCATCTGGACAGTTTCGCTTGGTGAGAGGTCATCAGCGAATATGATAACCTTTTCATCTGAACCGGAGATTTCACTGTCTTTGCCTGAAAGATTTTTTATCAGTCGGTCGGATATATCTTTTACATCAGCAGAACGAGCCTGCATATATTCATCGTCCATTGATGAAAACATCTCTGAAAAATTGTCTGAAGTAACAGCAACCGCATATTCAGCGTTTACTTTCTGAGAGGTTATAATATTTGAGATTGAACTGGTATAGTCATCATCTTCAAGCATCATCTGATGTATTGCGAAAATCTGGGCATTTGCCTCGCCGACTTCCTTTACAGCTTTATCATAGAGATTCTGAAGCTGATTCATTGAAATTTTTTCAGCGGCATGAAATCTTTCCAGTTCAGCTTCTGAATTTTCGCAGTGGATTCTTCTTACTTTAAGTTCCTCACCGCCGATAAAGCGTATTTTACCGATTGCAATACCGCCGCTGACACCTTTTCCTTTTATGGTTTTCATATAATTCACACCGCCTTTTTAAGATTTAAAGGGTTTAAAGATTTGATTTAAAGAAATTTTCGAGAGCTTCAATGGCTGAATCTTCATCAGCACCATCAGCAGAAACTGTAACGGTATCATTCATCTTGACACCGAGTCCCATAAGTCCGAAAATCTTCTTTGCATCAGCAGTTTTTCCGTTTTTCTCAACTGTAACAGCTGATTTGAATTTAGCAGCTTCCTTTACGAGCAGACCGGCAGGTCTTGCATGGATACCAACCGGGTCAGTGATTGTGTAATTGAATTTTTTCATATTAAAGACTCCTTTTTATTAAAATATAATTTATTATTATCATAAATTTAAAATTTATCAGTTTTTCACAAGAGTAAGAGTTTCCTGAAGTGAACTGACATCATTATTTTCAATGATTTTTATATGATAATCATCAGAATCCATGACGATTACCGGAATAACCATACTGATACCGGAATTTTCAAGCTTTTCCCTGTCAAATTCAACAAGAACATCACCTTTTCTGAAATACTCATGTTCCGCAGTATGGCATATGAAACAGTTATCATCAAGTTTTGCTGTTTCAAGACCTATATGTATAAAAAGCTTTGTGCCGTCAGAGGATATTATCTGCACCGCATGGGAATTATCTGAAACCATATCCGTCATACCGTCAAACGGTGCAGTTATTTTATTTTCAGATGGTATGACAGCAAAGCCTTTTCCGAGAATTTCAAGAGAAAACATAGGGTCATCAACTTCTGAAAGCGGAATTATCTTTCCGGATACAGGAGTTGATATAATTATTGATTTATTTTTTATGTATTTTTTAAAATTTCCGGATATGCGGCTGAAAAGCGAACCTGATTCGGATAATCCGAGTTTTTTTGAAATCTCATTGTAAAGCCTCAGCGTATTTTCTCCGGTAACTACCTGATACTGGCTGTTATTTCTGAACACTCCCCTGACGCAGTTCAATGATTTAAGTTTTTCGTCATCAGCAAGACTCTGATTTTCAAGAGTGAATCTCAGTCTTGTCATACAGTGGGACAGTCCGGAAATATTTGATTTTCCGCCGGTATATCTGATAATTTTATCTGTTTCACTCAAAATTCTGTCACTCCTTTCCGATGTATAAAAAAACCTGAAAAGCCTGTTGATTTAACAGCAAGCAGTTCAGGTAATGCCCTTTATACAAATAAAGGTAACAATCCATATTTATCGGGTAAATTTTTCAAAGTATATTATAAGATAAGCTTTTTCCTCATCTGAAATTACTTTATTATATTTAAGCTTTATTATATCAGATATTTTTTCTGCACATTCAGACAGTTGCGGAAACTCAGGACTTAAAAACTCATAAAGGAAATTGCTGCTGCTGAAAGGTTCATCTGAAAAAATTCTCTGTGCGAGAAATTTAAGATGCGATAAAAACTGATAATAAAGAACTGAATCAGTATTAAAATTTATCCCGAGGAATTTTTCAGTAAATTTCATTATGTCATCAGTAAATACAGCCGTTTTATGAGTATCCTGAGTCTGTGATTTGAGTTCAGCATTTACAAAATGCATTGCAATAAATGCGGCTTCATCTTCAATAGGCATAGTCCCTGTATACTGTTCTATCAGACTGAGCGAATAAATACCTGTTTTAAATTCATTCCTGTAGGTATTTCTGATTTCGGCTGAAAGCTGATTTGTAAGCTGTATATTCTGTTTAAGGCGTTCAGTCAGACCATTTATATGGTCAGCAAGAGTGATATGGATTATATCATTAAGTTCAAAGCCATATTCTGAAACGGCATATGAAATAATTCTTTCAGCAAGTTCAATGCTTTCCGGTTCAATGCTTCTGAGCATTTCATGGAATCTGTTTCTCACATCATCATCTGACAGAACAAATATTTTTTCTGCAAGAGATTTGGAGATACAGTCACCTGTTTTTCTTCCGAAAGCGATACCTTTTCCCATAGCAATAAACTCCTGACTGTCACGGTCGCAGGCTATCACGACATTGTTGTTAAGAATTTTTCTGATTTTCACCTTATCACCTCCATATAACAAAAAAAGCAATACCATAAAAGTATAAAACATATACTTTAAGGGTATTGCCTGATACATCATCAGTAACAATCCATTTAATTTATGCTTTAATTATATATTATAATCAGCGGAATTTCAAGTGACAAATTAAATGATATTTTTATATATTTTTTGTATACAATGTATAAAAATTATTTTACGACAACATATCCCTCGTCCCATGCCACATTATACTCTACCTTAACGCCTCCGGCAGAAACATATGTCAGCTCCTGAAGACGGCAGTCAGAATCCGCTGTAATTGTCAGCACTTCGCCATCAGCCTCGGCAAGTCCACATATTACGCCGTTAAGGTCATCAGTCATTCCGCTGTAGCCGGACAGATTTATTATACCTGCCTTCTGAGTATTATATGAACTTGCTGTAATATTATAAGTATTATTTTTATAAACTCCTTCAAAATCAGCTGTTTTATATGCATATGTCTGATTGAGAATAGTCTGTGAAGCTATTACAGTACTCCGGCATTCCATAATGGCGGCTGTTTCATCAGTTCTTTTTATATATCCGAGCATATTCGGTATAAACATACCCATAAGTATTGCAAGTATCAGCATTACAACTATAATTTCAACAAGAGTAAAGCCCTTTAATTTTTTCATATTTATAAATATCATCTGCCTTTAAAAATTTATCATATTGCATATATTATAGCATAAAAGGCAGCTGTAATCAAGATATAATGACTATATCAAT
>ERZ808240.2816-NODE-2816-length-18149-cov-3.838952_pt1 | contig 18149 bp, 15 predicted proteins | sample MGYA00521084_ERZ808240 | MGnify/ENA primary metagenome ERZ808240 (study PRJEB31516, sample SAMN03275571) | gut metagenome | biome: mammalia-associated habitat; material: feces | host: Papio cynocephalus | place: Kenya | collected 2012-08-06 ... | reverse complement strand
GCCAAGCAGCAGGTACATGAGCTGCTGCGCCGCTCGTTCCGTCCGGAATTCCTCAACCGTCTGGATGAGATTGTCTTCTACAAGCCGCTGACCAAGGAGAACATCACGGGCATCATTGATCTGCTGATTCAGGCACTGAGCAAGCGTCTGGAAGACAAGCAGCTGTCCGTCGAACTGACCGATGCGGCAAAGCAGTATGTCATTGACAACGGATACGATCCGGTTTACGGTGCTCGTCCGCTCAAGCGCTTCCTGCAGCGCAACGTCGAGACGCTGCTCGGCAGAACCATTATCGCCGGCGATTTGTCCGAAGGCACGAAGCTGGTTGTCGATTACCAGAACGGCGAATTGACGGTTACACCGGTGTCTGTTGTCTCCGAATAATGAACGAAAAATGCACATTTGTGCAAAAAATAAATGTCGTATATTGTTAAAAAGGCAGTCCTGTGAAAACAGGGCTGTCTTTTTGCTGATTTTTTTGGTATTTATGTAAAAATGTCTAATCAAAATAGACAACAGAGCGATGCGCGGTTTGTGTATATCAGACAGAATGCGGAGAAAAACCTCGATATACTGCGGTATATGCGACAAAAATGATAAAAATGGCTGCTTACAGTTCAAAAAATAAAAAGAATAACTTGACAAAAAGTAAAATGCATTCTATGATATGACGAGTGCAAAAAAGTGAGGAAATTATGTATAGGGAAAAATAGATAAATATATATATTTAGGGCGGCGGAGAACAATGCAATGAAACATACAAATTCGGGCGAACAGTTCGGTATTCCCTTGTCAGAAGTGGAAGGTGACGTCGAAAAATCAGCGTGTGAGAGCCTGAAGAGACTCTGGGAAAAAGTGCAGTTGGAACACGATGTCGATGCGATGGAGTACATCGGATTGGCGTATGTCTATGGAAACAGCGGACTTCCGGCGAGCTTTGAAAAGGGAATTGGATTCCTGCATCTGGCTGCAAAGGGCGGCTGCACGACAGCACAACATTATATGGCGGACTGCTATGCCTATGGCATTGGCGTGGAACAGGATGTGGATGCTGCCTGCGAGTATTACCGTCTGGCCATCCAAGATACCGATGTCGATATGCGGCAAACCGCACAAAACCAGCTGGAACGATTGAAACAAGAGTGAAAAAGCCGCCGCAAGGCGGCTTTTTTCGTCCGAATGTAAGCCCTTTCGCCCGGAGGGAGAGACGAGTTTGAATGGTACGTGAGAGCAAACATAGTATTCAAAACAAACAAACCATATCATGCCGCATGAAACAGCTTGATTTCTGCAACAAAATAGTTTATGATACTACCAAAGATTGCGAAGGACAAGAGGTGCAGATATGAGCAAGGATTTTAGAACGTTGATTCAGGAAAGCGTAAAGCAGAAACAGCTGCATCCGGCGGATATTCCGTCTCTTGATTTGTATATGGATCAGGTCATTGCCCTGATGAGTGAACATTTGGGGGAAGAGGGCGAAAAGGAACCGCTGACCCGCACGATGATTCATAATTACAGCAAAGCGGGGGTAATTTCTCCGATTAAGGGCAAGAAATACTCGAGAGAACAGATTTTGCAGATGCTGGCCGTGTACTCCCTCAAGAATCTTCTGAGTATCTCGCAGATCAAACGCATTTTGAACGGCGTGGAGCAGAGCGGCGCGGGAGAACGGGGACTGGAAAATTGCTTTCAGACCCAATTGGAGCGGCGAACCAACATCAATGCACAGTTGATGGACTCCATCGACGCGATTGTGCACGACAACGATATGAAGCTCGGCACACCGGCGGCGGCGATGTCTGTTTTGCTGACGATTGCTGATCTGAACAATACGCTGACGTCTTTGGCCTCTGCGATTACGCGGGAATGCTTTCCGGAGCTTTCCGATGAAAAAAAGAAACGATGAGGATTAGATCTTCTCTTTGCCGCGCGGCAAGGAGAAGATTTTTTTATGAATTTTTTGTAAAAAGAAACAGATTTGAGGTTCTCGTCACACTGTGTTCACATAAATGACGTAATATAGAAATATATCTTGGATGTTTAGAGAGGAGCATGGCATATGTTCACGATTTTGATAGCAGATGATGAAGAACGTATCCGCCGCTTGGTGTCGGACTTTCTGCGCCGCGATGGCTATACCGTTTTGCAGGCGGCAGACGGCGGACAGGCAATGGAGCTCATCGACCAAAAGCTCGGTTCCATTGATCTGATTATTCTGGATGTGATGATGCCGGTATATGACGGCTGGAGTGTGCTGCGCCATATCCGCAGCAAAAATACCGATGTGCCGGTCATGATGCTGACGGCACGCACCGAAGAAAACGACGAGGTGTTCGGCTTTGATCTCGGCGCGGATGATTATATCACCAAGCCGTTTTCTCCTATCGTCCTGTCGGCGCGCGTGCGCGCAATTGAGAAGCGCTGCCACCAGCACAACGAGGGCATTTATCAGTCGGGGGCGCTGTCCATCAATGAAATCAGACGCGAGGTCTGCGTTGCCGGTGAAACCGTCGAACTGACCCCGAAGGAATATGACCTGCTCATTTATTTTAAAAACAACCAGAATATTGCCGTTTCCCGCGAAAATATTCTCAATGCCGTGTGGGGCTATGACTATTTTGGCGATTTGCGCACCGTCGATACGCATGTCAAAAAACTGCGTGCCAAGCTGGGAGACTGCGGCAAGATGATTGAAACCGTGCGCGGTTTCGGCTACCGATTTGAGGGAGAGCAGCAGTGAGAGCACATGCGCTGCGCCAGCAAAAGGAAGAGGACACAGGACGGCGATACCGCGGCATACACACGTTAAAATTTCGGTTTTTCGGCTGTGTGGCACTGACGGCGGCGATTTATATTGTCGTCATTATCCTGCTCAATGTGCTATTTTTTCAGCGATATTACTTGATTGAGAAAAAGCACAATCTGGCAGAGATTTATCAGCACATCAATTCCGGTTATACCGGCGATGTGACCGTGCTGGAGGACGAGCTGAAGCAGCTGGAAAAGAACAACAATATCCGCATCAGTATCTTCAATCAGTACGATCAGGCGATCTATGACACCATTTATCAGCATGACCGCAGCGGCACGCGCAATTTTATGATGGAAGATCCGCTCGGACAGGCGATTTATGTCTATAACAGCGAGGAACTAGAGAAAAAAGGCTATACGTTTTCCTGCTTGCAGGATTCTGACGGACAGGTGGCGTATATTGCCCTGCTTGGCAAACTGAAAAACGGTGATACGGTCTTGCTGCGCATTCCGACCACGGCGCTGAGAGAAGAACGCTCGGTCAATTTGGCGTTTCTCATCGCGTCAGGCTTTGCGGCACTGCTTGCATGCCTGATTGCCGGGTTCTTTATCGGCGGAAAATTCACGCGGCCGATTACCGAGATGACCCAGCTCGCGCGCGCCATTACGCGATTGGATTTTTCCAAGAAATATACCGGTACCTATCATGATGAGCTGGGCGAATTGGGCGAAAGCCTCAATAAAATGTCAGAGGATTTGGAATCGTCCATTCATGAGCTGAAGCAGATGAATGAACAGCTACAGCGGGAAATTGAGGAAAAACAGCGCATTGATGACATGCGAAAAGAGTTTATCATCAATATTTCTCATGACCTCAAGACGCCGATTGCTTTGATTCAGGGCTATGCCGAGGGGCTGCGCGTTGGCATCAGCGATTCGGAAGAAGCAAAGAATGAATACTGCGATATTATTATTGATGAAGCCAAGCGCATGAATCATCTGGTGCGGCAGCTGTTAGACTTGTCCAAGATCGAATTGGGCAATACCGTGCCGAATAAGACCGAGTTTGACGCCTATGAGCTGGCGGAAGCAGTTGTGGAAAAAACACAGGTGATGTGGCAGGAAAAGCAGCTGCACGTTGACGTATCCGGTGTCGGCTCTGAGGTGCTGTATGCGGATTATGATATGCTGGAGCGTGCGGTGATGAACTACATGACCAATGCGATTGACCACACGCCGACCGGCGGACACATTCGCATCACGACCGCGCAGGACACCAAGCATATCGTCTTGACTGTCGAAAACGAGGGCAGTCAGCTGGCACAGGAGGAAATGGATAAAATTTGGGACAAGTTCTATAAGCTGGACAAATCGCGCACGCGCGTCAGCGGCGGCGGTTCCGGCATCGGACTTTCCCTTGTTCCGGCCATTATGCACGCGCACAACGGCGGCTGCGGTGTGCGCAATGTCGAGCAGGGTGTCGCATTTTATCTGACCTTGCCGAAGCATTCGTAAAAATCAAACCGAAAATCCGCGGAATCTTGCGTGGATTTTCGGTTTTTTTGCAAAATCGGCACTTTGCCACTTGGTGGACTTATGCGGGTGTGTTATACTGGAAATAACAAATTTATGATTGCTGAAAGAAAAAGGAGTATTGTTGGAAATGGAATTCCGCGATTTGGGCATTGATGAAGAGCTGCTGCATGCGCTCAGCGATGCCGGTTATACCGTCCCGACCCCGATACAGGAGCAGGCGATTCCTGCGGCTGTTGCGGGCAAGGATGTCCTCGGATTGGCACAGACCGGTACAGGCAAGACCTGTGCGTTTGCGATTCCGATTTTACAGAAATTGAAGAATGAAGAACGGCTGCCGGGCTTTCCGCCCATCCGTTCGCTGATCCTCACGCCGACCCGTGAGCTGGCGATTCAGATTTATGACAGCTTCGTTGCGTATGCAAAATATACCGATATTCGCTGTGCGCTGGTGTATGGCGGTGTCTCGCAGTACAATCAGACCGAAGCACTGAGCGCCGGTGTCGATGTTCTGGTGGCAACACCGGGCAGACTCAATGATTTGTGCGGTCAGGGCTATATTGATCTGGAAGATATTGAGCTGTTTGTCCTCGATGAGGCAGACCGTATGCTGGACATGGGCTTTGTCGATGATGTCGAGCGCATCATCCGCCGTATGGGTGAGCATGACGAGATGCAGACGCTGCTGTTTTCTGCGACAATGCCGAAATCCGTGCAGTCGCTGGTCAAGCGTCTGCTCAAAGAAGACTTTACGCGCGTTGAAGTCAATCCGGTTTCCACGACCGTGGAAAAGATCGACCAATCGGTTTATTTTGTGGATCGTGAGAACAAGAAAAAGCTGCTGCTGTATACCCTGCGTGATCCGGAGCTGCATCGTGCGCTGGTTTTTGTCCGCACCAAGTCGGGATGCGACAAGGTGGCACATGACTTGAACCGCGCACATGTCGGCGCGGGCGCCATTCACGGCGACAAGTCGCAGATTGACAGACAAAATGCGCTCAATCGCTTTAAGGAAGGCAAAATCCGCGTGCTCGTTGCAACGGACATTGCGGCTCGCGGCCTGGATATTAGCGATTTGTCGCATGTCATCAACTATGATGTGCCGACGGAACCGGAAAACTATGTCCACCGCATTGGCAGAACCGGCAGAGCCGGTCACGGCGGCATTGCCATTACCTTCTGTCAGGCGGATGAGGTGCCGTATCTGCGCCGCATTGAGAAAACCATTGATCGGGAGGTTCCGGTGCGCGAGGACAATCCGTATCCGATGCAGGAAAAGCCGCATGAGGGACGCGGAAACGGCCGCTCGCGTTCGCGCCGCGGCAATCGCGGCAGACGCAGCCTGAACAACCAGAAAAAGCCGTCGGAGACGGCAACTGAACAAAATCAGACGGAAAAATCGTCGGAGGGAAAAGAAAATACCTCTCGCCGTCCGCGCCGCAGACGCAGACGCCCGAGCGGAGAAAACCGCCCGAATCCGGCGAATAATAATGGATAAGAACACAAACCCCGTAGTTTCGCAAATAGAAACTACGGGGTTTTGCATAAAACTTCAATCCCCGCCGGAGTGGCGGGGACTGGAGAAGGAAAATATATTGGTGGTATTTTGAGATTAGACCTGAACCCAAACAGCACCCTTGTCTGCGGACTCTGCGCAGGCATTGATCCACTTGATGCCGTCGATGCCGTGCTCCAGATCCGGGTAAATGACGTTCTTTACAGTCTCTTCGTCTCCGCGATCCTTTGCGTCCATGACAACGGCGAAACGCTTGTACAGGTTGGACCAGGAATCAATCAGGCCGGTGTAGTGCAGCGCACCGATGCGCTCGTCTTCCTGTGCCGACGGGTCGAGGTAATCCAGACCGCGGTACAGCATCTGCTCCGGCTGACCCTGAATCTGATATTTGACAACATCCGGGCGAGCGTCGTTCCACTCGATAGAAGCCTTGGAGCCGACAATGCGGATGTGCTGAGAGGACATGTCACCGGCATTGACGCAAGAGCACCACATACGTCCAACGGCACCGTCTTCATAATGCATCAGAACGTAAGCGTTGTCCTCCAGCGGGTAACGGGAGCCGACAAATGCCTGACGGTCACACAGCACTTCCTTCAGCTTCTGATCCGGGCAGATGAGCTGAGACATGTAGTAGGTGTGCGTGGACAGATCGCCCAGAACAAATGCCTTGCCTACCTTGGACGGATCGACGCGCCACTTCTGGCCTTCGTTCTTGACATCGCCTTCCGGATCGCAGCCGAAACCGTGTGCATAGCGCAGCTCAATCATGTTGATCTTGCCCAGCTTGCCGGAGGTTACCATCGCGCGCATCTGCTTGAGCATATCGAAACCGGAGAAGCCGTAGGTTACAGCGACAATCTTGCCCTTTTCCTCTGCCAGCTTCTTGATCTCTTCGCCCTGCTCTGCCTCAAAGAACAGCGGCTTCTCGCAGATGACATGCAGACCGGCTTCCAGAGCGGCCTTGGTTACTTCGTAGTGCAGGAAGTTCGGGGTTGCCACGTCAACGACTTCGATGCCGTCCTCGCGCTTTGCCTCTGCCTCGAACATAGCCTTGTAGTCCGGGTAGCAGCGCTCCGGGTCCATGCCCAAGCTCACGCCGAACTCTCTGCCGCGCTCTGCATCGACATCAAATGCCGCTGCCTTGAGCAGGAACGAGGTGTTGTCGCGCATAGCACCCAGACGATGCTTATAACCTACCTGCGAAGTCTTGCCTCCGCCTACGATACCCCAACGGAACGGCTCTCTCTGAATCAGCTTTTCACCTAAATACATACTCCATACATCCTTTCTCATGCTTCACAAACATCATTCGACTTGTGAATTTCTTATTCCATACCAATTGTTTCAAAAACTGCGAAAAACGAAAAGTTTGATTTGTTTTTGTGTTGTTTTCGTTTTCGTTGTCTGTATTATACGGCAGGATTGACAAAACGTAAATATCGGATATAATGGAAAACATCATGGATTTTGCGGAAAAGAGGAATGACAGATGTATGAACTGGGAGCGGGAATTCTGCCCAACTCGGTCTGTGTGCCGCTGACGGCGACGGCGCGCGCGCAGGCTCTGTATTTTTATCCGGTGCTGTGCGGACACTATTTTTGCGACAGCCAATATCAGGTCAGCAGACCGTGCTATGACAATCCGCTGCTCGTCTTTGTGCGCCGCGGCACGATGACGCTGGAATATGATGGCGAAGTCTATCGTGCGGAAAAGGGAGATGTGATGCTGCTCGACTGCGACAGACCGCACACCTATCGCACCGAGCAGGAAGCGGAATTTTTGTATCTGCATTTTGACGGCAGCAATGCGCATGATTTGGTGCGCGCTATTGCTGCGGAAGGCCCGATTTTGCGGCGCGAAGAAAATATGCTGGTGGGACAGCGGCTGTATGATATGGTGCGCGACTATCAGCGCGTCGGTCTGGGCAGTGAGGCGGAGGACTCCATGCGCATCTATCAGCTGCTCACCTGGCTGGCACTGCCGCCGAGAAAGCTGTCGCGCCGCGACAACCCAATCAATCGGACGGTGGAGTATATCCGCGATCATGTCGGGCAGGTCATCACGCTGAATGAGCTGGCAGACATGTCGCATCTGAGCGCCTGCCATTATTCACACGAATTCAAGCGACAGACCGGCTTTTCTCCGATGGAATATGTCATCAATACCCGCTTGGAAAAGGCAAAGATGCTGCTGCTGCAAACCACGATGTCGGTGATGGATATTGCCTATGAGGTCGGATACGAGAGCGGCGGCAGCCTGAGCAATCTGTTTATTAAAAAAGTCGGCTGCTCTCCGCGCGAATATCGCCGGACAAACGGTATTTTTTGACGTATCACACGATATACACATAAAATTTACCGTTTTGCAATTGTTTGTCGTCGGTATCGGTGGTATAATAGTCGAGTGAAACTGACGCGCCAAGTGGGGGAAGCTGCCGCTTTCCTGGGGCGGCGGGATGAAAAATGAAGAACAGGAGAATCAAACATGAAGCGATTACTTTCCATGCTCATGGCTGGTATCCTCTGTGTCGGTATGCTGGCAACAATGACTGGCTGCGGCACGACGGACAATACACCGGTTGTGGCAACCATTGACGGAGAGGATGTACACTCCAGCGAGCTGGCAGCATACATTGTCTATAATCTGATGTACTATGAAAACTCGTTCGGCATGGATATTCAGTCCATGGCAAGCGACGAGATCTTCGGCAGCATCAAGGAAGGCTGCCTCAATCAGGCAAAGCAGTACCGTGCCATCAAGAAGCTGGCGCAGAATGAGGGCGTTAGCCTGAGCAAGGATTCGAAGAAGAAGCTCAAGGAGAATCTGGACAGCAACAGACAGCAGCTGGGTTCCCAGACCGGCACGTTTACCCGCTGGCTCAAGTACAAGGTCAAGGGCGATGAAGATCCGTTTGTCACCTACCTCAACAGCTACGGCTACACCGAAGAGCTGTACGAGAACAACAATGAGACCATGCAGGTGATGTATGACATCATTGACAAGTATTACGATCAGGGCGACATCACCAAGGAGTTCCAGAACACCTATCTGCACGCAAAGTCCATTCTGATTAAGGACGTAGACGACAGCGGCAACGAGCTGACCGGCGATGCACTGACCGCAGCACAGAACAAGGCACAGTCGATTCTGGATCAGGTCAAGGCAGATCCGAGCAAGTTCGATGACCTGTGGAAGGAAAACAATGCTGATACCGCGCAGTCCAAGAACGGCTACTACTTCACCGAAGGCGACATGGTAGATCCGTACTATCAGGCAGTTGCCAAGATGGAAGAGGGCGCCATCAATGACGAGCTGGTATACTACAAGGGCTATGGCTGGTTCATCATCGAAAAGCTGAAGCTGGAGGATTCCGCGCTGACCGATACGTCGGCATATCTGAACAACTCCGGCAATGGCGACGAGAGCACCATCAAGTCCGCCATCGGTGAAAAGATGGTTCAGGACAAGCTGGACGGCATCATCGAGGATATGAAGGTAGAGACGACCGACGAGTATGACAAGATTACCGCCTACAACGTCAACACCTATCTCCCGTTCAATGCGGATGCATTCGTATCCAACGGTTCCGGTTCTGCCGGCTCTGCGGTAGGTTCCGCTGGCTAATGGCGGCGAGAGCAAAATGAAAATGCTTGAGGGAGCACCCAAAATGGGTGCTCCCTTTTGTATACTGTGTAGAAAATTGCAAAGATTTTGTGAAAAACAGCGGGATTCCTTGCAATTGTCACGAGAAAGTGTTATCTTTTTGGAAAGAAAAGAACCTGTAGCAAAAATGGGAAAGGGGATTGCTGTGAATCTCATTATTCATATGAATACCTTGGTCATTACGATCATTTCTGTTCTGTATGTCTATCAGATGGGATATATCGGTGTGGTATTTATCGGAGAATATATCCGCAAACGCCGCAAAAAGAATCATGCAGAGCCGATTGTCCGAACCAATCGGTATGCGGCGATCATTTCTGCGCGAAATGAGTCTGGCGTGATTGGTCAGCTGCTGGATACCATCAAGGCGCAGACCTATCCGGCGGAATTTTTAGATGCGATTGTTATCGCGGATAACTGCACGGACAACACCGCGCAGGTGGCGCGTGACCACGGCGCGATTGTCTATGAGCGATTCAACAAGGAACAGGTCGGCAAGGGCTATGCGCTGGATTACGTCTTTACCAAGCTCAAAGAGGGTGTCGGCGATGATTATTACGATGCCTATGTCATTATTGATGCGGATAATCTGCTCGACGAGCACTTTTTTGAGGCGGTCAACAAGACATTCTGTCAGGGCTACCGCATTATGACGACCTATCGAAATTCCAAAAACTTTGCGACAAACTGGATTTCTGCCGGTTATTCGCTGTGGTTCCTGCGCGAAGCCAAGTTTTTGAACAATGCCCGCATGATGCTGGGAACCAGCTGTGCGGTTTCCGGCACCGGCTTTGTCGTGGCGAGCGCAGTAATTCGAGAGCGCGGCGGCTGGCCGTATCATCTGTTGACAGAGGATATTGAATTTACCGTGGATACCGTCATTCACGGAGAGATGATTGGCTACTGCGGCGATGCCATGCTGTACGATGAACAGCCGACGACGTTCAGCCAGTCGTGGACACAGCGTATGCGCTGGGCAAAGGGCTTTTATCAGATCGTTGCCCAGTACGGCGGCAAGCTGAGCCGCGGTATCGTCACCAAGCGCCACATCAAAAAGCTCGCCAGCTATGATCTGACGATGACGGTTATGCCGGGTATGCTGATTACCATGGGCATTTTGGCACTGGATATTGTCATTTTGCTGATGGGTGTGTTTGGCTCCGTGTATATGCCGCATATGATTCAGACGATGCTCAGTTCGCTGGGCTTCTGGCTGCTCGGCTATTATGGCTCGCTGTTTTTGATGGGTCTTGTGACCATCATCTCAGAGCACAAAAAAATCCGCAATTGTCCGACATGGAAGCGCGTGTTGTATACCTTTACGTTCCCGCTGTTTCAGCTGACCTATCTGCCGATTGCTGTTGCTGCTCTGTTCCGCAAGGTAGAGTGGAAGCCAATCAAGCACGAAGTCTCCAAGACGCTGGATGAAGTTCGATAAATCACAAAAGTCTCCCAAACGGGAGACTTTTGTTGTTTGTTGGGTTTATCGCTCGTCGTGCAGGGCGGTGTTGTACGCGCGGACGCCCTCTGCGGACAGCTTGATGAGTGCGAGCACGGGAGCGAGCGAGGCAATTTCCTGTAGGGTCGCAGCATCGGACAAAATATCCGCATAGGTTTGTTTGGCGAGAAAGGCGGCGGACGGTGTGGTGCTGCTGTTTCTGGTACACAGCCAGCCAAACTGCCTGCCGAGATTGTGCACGCCGTCTGTGTAGCGCAGGCCAAGCGCGGCAGATGCCAGCTCGTCCTGCATGGTGTCCGGCGTGTCTTCGGACAGGGCGAGCACCATAAACGGGAACTGTGTGCCGGATGCGTGCTGTTCAGCTTGCAGCTGTTCCACCGTCGTTTGCAGCTGTGCGACCGCGGCAATCTGCTGCTGGAGCGAGGCTGCCAGCTTGGCTGTCGTGATGGAACCGTCGGGAATCGAGCCCAAAGAGAGGTCGGAGAGCTGCTGCTGTACCTGCTCGATAGCCTGCTGGACATTGGCGGCGGTGACACCGGCTGTGCCGGTAAAGCCGATGTTCTCTGCGCCTGTGGTGTCGGTCAGTGCCTGCGCCAGCGCATTGTGTGCGTGCATGAGCTGGATCGGATTGGCGTCGAAATACGCTTTGAGATCCTCGGCAGACAGGGCGGGACGGTCTGCCAGCGCGGAAATGGGATGCTCTAAGGAAGAGATATAACAGTCTGTAAGGGTAGAACTAGACATGAATCTGTCTCCTTTCAAAAGAAAAAGATCTGTGAACTGCCTATTTGTAAGAATAGGAGCACAGATCTTTTTTGTCTAGTCAGTTTTCCACAGATTCTTCCACGGTTACTCTCGGCACAGCAGCGTGCCGGACAGCGGAGCCAAGCGGACTTGATTGTGCACGCTGCCGGGATTGGTCACGCCGGAGCCGGAATATTGGGTATCGTCAGTATTGACGAGCTCTTTCCAGTCGCCGGACAGGGCGGGAATAAACACACTAACCGGCTGCAAGCCGAAATTCATGACGCAGGCAATCGTTTGCTTGCCGTCTTCGGAACGGCGCGCGAACGCGAATACTGTCGCCGGTGCGCCCGGTGTGTCCAGCCAGCGGAACGCACGCGGATCGTATTCGGTATCGTACAGCGCGCGGTATTGCAGGCCGATTTTGTGCAGATGGCGGCAGTAGTGGTTGAAGGCATCATGCATCGGATATTCCATCAGATTCCAGCCCAACTGCTTGTTTTCGTCCCACTCGCGGAACTCTGCCAGCTCATTTCCCATGAAATTGAGCACCTTGCCCGGATGGGCACACATGTACAGATACAGCAGGCGGGTCTGCTGGAATTTTTGCTCGTAGTCGCCCCACATCTTGTCGATGATGGTGTGCTTGCCGTGTACGACTTCATCATGCGACAGCGGCAGAATAAAAATGTCGTTGTAGAAATACGCCATCGAGAACATCAGCGTGTGGCGGGAATGGTTTCGGTCGTTTGGATGCATGGAGAGATACTGAAGGGTATCGTTCATCCAGCCGAGATCCCATTTGTAGTCGAAGCCGAGACCGCCGTACTGCGGCGGTGCCGTGACCTTGAGGTAATTCGACGAATCCTCCGCCATGAGCATGACATCTGGATAGGTCTGCTGAAGATAGAAATTGGTATTTTTGAGGAACCAAATGCCGGAATCGTTGATCGGTGCGTTGGGATCGCCGTTTTTGAAGATGAGCTGAGATACGGCGTCGTAGCGCAGGCCGTCAATATGATAATAGTTGATCCAGAAGTCCAGCGAGGATTTCATAAACGACAGGACATGCGGCTTGGTGTAATCAAACAGCACCGTGCCCCATTCCGTGTACCGCAGGTCTTCGTACTGCGATTCATAGACAAATCCGCCGTCAAACTGATGCAGGCCAAAGAAGTCCGTCACGAAGTGCAGCGGCACGACGTCGAGAATGACGCCGATGTGCGCCTGATGGCAGCGGTCAATCAGCTCCATCAGGCCGTATGGATCGCCGTATCGCGAGGTGGCGGAAAAATAACCGGTTGCCTGATAGCCCCAGGAGCCGTCAAACGGATACTCAGTCAGCGGCATCAGCTCGATGTGAGAATAGCCCTGTTCCTTGATATACGGGATGAGCTGGTCGGCAAGCTCACGATAGGAGAGCATTCTGCCGTTTTCCTGCTCTTCCGGCGTGGCGTTCTCCGGGAGGTCTTCGGTGTCCCGCCGCCAGGAACCGGCGTGCAGCTCGTAAATGCTCACCGGGCGCGTATAATTTTTGTTGCGCTCTGCCATCCAGCTGGCATCATTCCAATGATACTGGTCAATATCAAAGATAGCGGATGCATTGCCCGGGCGAAGCTCGGAGAAAAAGGCGAACGGATCGGCGCGGTCAATTACGCGGCCTTCCGGTGTCGTCGTGCGGTATTTGTACAGAGCGCCCTGCGGGATGTCTTTGCAGAAAATCGTCCAGACACCGTTGTCCTGCCGCTGCATGTTCCAGCCGTTCCAGTCGTTAAAGGTGCCGACCAATTGCATGTTGGCGGCATTCGGCGCGTAAACGCGAAATTCGATGCCGTCCTGATCGTATTTATGGACAGGGTGAGCGCCGAAAACCTGATATGCCTTGGCACTCTGCCCGGTTAAAAATTCTCGAATTTGCTGTTCGATGTTCATGGTTGCCCTCCCTGTTGTGATGCAATGAAAGATATATTTATTATAACATCGCTGGATGCGGTGCGCAACAGAAAGCGGGATATGGGACAAAACAGAATGAAATGTCGATTGATTTGTCGAGGGAAACACCGCGTAAATTTGTTCATGATTCCGGCAAAAAGGCTGTGACAAATACCGGTATGTGCGGTATAATAAATCTGAATAAATATCTATGCGGGTCTCGCAGGGAGATGAGAATCACATGAAAAAAATGACGAAAATGCTTTGCGCTTTGCTTTGCGGCGTGCTGCTCTGTGGTGCGGTCGCTGTGGCAACGCCAAAGGAGAATAACGCGGCTTCTGCCGCTCCGGTGCGAAAGCAGATGGTGCTGGAACCGGACAAGTCAAGAACAGCCTCGCTGAAGATTGGCGAACAGATCAAGCTGTCTGTTGGCTCTGCCAATATCGGAAAAAAATCGGAAAATCAGGCGGCAGGCTCCGGTGAAGGCAGCACCGATAAAGACACCAGTTGGGGCGTCTTAGGGGGTGACAGCGATGCCGTAACCGTTGAGAAAGAGTCCGGCGTGGTTACAGCTGAGAAAACAGGCACGGCGACGGTCGGAAAAATTCTGGGTGACGGCAGAACAGTTTCCTGCACGATTACGGTTTCCGGCTTCGCGGTCAAACAGATGACCATCGAGGGCACGCAGGAGATGCGCGTCGGAGAGACACAGAAGCTGCAGCTGTCCATCACGCCGACAGAAGCGCGAGATACAGCGAAAATCACATGGAAATCCGACAATTCCGACGTTTTGTCCGTCGATAGCGATGGCAAAGTGACGGCGCATCAGGCGGGCTCGGCAACGATCAGAGCGACAACAGGCAATGTCGTCGCAAAATTGACGATTTCCGTCTCGTCCGATCTGGAATCGCTGACCATCAAGCCGAACAGCACGAAGATGTTCGTGGGAGACAGCATTGCGGTTCAGGTGACACCGACCCCGAAGGATGCCAATATAGACTCTGCGCAGTGGAAAACGGAAAATTCGGCTGTCGCTTACTATAAGGACGGCAGAATTTACGGTGTGGGTGTCGGCACGACACGCATCACGGTGTCTGTGGGAGATGTCACGGCGTCCTGTACCGTCACGGTTCAGAAGGGGCATGGACAGCCGAACAACAAACCGGACGATAATAACAACAATAATAACAATACCAACGGCAATACCCAACCGGCTAAACAGCCGACACAGCCCAGCAGCAAGCCGGGCAATGGCAAGACGGGAGGCTCGTCCGCAAGTCCGATTGCCGGTGTCGGAAGCCAGTTTACTTACGTGCCGAACACGGGCAGTACCTATCTGTATATGCCGGGCAGCACGGTGACGATCACAGAATTTGCCTATACGATGCCAAAAAATATTCCGGAAACGGTGTATCTCACGATAGACAGCAAGCTGGATGATGTAGCGGGTTCGATTGCGGATACGCTGTCTGCGAGCGGTATGCAGGCGACCTTCTTTGTATTGACAGACAATTTGTATGGCTCGGATGATATGCTGCGCCATTTGACCGGTGACGGAAACAGCATTGGTCTGCTGCTGACACCGGAACAGGCGAACAGCGGCAATGTCGTTGCCCTGCTGGATCAGGCCAATCGGCAGCTGTCCGTGATTACCGGTATGCCGACGCGTCTGGTGCGCGTTTCCGGCGGAACCTCCGGCAACATCAGCAGCGAGACGCTCAACACCCTGCTCAACGCGGGCTATCGCGTTTGGGATTGGAACACCAGCGCAAATGAGTCGGGACAGGCGGCGGACGCCAGCTATCAGGCTGTGTCCAAGGCGATTGACACGACGGGAACACCGGCTGTACGCTTTGACGGCAGCGTGGCAACGGATACCGTGCTTCGCCAGCTGCTGCCGTATATGAAGTACTGCGGCATTCCGACGAGGGCAATTCAGGCGAGCGACAACGCCGTTTGCAGCACCACGGCGGGATAATGCAAGACTATATAGAGAATAGAAAGGAATCAGAATCATGGAAACCGGAAAACTGCTGACAGACCGCGTGGCGGATGAAATCGTCCGCAGCATTATCGGGCAAAAGCTCAAGCCCGGCGATAAGCTGCCAAATGAATTTGAATTGGCGAAAACACTCGGTGTGGGACGCAGCACCCTGCGCGAGGCGATTAAGACCTTGGTCAGCCGCAGCGTCGTAGAAATTCGCCGTGGTTCCGGTACCTTTGTATCCGACCGGAGCGGCGTCAGCGAAGATCCGCTCGGTTTGGAGTTTTTGACCGACAAGGTGCAGGTGGCAACCGATTTGCTCGAACTGCGCTTTTTGCTGGAGCCGCGTCTGGCATCGCTGGCGGCGAGCCGCTGCACGCCGGAAGAATTGCAGCATTTGATGGAACTTTGCGACGCCTGCGAGAAGAAAATGCTGGCGGGCGAGGACTTTTCGCAGGAAAATACCGCCTATCACGCAGCGATTGCCCGTGCATCGGGCAACGTTGTCGTCCCTAATTTGGCGGTGATTTTGTGCGGCACGCCGTCCATCCTGTCTGGTACGCCGTCACAGAAGGCGCTGGAGGAGCTGGCGCGCAGCAATAGAGAAATCCTCACGGCGATTGGTGCACACGATCAGATGGCGGCGTATGACGCCATGCTGCTGCATTTGACGCAGTGCCGCAGAAGCATGGCACAGCAAGCATTGCAGGAATAAAAGACAAGGAAATGATAGAATGTTAACCGTAAAACGCATGACACAGGCGGATCAGGCGTATGTCCTGCCGCGTGTCCAGAGCTTTTACCAGTCGGACGCCGTCACCCATCCGGTGCCGGAACGGGTGCTGTTGCGCACGTTTGAGCAGGCAGTGTCTGGCAATCCGCTGATAGAAGGCTGTATGTTGTATCAGGGGGAGAAACACGCAGGCTATGCGTATTTGACCCATATGTATGCGACGGAGGCGGGCTCCTGTGTCATGATTGAAGAATTATTTATTGAGCCACAACTGCGCGGGCAGGGGCTGGGACATGCCTTTTTCGATTGGCTGTTTTCAGCGTACCCGGATACGGCGCGTTTTCGATTGGAAGTCACGCCGGAAAACAGCCGCGCTGCTGCATTATATAAAAAGATGGGCTTTGAACCGCTGACATATTGCCAGATGATACGGGAATAAGACGAGAAAATCGTAAGGAGGACGTGCATCATGGAACTCAAACAAATCGAACAAGAGACACAAAAAGCTGTCAGTGAAGTATTGGAGCAGGCAAAACTCAAAATGGGAGACCTGTTTGTCATTGGATGTTCAACAAGCGAAGTAGGCGGTCAGAAGATCGGCTCTGCTTCGTCTATGGATATTGCCGGAGCGATTTATCGCGGCGCATACGCTGCTTTGGAACCGCATGGCATTTATTTGGCAGCGCAGTGCTGTGAGCACTTAAACCGCGCGATCGTTATCGAGCGGCAGGCAGCAGAGGCGTATGGATATGAGCCGGTCAATGTTTTGCCGCAGCCAAAGGCGGGCGGCTCGTTTGCCACGACCTGTTGGGAAAACTTTGATGAGCCGGTTGCTGTCGAGCACATTCGCGCCCATGCCGGACTGGATATTGGCGGCACGCTCATTGGTATGCATCTGAGAGAGGTTGCCGTACCGGTGCGCATTGAGCAGAAGACCATTGGCGAGGCAAATGTTCTGTGTGCGAGAACGCGCTTGAAGTTTATCGGCGGTGTGCGTGCACATTATCAGCAGGATAAACTGTAAGATGTTGCGACGATTCAATCACCAGGCCCGGGTTTACCGGTTCTGGTGATTTTTTGTTTGTGCGAGCAGATGTGCTGGGAGATAAGCAAAAAACACAGGACAGAGTGAAATTCTTGGAAAAATGGAAGAAAAAGTTTGATATACCACAATGTTACACATATTGCGGTAGAAATGGAGGCGACTGACTATAAAAAACGACAAAACGAGAAAAATCGAGGAAATATATGTTGACTTTGTGATGAAAAAGGTGTATCCTATTCAGGCACTCAACGAGAGGGCATCACGAAAACATCAGTTGAATGAAAAAAGTACTGATCGGAAGAAAAAAGTGCTTGACAGGATGATGAGTTTATGATATTCTAATTGAGTTGCCGCTGAGAGATCAGCGCAAAACACAAGATGAGTTGAAAAAGAGTTTGAAAAAACTTCTTGACAAAATGAAATGCTTGTGTTAAACTAATAAAGTTGCTGCTTCAAAACAGCGACGACATCAAACGAAAAGTTTTGATAAGAAATGAAAAAAGTTCTTGACAAGCTTGAAAGTCTGATGTATAATAAAAAAGCTCACATAAATGAGCAAAACATTGTACCTTGTAAATTAAACAACGTAACTTGAACGAATTACAAACCTGAAATTCTTTTGAAGTTTATACTCAGAAAGAGAACCGGGCGCTGTAAAACCGGTATAAAAATAACAGCAAGCCAGCATATAGCTGAAATTTTTGATTATAACGAGCTTTGCTCGTAATAATACAATTTTTTAGAGAGTTTGATCCTGGCTCAGGATGAACGCTGGCGGCGTG
>ERZ808240.2815-NODE-2815-length-18150-cov-39.473888_pt1 | contig 18150 bp, 15 predicted proteins | sample MGYA00521084_ERZ808240 | MGnify/ENA primary metagenome ERZ808240 (study PRJEB31516, sample SAMN03275571) | gut metagenome | biome: mammalia-associated habitat; material: feces | host: Papio cynocephalus | place: Kenya | collected 2012-08-06 ... | reverse complement strand
TCCGCAGCCTCGTAGATTGATACCTGTATTACAAAAGATGTTGGAAACAAGGTAAGAAAAGAACAGGGAAATAGTCATTTGCGGACATTCATTAAACCCTATCTGAAAAAGGATAATATATGTATAGCGTGAGCGTTGTAGCTTTCTCTTTTCCGTATTCAAATTTGCGAGAATTTGATAAGAAGGTCAAGTTTCAATAACGCTCTCCTTTTTTCTAATATGTTTGACGCACTTTTCGTTTGTAAAATGCAAAAATACAAAGACCTTTTGAATTCGCGGAAGATTTTCTGAAAAATTTTTAGTTTCTAAGATTTTATATAGCTTTATATATAGTATAGTAATGTATGAATGAAAGGTGGTAATTCCCTTTATAATATTTGGTTCGTTTAATAAAAAATATTATCTTTGTATTGTTTATTTAACGCACATTAATTTAACGGCTGTTACATTATGAGGTTTTATGATAGAGAAAAGGGATAGAGATACTGCGCAAGAACTGGGAAAAGTCGGCTAAACGTTCCCTTTTCACTGTGATGATAGGCGGAAGACGTATCGGAAAAACGATGCTCTTGCTTAAGACGGAGCAAGAACAGAAGATGTAGTATCTGTATGTCTCGAAGGACAATGAGCGTGTGCTGGTAGAGAAATTCCAAAAGGTTGCCGATGAGGTACTGGGACTTCATATCTATGGACATCTGGAAACTTTTGCGCAGTTCTTTGAGCAAATCATGGAATATGGAAAGGAACATCATTTTACCATTGTTTTCGATGAGTTCCAAAACTTCTTGAAAGTAAATCCAGCCATTCCGAGCCATATTCAAGCCATTTGGGATAGATACCACGAATCGACAACCGTCCGTGGCAATTTCGGGAAGTATAAGGAGGTACAGTTGAAAGGCTTGTCTATGCAAGATATGTAGGAGAAGGTTTTAATGTAAAATCCAGTTTGCGTTTTCTGAATAAGTGTTGATGTGTTCCCTCTCTTACAGTTATATTCCTCTTTCCGCCCAGTCGCCACGGTCGAGGGTGCGATAACCGATAGCCTCTGCCAAGTGGTGCGACTCCACATGCTCAGAGTCTTCCAAGTCGGCAATGGTGCGGGCTACCTTCAGGATGCGGTTGTAGGCGCGGGCAGAGAGTGACAGACGTTCCATCGCCATTCTCAACATGCTGATGCCGGCTTCGTCGGGTTCGGCATATTGGTGTATCATGCGCTCGCTCATTTGTGCGTTGCAATGTATTCCCTTTTGCCCGCTGAAGCGTGTAGCCTGGATTTCCCTTGCTTTTATCACGCGTTTGCGTATCTCGGCACTCGGCTCGCCTGGGGCTGCCTTCGAGATGTCCTTGAAAGGTACGGGAGTTATCTCACATTGGATGTCGATGCGGTCGAGCAATGGGCCAGAAATCTTGTTCATGTAACGCTGTATTTGTCCTGGCGTGCAGACGCAATGGTGGGTAGGGTCGCCATAGTAACCGCAAGGGCAAGGGTTCATGCTTGCCACGAACATGAAAGAACAAGGATAGTCGATTGTGTATTTGGCACGGCTGATATTGATGTGCCGGTCTTCCAAAGGCTGGCGCAGCACCTCGAGGGTTGTTTTGTTAAACTCAGGCAACTCGTCGCAAAAGAGCACGCCATTGTGTGCCAACGAAATCTCGCCAGGCTGAGGTGTTGCGCCTCCTCCTACTAAAGCTACTTGGGATATAGTGTGATGGGGAGAGCGAAATGGTCGTTGAGAGATGAGCGACACGTTCTTGCCCAACTTGCCAGCTATGGAATGTATCTGTGTGGTTTCCAGGCTCTCGGAGAGCGTAAGGGGAGGAAGGATGGAAGGCAGCCGCTTTGCCATCATCGATTTGCCCGAACCCGGAGGACCCACCATGATGAGATTGTGGCCTCCAGCGGCTGCTACTTCCAAGGCTCGTTTCACATTTTCTTGGCCTCGTACATCGGCATAGTCGAGGTCGAAGTGGCTTTGATTCTCGTAGAATTCCTTGCGCGTGTCGACAATCGTAGGTGATGGGTTGCTCTGGTCGTTCATGAAGAGTATCACCTCATGCAAGCTTTTCATGCCGTACACCTCCAAGTTGTTGACCACGGCAGCTTCTCTCACGTTCTGTTCAGGGACGATGAGACCTTTGAAATGCTCGGCTCTGGCACGTATGGCTATGGGCAAAGCTCCCTTGATGGGCTGCAGGGTTCCGTCGAGACTCAACTCGCCCACCATCATGTATTCCTTGAGATGGTCTGCTATGATGTTGCTGTTGGCTCCCAATATGCCAATAGCCAAGGGTAGGTCGAAACTGCTGCCTTCCTTGCGAAGGTCGGCTGGAGCCATGTTGATGGTAATGTCGGCTACGGGAAACTTGAAGCCGCTGTATTGCAGGGCTGCAGCTATTCGGTCACGGCTTTCTCTTACGGCTTCGTCGCCAAGTCCCGTGAGATGATATTGTACGCCTCTGTTGAGGCTTACTTCTATGGTTACGGTGGTTACTTCCAGTCCGTTTACGGCTGCGCAATAGGTTTTTACTAACATGTGTTCAGGTTTTAAGCGTTGGTGAAGAACGTTTTTCTTTCTGAGGAAGGCTTTATTTCAGCAGTTGGTCTAATTTGTTGCTCAGTTCTTTCTTTCTCAGGCTCCGAGCTACGATTCTGCCATTCTTCAGCACGATGTTGTCGGGTATTCCCATAAGTCCGAGCTTCAGGAGAGTCTTGTCGGCAAGGAGATCTCCGTTGCATACGTTGGGCCAGGAGATGGAATCGCGTTCTAAGTTTCTCTTGCAGTCGGCCTTGTTGCCGTCTATGCAAATACTCATCAGCTTGAGTTTTCCGTGCGAGCTACGCTGGCGGTTCTTGAGCTCACGCAAGAGATCCATGCTATCGAAGACGGAGCTCGACCAGGTGGTGATGACTGCTACGGGTGCCGAGGCAAGAGAGGTGCTCGATATGAGCTTCCCGTTTATGTCGTAGGCTGTAAATACTGGCAGTTGTGAGCCTGTGCCCGCACTCTTGAGCCATTTGAGTTGTTGCGCCAACCTTGCGATATTGCCATTGCCAGGCTGTTCTTTGTTCAAGAGGCTGAGCAATTGTGATGCCTTGGCGTAATCGGGCGAAAGGCTTGCCACGAAGTATTTTCTGACGAGGAACACACTTACCGCCGATGTGGGGTTGGCTTTGATGAACTGCTCGGCTATTTTGGCTTCTTCGGGAGGTGAGACGTTAAGGATCTGCTCGCGAAATGAGTTCATGAGCTCATTGTCCTTGCTGCCCTTCACGGTAAGTTCCTTGAGGCGGGAGGCATCGGCCTTGATGTCTACCGACTTGCCCGATTCTGCGAAGACGGGCTGTTCGGAGAAGTTGGGGAACACTATCATGAGTGTGAACTTGTCCTTGCAGGGGGTCTCGTAGGTGAACCGTCCGTCTATGACTTTGATAGTGTCGACACCTTCGATGCCGCCATCAGGACTGTATACATAAAATTCGCCTTGGTCCATGTGAAGAAATCTGCCTTCGATTTGGAATCTATTGCTGCCTACCACACAAGCGGTAAGTGTCAGACTTGCTATTAGAATAAATAAATAAGCAAATTTTTTCATATATAGGAGGAAAGTGCCGCGAGCGGGACTCGAACCCGCACAGCCATTACTGGCCAAGGGATTTTAAGTCCCTCGTGTCTACCAATTCCACCATTGCGGCATGGTAAACAATAAAAACGAGAGCGGAAAACGGGACTCGAACCCGCGACCCCGACCTTGGCAAGGTCGTGCTCTACCAACTGAGCTATTTCCGCAAAATGTGAGTGCAAAGATAGTGCTATTTCTTGGAACAGCCAAAAAAAATCACATTTTTTTAGATGAAATGCTGTTTTTTCTTTGCATCTTCCCAGTTCTTGACTTAGTTTCCCACGCTTACGGGGAAGCCAAGACCTTTGTAGCTGATGCCGTATCCCATGAGTGGGTCGCCCTTGGTCCCTTCGGTAATGGCTCCTGTTTCCAGGGAATAGGTACGCTCGCATTTCTTGCACACGACAGATTGGCGTACTCCGTTTAGTTCGAGCGGATAGCTGGTTCCACCGTATTGGTTTATACAGTTGGGGCATTGTCTGTCCCAAGCCACTTTCCCTTGAAAATTAGTCAGTCCGATGATGATTCCGTTGTTGGCTCCCAAGGCGTGAGTCTTGATGCGATTGTCCCACCCCTCCGTGCGGTCGGTGGTAATCTTGATGTCTTCGGTTATGTTTCTTCCGTCGTTGAGTGTGGAATAAATGTGCCAGATGCCATCGTTCTTCACGCTGATGAAGGTGTAGTTTCCCACGTTGTTGAGGGCTGTCTCTATGCTGGTCCCAGGATGCAGTTTGGGATTGAAGTAAAAGCTGCATGGAAACCGGGTGCTGATGATGTTTTCTGCATCACAGCCGACAAGGATTGACAAGCCCAAGAGCAAGGCTATGCTCCAAGCCCAGCCATGTCTTACCTTTATATATATATAGGAATGCTTCACTTCTTTGTCTTTCTGTTTTCGATTTTTACTTTCCTTGGTCTTGTCTTTATCTTCCGAGCAATTCTTTCTCTGCATTCTCCATGCGTTCGAAGTGGAAGTCGGAAAGCGTGTTCTCCATCAGCTTTTGGATTTTGTCGTTGCAAAGATTGCCGATGCTTCCCTCGTGTGTGTGGTGGATATCCTTGTTGGGCTTGAACTTGCCCGCCTCGATTTCCAATCCTACTTTCTTGTAAGCGTCACGGAAAGGCGTGCCGTTGGCAGCCAATTGGTTTACTTCTTCCACGGAGAACATCGGGTCGTAGCGAGAATCATCGAGGATGTGTTCGTTCACCTCCATCTTGTTGATGATATAGGCAGCCATCTGCAGACAGTCTTTCAACTCGCCGAAGGCGGGGAGGAAGACTTCCTTGATAATTTGCAGGTCGCGGAAGTAGCCTACGGGCAGGTTGTTCATGATGAGCATTATCTGTTGTGGAAGGCTCTGCAGCTTGTTGCTCTTGGCGCGAATCAGCTCGAACACATCTGGGTTTTTCTTGTGGGGCATGATGCTCGACCCCGTGGTGCATTCCTTGGGCAACTTGATGAATCCGAAGTTCTGGCAGTTGAACAGGCAGGCATCGAAAGCCATCTTGGCAAGTGTCCCTGCCACGGTAGCCATGGCGAAAGCCACGTTGCGTTCCATCTTTCCGCGTCCCATCTGTGCATAGACCACGTTGTAATCCATGCTGTCGAAGCCGAGCAACTGTGTTGTCATGGTTCGGTTGAGGGGGAAGCTGCTTCCGTAACCTGCCGCACTTCCCAAAGGGTTGCGGTTGGTCATGCGATAGGCGGCCAGCAGGAAGAGCATGTCGTCGGCAAGACTCTCTGCATAGGCTCCAAACCACAAGCCGAACGACGAGGGCATGGCTACTTGCAGATGTGTGTAGCCAGGCATCAGCACGTGCTTGTATTGTTCGCTCTTCTGTATCAGCTCGTCGAAGAGGATCTTCACGGCATCGACGATTTCTTTCAGCTCGTGGCGGGTGAAGAGCTTCAGGTCTACCAATACCTGGTCGTTGCGCGAGCGTCCAGAGTGTATCTTCTTGCCCATGTCGCCCAACTTCTGTGTCAGCATCAGCTCAACTTGGGAGTGCACGTCCTCTACGCCGTCCTCTATTACAAACTCGCCTTTCTCGGCTATGGCATAGATGTTCTTGAGTTCGGCAAGGAGCTGGGGAAGCTCTTCCTTGCCGAGCAGTCCGATGCTTTCGAGCATGGTGATGTGCGCCATGCTTCCCAGAACGTCATACTTGGCGAGATAGAGGTCCAGCTCTCGGTCTCGCCCTACGGTGAAGCGTTCTATCTCCTTGTTTACTTCAAAGTTTTTTTCCCAAAGTTTATGTGCCATAATTGTGTTTTTTAATCTTCGTATGGAACCATTGCCAGGGCGTTGGCTATCTTCTCTATGCCTTCTTCGAGTGGCTTTTTCACCATGCCTTTGATGAATGGGTTGAGGTCGGCCTTGATGGTAAGCTTCATCTTGCAGGCCATGTCGCTTGTGGGCAGCAACTGAATCCAGAGGTTGAAGGGGATGGGGCTGTTGCTTGTCTCAAACTTGATGGTCTTTGGCTCTTCTCGGTCTACGACGTTCAGCTTTATCTCGCCTACCATGGGGGCGGAGAAAGAAACGCTGTCGGAGTCGAAAGTCAGGTCTTTGATTTTCTCGATTTGCTCCTTCTTGTCTTCGGGAATCTGGTCTTTCACCTGTTCGAATTTGTCTTTGAGGCGCTGCAGGTTGTTCAGGTCGCTCAAAGTGTTGTATACAGATTCCTGCTTGTGCGGAATTTGCTGGATGCTGCTTTCAAATGTCGTTGTGCTCATTAATTTTATGAATTTAGAGAATTTAAAGGAAGTTGCCGTTTCCGATGGTCGTTCGGGAAGTTAAGGGACGATGGCATGAAGTCGTTATTGTATGGCATTTGTCCCTTGACTTCTCTCTGACTTCCCTTAAATTCCCAATTTACTTTTTCCAGTTGGCTGGGTCTTTGCGCCACTCGTGGAGCAACTCTACGTCTTCCTGTGCGATGTATCCCGTCTCCAGAGCCTCGGCCACTACGTGCTCGTAGTCGGTAAGAGTCACCAGCTTGACACCTGCGTCGGCGAAAGCTTTCTCTGCGATGGGGAAACCATACGTGTAGCTTGCCACCATGCCGATTACCGTGTTGCCGTTCTTGCGGAGAGCCTCTACAGCCTTGAGCGAGCTACCGCCTGTGGAAATCAAGTCTTCTACCACAACCACTTTTGCGTCTGGCTTCAGCTCGCCCTCGATGAGGTTCTGCATGCCGTGGTCCTTTGGTTTTGAACGAACGTATACGAAAGGCAAGTTCAGCTCGTCGGCCACCAATGCGCCTTGTGCTATGGCACCTGTTGCCACGCCGGCCACGGCGTCAGCCTCGGGGAATTGTTCCAAGATGGTATGTACGAGTTCGAGCTTCACGTAGTTGCGCAACTCGGGGAACGACAAAGTCTTGCGGTTGTCGCAATAGAAAGGCGACTTCCAGCCAGAAGCCCAAGTGAAAGGATCGTTAGGCTGTAGCTTGATAGCCTTGACGCTTAATAACTTTGATGCGAAATCTTTCTTCAGTTTGTCCATAATCATTAAAGGATTAAAGTTTTGCTTGCAAAGGTACGTTAAAACGCAGACAAAACCAAATTTATTCTTTATTTTTTAAGCAGGCAAGACTTAACTATGAAAAAATATCTCCCCAGTTGGAAAAATATTTTTTCCCAGTTAGGGAAAAAGTTTTTCAGGCAAGGAAGCCTGTGTTATTGTCCTTTGGCGTATCCTATGGTGAGGATGCTGAACTTCATGGAGTCCGCTGCCTTCATCAGTTCCTGGCAACAGGAAATGATGGTGGCTCCAGTTGTGCACACGTCGTCTACGATGAGCAAATGCTTGTGGCAGAGGCTTCCTGCCTTGCTTCCCCCAGATGCATAGGCTGGCGTAAGAGTAAAGGCATCTTGTACATTGCGATTGCGTTCCCACCGGTTTTTGTGTGTCTGGCTTTCTGTGAAAGTCTTTCTTCTGACGATTTTCTTGAGTACGGGAATCTGCGTGGCTTCGTGCAGTCCCTGTGCTATGGCCTCGCTTTGGTTGTATCCTCGTTCTCTTTGGCGTTTGGGCGACAGGGGAATGGGCACGATGGCGTCTATGTCGTCGAAGAACTGTATGTTGTTGGCTTCGCTTGCCAGCAAGTGCCCCATGGCAACGCCTACGTCCTGGTGCTGGTTGTACTTGAGTTGGTAGAGCAGGTTGCTGGCAGGAGCGTGCCCGTGATAATGAAACAGGGAGCAGCATTTCTCGACGGGAATGCTGTGCCAGAAGAGCTTTGCCATGTCGTTGTCTTCTGGCTGCTGCCATGTGTTGGTGCGTGGCAGATGCAGGTTGCATGTCAGGCAGACGATTTCCTCCTCGCCCAGCAGCCGTTGGCCGCAGATGAGGCAATGGCGTGGGCACACGAGGTCGAGGATCCGTGCTAATAGGCTGAGTCGCATAGGCAGGCTTGTATTAGGGGTGTTACTCTTCGAAGTCTTCGTCGGCTTCCATTCCCATCTTGTCGATACACTTGTGTATGAGGTCGATGCCGAATCCTCTTCCCATGGCGAACCGAATGAGCTTCAGCGAGCGCTCGTAGTCGTTTTTCGCCTTGATGGTCTTGTACTTGCTCTTCATCAGGGGTAGGAGAGTTTCCATGTACAGTTCGTCTTTTATCTCCTCGAAGATGGGGTCGGATATTTCCTTTGGTATGTGTTTCGTCCAGAGGGCTTGTTCCACCTTGCGTCGTCCCCACTTGTTGTATTTTATCTTGTCGTTGATGAAGAAGCGGGCAAAGCGTTCGTCGTCAATGAACTTCTTTTGTGTCAAGAACTCCATGTTGCGGGCGATGGCTTCCTCGCTCAGCTCCCACTTCTTCATCTTGTCGAGCATTTCCTGCGAGCAATGTTCTGCTTGGGTGCAAAGTGTAGTGAGCTTCAGCAGAGCCTGTTGCTCGGTCATGGGTTTCTTGGGGCGCTTGGGCTTGTTGTAGTTGCAGTATTCCATTGTCTTTAGTGTTGAATGTTGAGTGTTGAATGTTGAGTTGGTAGGGAAATGATTCCAATTCTATGGGCGGAATCTATCTCACAGCCCTCATCATTCTCTTTTTCCCGAAAGAATCTTCTTTCGTCTCGATGTCCTTGAAACCGAAACTTTCGAGCATCTCTCTCGTCTCTTTCTCGTAGATAGGGTTGATTTCGAAATAGAGCAAGCCCTTGCGACGCAGTTGCAAGGAGGCGAACCCGGCGATGGCTCGATAGAACTTCAGAGGGTCTTCGTCGGGAACAAACAGGGCATTCCTTGGCTCATAGTCGAGCACGTTCTGTGCCATTTCTGCTTTCTCTTTCTCGCAGATGTAGGGAGGGTTGCTTACGATGATGTCGTATTTTTCCTTTGTGCTTGCTGGCAGCTTCTCCTTTTCGAACATTTTGAAGATGTCCTGTTTCCTGAACTCGACTTCAGCCTTTAGATTCTTGGCGTTTAGGCAGGCCGTCTCTATGGCTTTCTCCGAAATGTCTATCCCCGTGACTTGTGAGTTTGGGATTCCCAGTCTTAGCGTAATCGCAATGCAGCCCGAGCCCGTGCAGCAGTCTAATATTCTGTCTTCTCGGTCGTCGGTAGTTTCCTTGCCTCGTTGCTGTGCGTTTGACACATGCTCATTCTTCCGTGTATTGATAATCCACTCGCAAAGTTCGGCAGTCTCCGGGCGGGGAATAAGAACTCCGGGCCCTACATGAAACGTTCTTCCTGCGAAGTCGGCTTGCCCCAAGACATACTGAACGGGTTCGCCTTTTTGCAGTCTTGCGATAATTTCTTCGAGTTTTATGCTCTCGTCTGCGGATAATTCAGTAATTTTGCCACAGATTATGTCGGTCAGCGTCATTCCGTATTTCACTTCCAGCACCATGCGGACGATGGCTTTCGCTTCGTCAGCGTCGTAAAGAGGGGTGAGTGATTGCCAAAGTTGCTGATACGTTTTCATGTCTGTCTACTTTTGTATCTTGATTCAAATTGAGGACAAAGATACGACATTTTATCGAAAGCAAGTAAGAAACAACGAAGAAATTGTGATATGGAACAGAATAATAGGTCTCGGGAAACAGCATTTATGGGCAAGTCGCCCTCTACTCGGCAAGAGAAAGACGAATACTTCATGCGCCGCTGTCTGCAGTTGGCAAAGAATGGCCGTCAGAATGCGAAGCCCAATCCCATGGTGGGAGCTGTTATTGTAAGCGAGGATGGCAGAATATTGGGTGAGGGCTACCATGTGCGTTGTGGCGAGGGCCATGCCGAGGTCAATGCCTTTGCGTCGGTAAAGCCCAAGGACGAGCACCTGCTGGCTGGGGCCACCATCTATGTGAGTCTTGAGCCTTGTTCGCATTATGGCAAGACACCTCCTTGTGCCGACCTTATCATAAGCAAGCGGGTAAAACGATGTGTCTGTGGTTGTGTCGACCCTTTTGCCAAGGTGCAGGGGCGTGGCATCCAGAAGATTCGCGAGGCTGGCATCGAAGTGACGGTGGGCGTATTGGAGCCGGAATGTCTCGAACTGAACAAGCGCTTCATCACCTACAACACACAGCAGCGTCCTTACATCATATTGAAATGGGCGCAGACTGCCAATGGATTCCTTGACGACGAATATCATGGAATGCTTATCTCCACGCCTTTCACCAAGATGCTTTCCCATAAGCTCAGGGCAGAGAATGATGCCATCTTGGTGGGTAGGATTACCGATGAACGAGACCATAGCCAGCTGAATGTCCGCAACTGGTATGGCAGGAATCCAATGCGCTTGGTCATAGACCGTAACCATCCTTGTTTCCCAGGGCTGGATTTCTCCAGAGGAAAGGCAGAAGTGCTGAGGCAAATCATGGAGTACCTATATCGCGATAAAGTGCAGTCCTTGATAGTGGAAGGTGGAGCCATCACCCACCAGTCTTTCCTTGATGCTGGTCTTTGGGATGAAGTTAGGGTGGAAACAGCCACAGCAAAGTATGTCAAGACAGGCACTTGTGCGCCCCGCCTTCCTCGTCATGTCCGTCCGATTGAACATGAGGAGTATGATGGCAACGTGATTGATACCTACGAACGAGTGTAAATATTTAGCTTTCAATACTTAACATTCTTATACGATGAGCAATAGATTTACATCGCGACTGAGCGACAACGACGACTACAAGAGAGACGAGCTGATTCGTAAGATAGAGCATTCGGTAGAGCATATGACGCTCTCCGAGTTGGAGGCTTTGTCTTACGACATGTTTACCAAAGGGTATATGAAGGATTGTTAGGGAACACAAGTATGTTTTGCCTGTTCTTGGGATGATTGTCATGAACGATAAAAGAGATTTTGATAGGTTGTTTTTGCAATGGTATGAAGCCTTGTTCCTTTTTGCCTTGAAGTTCGTTAAGGATAAGGAAATGGCTAAGGACATCGTGAATGATGTCTTCGAATACCTATGGAAGAATTTCACCGAGGTGGATGAAACCACGGTGAAGACCTATCTGTTCACGATAGTCCGAACCAAATGCATCGACTATTTGCGAAAGCAAAACTATCACAACAGGTATCTTTCCTTTGCTTCACGGATGTCTCAAACTTATATAGAGTTGGATGCGGAAGAGACAGACGATCGATTGCTGAAGATACAAGCTGCCATGCAGAAACTCACTCCTTACAATAGAATGATACTCAGGGAATGCTATGTCAACAGGAAAAAGTATAAGGAAGTGGCGGAGGAACTAAGTGTCAGCGTGTCTGCTATCCACAAGAACATCGTGAAAGCTCTGCGCATCATACGAGAATCTGTGGATAGATAGAAGGTAGCCGTTTTTAGAGGTTAAATGTATAATGGATATAATGGACGAGAATATCACAATACGAGAAGATGAAAAACTATCCATGCAACTTATGGAGAGTTTTGACAATCCATCCGATGAAGACCTTGCTTTGTTGGATGTGGATGGATGTGCACAGACGTGTAAGGACTTGATGGACATGGAGATGGCTTTACGGCATGATGACCAACTTGTTGATGCCAAGGAAATGTTGGATGCTTTTCATGTGCGTAGAAAAAAAGCAAGAATCAGACGTATGGCTATCGGATGGGCCTCGGTTGCGGCTGTTCTTGCAGGTGTTCTCTTCTTCCTCTTTAGTGGTGACGAAAAGGTGCGCCAGGTTTCTGACTTGGCAAACGTGGATTATATATACAAGGCGAATGATGCCATATATAATAAGGTGGAGACTCTACAAGATGAGGCTTCAAGCAAAAATATGTGCCAAGTGATGACTCGCAAGGCGGAAACCAAGAGCTTGCTTTTGCCAGATGGTACGGAGGTCGTGTTGAATGCTGGCAGTCGTCTGGTTTATCCAGCCCGCTTTCATCAAGCAAAGCGTATTGTTCGTTTGTATGGCGAGGCATTCTTTAAGGTGAAGAAAGATGCAAAGCATCCTTTTGTTGTAAAGAGTGGAAACTTTAATACAACCGTTTTGGGTACTCAGTTTGATGTCAAGAACTATGGTGGAGTAGCCCCTACGGTTGTCTTGATAGAGGGCAAGGTCGTTCTGACCGATTCCTTGGGGCAAGGCAATGTGGTGATGAAGCCAGGACAATGTGCCACGCTTAACCGGCAAGGTGAGTTCGCTCTTTCCGACCACGTAGATACTGGTAGCCTAAGCTGGAAGGACGGTTATCAATATTATGATGATATTTCTTTCTATCAGATGATGACAGAAGTGGGCAGGTGGTATCATGTTGATGTGGTTTGCAAGAATCCTTCAGCAAGAAATAGTCGTGTACATTTTTATATTCCCAATGATCAGTCTTTGGAGAAAACGATGGAGATGATAAATAAATTGGGTGTTGCACGTCTTACACTTGAAGGTCATCAGCTGGTGATTCGCTAACAAAATGAAAGGTTTTTCCCAAAAAGGGTAACCATTTTACCTCGATGCACGTATAAAGGGCAATCAACATAAGAAATATAAGAGTGTGTTTATGAGAAAGAGAATCTTTTTGCGTGCATGGGTAGCCTTTGTGTTGCTTTGGATGCCCATGGGTATTGCCTTTGCCCAAACTGGTAAGGGCAAGCCGACTGTAACGATGGAGTTTAAGAATGAATCCTTGCCTTCGGTTTTCAAGCGATTGGAGAGGGTTAGTGTTTATAAAGTCTTGTTCTCCTATCAAGATGTCGAAAATTTCAAGGCTACGGGTATTCTCAAAGGAGCGTCTATCGATAAGGCGATGCAGACCATCCTTGGTGGGCATCCGTTGACTTATCAGGTAGACGGTCATTTCGTCAATGTGACAAAGGGAAAGACCAAGGGCAAACAGTCGTTGCATACAGTAAGAGGTATGGTAGTCTCTTCTAAGGATGGAGGTCCTTTGATAGGTGCTGTCGTTTATGTGCTTGGAACCAACAACAAGGCTTTTGTCGACGAGCAGGGACATTTTGAGCTCAATGATGTAGAGAGTGGCAAAATGTTGCGAGTGGCTTATTTGGGTTGCAAGTCAAAGACGATAGCAGCCAAGTCACAGGTTTATGTCAGCTTGGATGATGAAGAGAATACAATCGGCGAAGTAGTGGTTACGGGCTATGGCAATACCGTAAAAGGTAATTTTACGGGTGCGGCAAATAGTGTCAAGGTGGACGACATCTTGATGGCTGGTGCGTCTACCATCGATCAGATGTTGCAAGGTCAGGTGCCAGGTATGCTTGTTCAGCAGGAAACAGGAATGGTTGGTGCTTCTTCCAAGATTCGTGTCAGAGGTACGTCTTCCCTTTTGGGAAGCCAAGAGCCAGTATGGGTTGTGGATGGTGTGGTTCAGCGTGATCCTCAACCATTTAATTCAGAGGATAATACCAAGTTCTCTGTAGATGCCGACGATATTACCAAGTTGGCAGGAAACGCCATATCTTGGTTGAATCCAAACGATATAGAGTCTATTACCGTATTGAAGGATGCTTCGGCTACCGCCATTTATGGTTCGGAAGCAGCCAACGGTGTCATCGTCGTCACAACGAAGAAAGCCCAGGCAGGCAAGGTTTCCATCAGTTATAGTGGAGATTTTTCTATCGGCCAACGCCCTTCCTATGGCTTATATGACCGCATGAACTCTAATGAGATGATGCAATTTTCCAAGGAGTTATACGAAGATCGTGTTTCTTATCCTTCCAATATTTTGAATGTCGGGTATGCGGGCTTGTTGCATTCTTATCTGAACAAGGAAATCTCTAAGGAAGAGTTTGATGCAGGTTATATGAAGATGGCTAATCAGAATACCGATTGGTTCTCTGAACTTTTCCGCAATTCTTTCAGTCATAAGCATACTGTAAGTATTAGTGGTGGCTCTGACAAGATTCTGAATCGCACATCTATAGGTTATAACAACGAACAGGGTGATGCCATCGGTAACAGTTCAACTTTGTTCTCTGCGATTTCCAACTCTACAATTAATCTTTTTAACAAGAAATTGATTGTCAATGTCAATCTGAAGGGGTCGGCGCGTAAGGTAAATGGATTCGCCTATGGTGTGAACCCATTCGAGTATGCTTACAATACCAGTCGTGTCATACCGATGTATAATGAGGATGGTTCGCTCTATTATCATGAGAAATGGTCGGATGAGGAAAGTACCGTTGTGCATGGTAAGAAGAGCTACCTTTACAACATCAAGAATGAGATTGCCAATACAGGTAGCGAGAGTAATACTAAGACATGGGGGGCTACGGTAGACTTGAAGTGGAAGATTGTTCCTCACTTGGAGTATCAAGGATTGTTGTCTTATTCCTCTTCTTCTACGGATACGAAACAATATGCTTCAGACAAGTCTTTCTATGTGTCCTCGCTCAGAGGTTACGATTATGGAGAGTTCTCAAATTCTTCTAAAGAGATAGGTTATTCACGATTGCCATTTGGTGGATTATTGGAGACGGGGTTGTCTGATATTTCTAATTTGACGGTTCGCAACGCTTTGGTCTACGACAACCTTTTCACAGAGAAACATCGTTTGGTAGGGCAGGTAGGTATCGAAAGCAATGCGGTGAAGACCAAGGGCAATAAGATTTCCCGTTATGGCTATCTTTACAATCGAGGTGAAACTTTTGCCAAGCTTCCTTTGACCTATTACGACTATGTCATGGATGAAACGAAAGACAATGACTTGGCGTATGGTTCGGCAGAAATCATTAATAGAGCGAGCAATAAGCTGAGTGAGTACTTCTCTTTGGCTTATACCTACGATGATAGATATGTTGTCAATTTCAATGGTCGTATGGATGCTTCCAATCGTTTCGGACAGGATAAAAACCATAAGTTTGAGCCAACTTGGTCTGTTGGCGCCAAGTGGAGATTGGCTTCGGAGAAGTGGATGCAGCCCCAGAGCATAGTCAACAACTTCGATATTTATGCATCCTTCGGCTATCAAGGTAATGCCGTGGAGGCAGTGTCTCCTTTTCTCATAGCCAAGGATGGAGGAGTCAACGAATACTACAACGATTATGTATTGACCATCAAGTCGTTGCCATATTCCGACTTGGGATGGGAGAAAACCAAGACCTACAACTTCGGTCTCGATGCGACTTTTCTGAAAGGGCGTTTGAATTTCACATTCAATTACTTCAAGAAGATCTCGGATGTACTCTCTTCGCGCAATATTCCTATAGAGAATGGTATGGAAAATTCTGTTGTGGATGGTGGGGAAATGACCAACTCGGGTTATGACTTTGTGATAACCGTTCTGCCTATCCGTACCAAGGATTTTACTTGGCAGGTATCGCTCAACACGAGCGTAACCAACAATGCTGTGAACAAGAATCAGCGTATCAATACGCTCAGCGATTATCTCGATGGCTCGGCCGTGGTGGATGGCAAGCCTTTCTCTACCTTCTACTCTTATAAGTTCAAAGGATTGAATCCAGAGGATGGCACACCGATGTTCGAAAACATGGATGTGGAGAATGCGGAGTCGCCGTTGGCTTACCTTGTAGAATCAGGCAAGTATACACCAGATTTCTCGGGTGGTCTTAACATGATGTTCAAATATAAAAACTGGTCGCTCTATACTCTCTTTAGTGTGCAGTGGGGTGGTCACTCAAGACTTCCAAACTTGTACGACATGAGCTCCAATTATGGTATTCCTACCCCAGAGCAGAATGTGTCGACAGACTTAATAGGGCGTTGGCGTAAGCCTGGCGATGTGACAGATGTTCCATCTATCCCTTCGTCTTCTGCATACATTAATTTGCCAAATACCGCCCAGGTGGCAAGTTCTGAGGCAAATCTCTACGATATGTACAATCATTCGGATGTGAGAGTGGCCAATACGGATTTCATCAGATGCCGTTCCATCTCTCTGTCTTATGATTTCCCATCTAACGTCATCTCTTGCTTGGGCTTGTCTCGTCTCACTCTGAAAGGAAGTATGACTAACCCGTTCTTGTGGGCAAGAGACAAGAAATGGAAGGGTATTGACCCGGAGACAGGTAATTGGCCAACTCGTCGTATTACCTCCCTCTCTATTCAGGCTATGTTCTAACTCTAAAATTGGAAGAAAATGATATTTAAGAATAAATCATATTTATATGCATTGGCAGGATTGTTGACCTTTGCCTCTTGTTCTGATTTTCTTGACGAGACTTCGCAGGACGAAGTCATCGTGAAGGATGTCAACGATTATAGCGAGTTGTTGTTGGGATCGGGATATCCTTCGCCAACAGAGAAACTTTACACGCCTTTGTATCTGATGGACGATGACTATATGCTCAATGAAAATTCCATGAGCGATGATGAGGATTATGTTAGTGCCTTGAGTGCTTATCCTTTCTATACCTGGCAGTCGGACATGTGGCAGAATCCAAATGTGGATCAGTCGTATTATGGGGACATGTATGCCAAAAGTTATGAGAAAATCATGGGCGTAAATGCTGTGCTTGATGGTATAGATGAGGCAAATGGAGACACTAAGTCGAAAGAACTTTGCAAGGCAGAGGCTTTGGCGTTGAGGGGCTATTATTATTATATGTTGGTCAACATCTTTGGCAAACCATACAATGTCGACAAGGCTTCGTTGGGTGTTCCTTTGAAGTTGACTGCCAATTTGGAAACAAATGGTAGGGCGAGAAGCACCGTCGGGCAGGTTTATCAGCAGGTACTTGAGGACATGAATGCCTCTGCTTCCCTCTTTGCCAAGTATCCAAAGAAGCGTGGCGACTTTAGGGTGAATCTTCCTTCGGTAGACATTCTGATGACGAGAGCTTATCTTCAGATGGAGGAATGGGACAATGTTGTTAAAGTGGCAACCGATGCAATCGAGAATGGTAATCCGTTGACCAATTATCTCAACTTGCCTGCTAAGAACAAGTCTTTCTCATCTTATGATTATTCTGAGGTAGAGTGGCTTTATGGCAATGGCTATAGTACCTGTTCCTTGCCGGGTATTCGTCCTTCGGCAGGTTTGTGGGCACAATATAGCGATAATGACATGCGCAAGAAATTGTGGTTCTATGCTTCTGGCAAGAACCTCAACGTGTATAAGAAACGTTTGTTGACTCCTCGTACTCCTACCAATGCCATTCGTATGTCTGAGGCTTGGCTGGCTCGTGCCGAGGCTTATGCAATGAAAGGCGATTTGGAGAAGGCTTGTGCCGACTTAAATCATTTGCGTGAGAATCGTTATCAGAATTATTCGCCAGTGACTTATACGGATAAGAATGAGTTGGTGGAGGAAATCAGAAAAGAGCGCCGCCTGGAACTTTGTTACGATGAAGTGCGTTGGTTTGACCTGCGTCGATACGGAATGCCTCGTATCCAGCATCAATACAAAACTCGCAAATCTGCAACTTGGATAACTTATATTTTGGATGAGAAAGATCCGCTCTATACGTTACCTATTCCTAATGCCGACATCTTACAGAACGGAATGCTCGAACAGAATGAGTCGGCTAAAGCTCCTGCTCGTCAAGGCAAATAATAACTTAGTAAAGAAAGAAGAAAATGAAAAGAATTGTTTATTCATTTGTATATATTGTCCTTGTGATGATGGCTTTTACATCATGTGCGGACAATGATGATGATTTGGGCACCATCCAGGCTCCTGGTGTTGATTACGTGTTGCCACAGGGCAAGAATGCAGAAGCTGACCAAATAATCGTCTCGCTTTACGAGAAGTATAACACCTATTTTCTCTATGATTTCACAGAGAAAGATTTTCGGTGGAGTCTGGTTAACACGAGCTCTTTGGGAGATGCCTCTTATCGCTTCGACCCAATAGCTCCCGAGAAAGTGAGCGCATTGTTGGAGGCGATACAGAAAGGATGGCTTGATTTCTATTCAGAGACATTCTTAAAGAAATCCCTTCCGTTCAAGGTGTTGTTGGCTGAGGATATACAGACCCAGGAGCGTACCTTCGATTGGGATACGTGGGATTATGTGATAACGTGGGTCAACAAACCTTCTCGCCACATTGCCAATCAAATGGCAGTGGGTAACATAAGTGGAACCTGGGAGGAAATGTCGGCTGACGAAAAGCGTGCCTTCAAGTCGTACTTGCAGACCGATTTCTTGCAGTAT
>ERZ808240.2812-NODE-2812-length-18162-cov-3.941459_pt1 | contig 18162 bp, 17 predicted proteins | sample MGYA00521084_ERZ808240 | MGnify/ENA primary metagenome ERZ808240 (study PRJEB31516, sample SAMN03275571) | gut metagenome | biome: mammalia-associated habitat; material: feces | host: Papio cynocephalus | place: Kenya | collected 2012-08-06 ... | reverse complement strand
TTCGCCAACTGCGACATGGTGGGCCACACCGGCGTCTTTGACGCCGCCGTCAAGGCCGTGGAAACGGTGGACGAATGCGTGGGGAAGGTTGTGGACGCCACGCTGAAGATGGGCGGCATCGCCATGGTCACGGCGGACCACGGAAACGCCGAGGAAATGCTTCAGCCCGACGGCTCTCCCATGACCGCCCACACCACCAACCCCGTGCCCTTTATTCTCTGCGGCGCCGGGCAGAATCTGCGTCCCGGCAAGCTGGCGGATATCGCCCCCACCATTCTGGATGTGATGGGTCTGGAAAAACCGGCGGAGATGACCGGCGAAACCCTGATCCTGAAATAACCGCCCGGCGTGTCCCCCCAAACGCTTCAACGCCCCGGAAAGCGCTGGCATCAGCGCTTTCCGGGGCGTTTCCCTGCTCATATTTTCTTCTCCCTCCGCGTATAACTTTCCGCTTTTCTGTCTACACTGTCGGAAAAAGGAGGGATTTGATTGCTCAACAAACTCAGAACCACTTTAGGCGGCGCCGGCTTCTACGGCGTCCTGTTCCTCTCCCTGGCCATCGTCGGCACCGGCGCCTACTTCCTGCTGTTCCACGACGGGACGGGCGCGCCGTCCCCGGATTCTTCCGCCGAGACCACGGTCATCGCGGAGCTGCCGCAGGCCCACGAAACGCCCGCGCCCCCCGTGGTGGAAACCGTCCGCCCGGAAACGCTTCCGGACGCGGACAGCACGCCCGTCCCGGAAGACAATGAGGACGTACCGGCTGTGGACACCGCGCCGGTCATTCCGGAGGCCCCCAGCCTGGTTGTCTCTCCCCTCAGCGGTCAGGTTGTCGCGGCCTTTTCCGCAGACGCTCTGGCCTATAACAAAACGCTGGATGACTGGCGAACCCACGACGGCGTGGACATCGCCGCCGCCGCAGGCACCAATGTACTGGCGGCCAGCGCCGGAACGGTGCTGTCTGTGGAGCAGGATGACCTGATGGGCACCACTGTGGTGCTGGAGCACTCCGGCGGCTATGAAACCACCTACGCCAATCTCCAGAAGCAGCCCGCGGTTCAAAAGGGAGACAAGGTCTCCGCGGGACAGGTCATCGGCGCCGTGGGCACCACCGCTCTTTCGGAGAGCGCCGAGGGCCCCCACCTGCATTTCTCCGTGGTCCAAAACGGCCTGGCTGTCAATCCGGACGAATATCTCAACCGCTGAGAAAAGAGACGGGTGTTCCCGTCTCTTTTTCTTGCGTCTCCGCTCCGTTTCTGGCATAATATCGCTATCATCTGAAAACGGGGGGAGTCTCTATGATCCGGATTATTTTACTGGATGTGGACAATACGCTGCTGGATTTCAACAGGTGCGCCGCCGGCGCCATGGAAGCGGGCTTCCGGGAGCTGGGACTTCCCTTCCGTCCGGAGATGCTTCCGATTTTTCTCAGCATCAACAACCGGCTGTGGTATGAAATCGAGCAGGGCCGCCTGACCCGGGAGGGGCTTCATCAGATTCGCTGGCCCTGGATTTTTGACAAGCTGGGCCTGTCAGCCGACGGAGTGGCCTTTGAGCGCCGGTTCGGTCAGCTGCTCCACGAGAGCCATGAGCCGGTGGAGGGCGCGCCGGAGCTTCTGGAATATCTCTCCGGCAAGTACGCGCTGTATGTCGCCAGCAACGCCGCCGCGGAACAGCAGGCCCACCGGCTGGCCCTGGCGGGAATGCTGCCCCGGTTCCGGGGGCTGTTCGTCTCTCAGGAGATCGGCGCGCCGAAGCCCAGCCGGGAGTTTTTCCAGCGCTGCATGGAGCGGCTGGGAAATCCGCCGAAGGAGGAGGTTCTCCTGATCGGGGACTCTCTCACGGCGGATATCGCGGGCGGCGCGGCCTTCGGGCTCCGCACCTGCTGGTACGATCACGACCGGCTTCCCCACGACGCCGCGCCGGAGGCGGATTACATCGTGGATCACCTTCTGGAGATCCCCAGGTTTCTGTAGCCCGCTCCGTTCAGCGGTCCTTCCGGAAGGCAAAAAACCGCTGACCGAGATAATTCAGCGCCACGAACAGGCACATTCCCGCCAGCATGGCGCCGTTTTCCTGAACAGTCTTTCCCGCGCCAGACAGCGCCCAGCGCGCCAGGGGCTTGGCCGCGCCGTAGGCCACGGCGTAGCAGACCGTGATATTCAGCGCGAACCGGATCACCGTGCCGGGACCCCGGCTCCAGTTCTGAAAGGTAAAATACCTGTTGAGAAAATAGCTGAGAATGCTGCCGAAGAAATAGTTGGACGCCGAAGAAACCCAGTAGCTCAGGTGCAGGCAGTTATAAAACACGAACATAACGGCAGTGCCGAACAGCGTGTTCACCGCCCCCACCAGAAGGAACCGGAAAAAGGTCTTATCCAATAAGAGTCTGTTCATGCTTGCTCTCCCCGCAGGTCTCCGACACGATAAATTTCGGCCGGCCCTTGACTTCCTCATACATCTTGGCAATGTAATACCCGATAATGCCCAGGCTGATCATGACAATGCTGCCGGTGAACAGCTGGATGATAATCACCGTGGTAAAGCCCCCCAGAGCGGTGCCCCGGAGCTTCTGCGCCAGAGCGGTCACGCCCAGAATCAGGGAAATCGCCAGCATCAGCAGCCCCAGCACCGTGACGATCTGCATGGGAGCGGCGGAAAACGAGGTGATATTGTTCACCGCGTACCGCACCAGCGCCCGGGTGGACCATTTGGAGGTTCCCGCCGTCCGCTCCCGGACGTCAAACTCCACACTGGCCGTCCGGAAGCCCACCCAGAAGGACAGCGCCCGGAAAAACACGTTCTTCTCCCGCATGGTCAGCAGGGCGCTGATGGCCTTCCGGTCCAGCAGCTTGAAGTCCGACGCGTGAGACATGTCAATGCCCACCGCTTTGCTGATAAGGCCGTAGAAGCACCGGGCGGCCAGCGTGTGAAAGACGCTCTCCTCGCCCCGGTCCAGCTTCACGCCCTCCACGATCTCATAGCCCTGTTCCCACAGGCGGTACATTTCCACAATCTTCTCCGGCGGGTGCTGAAGGTCGCAGTCGATGACCACGGCGCACGCCCCGGCGGCGTTGGCAAGGCCCGCGAAGATGGCGGATTCCTTTCCGAAGTTCCGGGAAAACCGCAGCCCCCGGACCGCCGGGTTCCCGGCGGACTCCCGCCGGATGGCAGCCCAGGTGCCGTCCCTGGAACCGTCGTTGACAAACAGCAGCTCAAAGGGGATCCCCTCCGCCGCCAGCAGGCGGGAAATCGTCTCCGCCGCCGGGTGGATGTTGTCCTCCTCATTATAGGCGGGAAGAATCACCGTCAGCAGTTTTTCCATTGCGCGCTCCCCTCTCTCTATGCCGGCTCCGCCAGCTTGACCACCACCACGCCGTCAATCAGCTTCACGGCGTCCGGAGATGGCCAGCAGCCCATCTCCGCTACCTCCGCCGACCGCTCCAGCCAGGTCTTTTCCTCCGGGGAAGCATACACGAAGTCAAACCCCTGGACGTTTTTCATAAACAGGGCCAGATGTCCCTGATCGTAGAGAATGTCGGTCTGGAGCAGCTGGGACATGTTGTGCACCGCCCGGGCCCCCGGTTCCCCGTCGATCCGCTTGTGATCAAAGGTCCGGCCGATGATGGCCAGCGTGGGCGTTTCCTCCTCCGTCAGCAGGTGAATCCGGCTGATGACCTCTCCGCTGAGCGCGGCGGAGGCGGTGCCGCACCGGTTCAAAAAGAAATAGCTGATATTGGCCTGAATCCCGAAATACACCACCAGCACCGCCAGCAGCCCGCCTGCCAGCGTGCTCAGCCGGACGGAAAACCAGCGGTCATACAGCAGCGCCGCCCAGATATAGACCACCGCCAGACTCTGAAGCATCAGAGGGTGGTAGACAACGTCCGGAGAGGTAAAATACCAGATGCACGCGGCAAAGGGGATGGCGGCGGCGGCCAGCAGGAACAGCCCCAGCTGCGCCGGGCGCCGCAGAAGCCCGCTGCGGAATACCGCCGTCAGAACGGCGAGTGCCAGCGCCAGCAAAAACAGGGCGTTCAGCAGGGCGTATACCGTCCAGCCGCCGCTGAGAATGTCCCAGTCCAGCAGAAATTCCCGCAGCCGGGCCAAGGACTTTCCCACCGCCCCCAGCAGCGTTCCAGCGCTGAGACGGCCCACTTGGTCAATTCCCTGATAGTCTGTCGCGGAGACATTTTCCAGGCGCATGCAGAGCTTCCAAATGCCGTAGTACGCCGCCAGCCCCGCTCCATACACCGCCGCCTGACGGCCGATCCAGCGGAAACATTCCGCCGTGGACCGCCGCCCCTCCAGCAGCTCCTGCAAAAAGTGGCAGATGGACAGCATCAGCGCAAAGGAAACGTAGGCCTGATAGGTTCCGCAGGACAAACACAGGCAGACGGCGGCCGCCGCCAGGTGCCGCCCGCTCCGGTCTCCCATCCGGGTGAAGCGGGCGGTCAGCGCCGCCAGCAGCATGGCCAGCATGTAGCCGTCCGCCGTGAACTCATAAAAAAACGTGGCCGTCACCGCGGGAAAGGCGGCCAGAAAGCCCCCGGTCAAAAGGATCACAGCCGGGTTTTCCATCCGGAAAAAATCCACCGTCACCGCGGCGGCAGCGCCGATGAGCGCCAGACTGAACAGCCCATTGACCCAGGGCAGGTCAAACCACGAGCTGAAGGCGCAGGCAATGGACAAAAACCACCGTCCGGACCCCACGATGTTCTGGGAGGTATAGGTGTTGAGAATGGAATCCCGGATATACAGCGTGTTGGTAAACTTATAGAGGTGCACCAGCAGCCCGATGAAGAACGCGGAAAAAAACGCGGTCTTCCAGCTGCCTGGAATCCGCTCCCGGTAAAATCCGATCAGCCCTGTCCCCATGGACGCAAATCTCCTTCGTACTTTTTCGTGCGCGCAGAACCGCAGAAATTCAGGATGCATTATATCATAAGATTTTCCGGGGCGCAAGGCGCCGGAACGGGCAGGGGCAATCCCCTGCCCGTTTTTTCCAGCCCGGGCGGCGGGCCGGAAAAACGGAGTCCGAGCCCACGCTTCCAAAAACAGTTATACGAAAATCAATATAGCCTGTTCATTGATTGCGTCTTTTACAAAAAAAGATCGGATTGCTACAATATTGACAACTTCAGACAGGATTTACAAATCGTCTTGCAGGAAATCCTTCATTTTTGTCTAAATATGCAGGAAATTATTGATGGAGAGAAGTGATTCAATTTGGAAATCAAACCGGTAGGAGACCGCGCGGTCTGTGTGGAATTTGAGAACGTCATCAGCATCGCCAATAACCAGAAGGTACACAGCCTGGACCGCTGGCTCAAGCAGGCCGCGATTCCTGGCATTGTGGAGACCGTGCCCACATACCGAACCCTGATCGTGCACTACGATCCCGCCGTCATCCGCTATGGGCAGCTGGTCGATCAGCTCTCCCGCTCCTGTGAAAATCAGGAGGCCGCGGAGGTTCAGGCGGAAACAGTCATTGAGCTGCCCGTCCTGTATGGCGGAGAGGTTCCGCTGGATGATGAAACCATCCGCTACGACGGCTGGGACGGCAGGGAAACCGCTCTGGACATGGAAGAGATCATGGCCTACGAAAAGCTCACCCGGGAGCAGGTCATCCGGCAGCACAGCAAAAACCTCTGCTATGTGTATTTTCAGGCCTTCGCGGTGGGGCATTCCTATGTCGGAAACCCGGAAAAGGTCTTTACCATCCCCCGCCGCTCCAGTCCCAGAACCAAAATTCCCCGGGGCACCATCGCCATCTGGGCGGATCAGACGGTTCTCAACGGCGTGGATCTGCCCTGCGGCTGGAACCTGATCGGCCGGACCCCGGTGCTTCTGTATGATGAGCGGAAGCCGGAGCCGTCCTACTGCCAGCCCGGCCAATGGATCAGATTCGTCCCCATTACGGCGGAGGAATACGCCTCGATCCACCGCGAGGCGCTGGCCGGAACCTATCAGCCTGTTACTTACGCGAAATCCGCGGCAAAGGAGGGCGTCTGACATGAAAATCAAAATTCTCGCCCCCGGCCTGCTGACCAGCGTGCAGGATGAAGGCCGGTTCGGCCGTCAGCGGTTCGGCATGTCCCCGGCAGGCGCCATGGACGCCCATTCCATGACGCTGGCCAATATTCTGGTGGGAAATCCCCGGAACACCGGCGTGCTGGAATGTACCATGATGGGCCCCACCATTCAGTTTGACGCCCAAACCGTCGTGGCTGTCACCGGCGCGGACATGGCGCCGCAGCTCAACGGAGTCCCCATCCCCATGGGACAGGCCGTCCTGATTCCCGACGGCGGCACGCTGAAGCTGTCCAGCGCCAAAAACGGCTGTCGGACCTACATCGCCTTTGCCGGCGGGCTGGACATTCCGGAAATTGACGGCAGCCAGTCCACACTGCTCCGCAGCGGAGTGGGCGGCTATCAGGGCCGCAAGCTGGCGGCGGGCGATGTCATTCCCCTCAGGGCTCACGGGACTCCTGTGAAAAACATGCCCATCCGGCAGCTGCCGCAGGCGCAGGTCTTTGAGAAGGAGCCCGTCGTCCGGGTCATTCTCGGCCCTCAGGAGGACCGGTTTACAAAGGCCGGCCTGGAGACGTTCCTGAGCCAGCCCTTTACCATCAGTCCCAAATCAGACCGTATGGCCTCCCGTCTGGAGGGGCCCAAGGTGGAGCACACCGGCGACGCCAGCATCATTTCCGACGGAATTCCGCTGGGCGCCGTTCAGGTTCCCGGCAGCGGAGAGCCCATCATCATGATGAGCGAGCATCAGGGCTCCGGAGGATATACCAAAATTGCCAACGTGATCAGCGTGGATATCCCGCTGGCAGCCCAGTGCGGACCCGGCAGCAAAATCCGGTTCCAGGCGGTCAGCGTGGAAGAGGCTCAGGATCTGTACCTTGCGCAGCTGGAGGAATACCGCCGGCTGGAGGAGGTTTTCAACGGAAACTACACCAGCTTTTTCCGCATCCGCGTCAACGGCCGGGAACATATGGTGGGCCTGGGCCGCGTTACAGAGTAACCGGCGGGCTTCGGCCCGTCCGATTCAAAATATCATATGACAGGGAGGATTTGAACCATGGCAAAATACCGCGTAGACTTGAACAGCGATCTGGGAGAGAGCTTCGGCAACTACACGCTGGAGGCCAATGATCTCATCATGGAGCATGTATCCAGCGCCAACGTGGCCTGCGGTCTCCATGCCGGCGACCCGGTGGTTATGCGGCACACAGTGGAACTGGCGAAAAAATTCGGCGTAGGCGTGGGCGTACATCCCAGCTATCCGGACCTGCAGGGCTTCGGGCGCCGCAAGATGAACATGAAGCGCAGCGAGCTGAAGGACTTCGTCACCTACCAGATCGGCGCCCTGTTCGCCTTTGCCAAGGCTCAGGGGCTGCCTCTGCGCCACCTCAGCGCCCACGGCGCTCTGGGCAACGCCGCTCAGGTCGATCTGGAAACCGCCCGGGCTCTGTGCGAGGCCGCCGCGGAATTCGACCCCACGATCCGGATGCTGTATTACGGTGAAAACAGCTGCCTGAAAAAGGCCGCCGCCGAGTACGGCCTGCCGGTGGTGTCCATGGTGTTTGCCGACCGGGGCTACACGGAGGACGGAAATCTGGTTCCCCGGGGCACGCCCGGCGATATGATCACCGATCCGGCGGAAGCGGTGGCCCGCGTTGTCAGGATGGTCAAGGAGGGCACCGTCGTGACCAATACCGGAAAGACCATCGCGGTGAAGGCGGACACGGTTCTGGTTCACGGAGACGGCGCTCACGCCGTGGAATTCGTAACGGCTCTGGAAAAAGCCTTTGCGGAAAACGACATTGAAATCAAAGCGTTTGACTAATTTGCACTCATAGTTTGAAAAGGAGAACCACCATGGATGAGAAAACTGTAAAAGCGAAACCCAGCCGGATGGTTATTTTCGGTGCGGCGTTCCTCATGGCCACTTCCGCCATCGGCCCCGGCTTTCTGACGCAGACCGCCACCTTTACCGCCACCTACGGAAGTCAGTTGATTACCGTTCTGATTCTGGTCATCGCAATGGATATCATCGCTCAGATGAACATCTGGTCCGTTGTCTGCGTCTCCGGTCTCCGGGGACAGGACGTGGCGAACAAGGTTCTGCCCGGTCTGGGCTATGTTCTGGCGGCGCTGGTATCTCTGGGCGGCCTGGCCTTTAATATCGGAAACGTGGGCGGAACGGCTTTGGGCCTCAACGCCATGTTCGGCATCAACGAGCGGGCCGGCGCAATTCTGGCCGGCGTTCTGGGCATTCTGATCTTCATCAGCAAAAACGCCACCGCGATCATGGATAAGGTCAGCACCATTCTCGCCGCCATCATTCTGATCACCGTCGCCATTGTGGCGGACCTTTCCCCACCGCCCGGAGGACAGGGTTTCAACCACATCAAACCTACCAAGGTTCCCCTGATGTTCATTGCCATGACCACCATGCTGGGCGGCAGCTGCGGCGGCTATCAGCCCTTCGCGGGTTCTCACCGTCTGCTGGAGGCCGGCGTAACCGGGCCGGACAATGTGGGTCACGTGCGCAGAAGCGTTGTGCAGGGCTGCGGCACCTCCGGCGTCGTCCGGATCCTGATGTTCCTGGCCGTGCTGGGCACCTGCACCATCGGAACCGCCTGGAACTCTGCCAACGCGGACGCCATCATCAGCGCCTCCAACCCCGCCGCGGAAGCCTTCCGGCTGGCCGCCGGCAGCCTGGGCTACCGCCTGTTCGGCCTGTGCCTCTTCAGCGCCGGTATTTCCTCCGTCATCGGCGCCGCCTACACCTCCGTGTCCTTCCTCAAGACGCTCCATCCCTTTATCGGCAAGCACAATAACGCGTTCGTGATTCTGCTGATCGCCGTCTCCACCGCCATCATGGCCATTCTGGGAGGCGCCGCCGATCTGCTGATTATCGCCGGCGCGCTCAACGGCCTGATTCTCCCCATTACCCTGTGCGTCATGATGATCGCCTGCCGGAAGAAGAGCATCGTGGGCGAAAAATATCACCATCCCACCATTCTGATCATTCTGGGCGTCGCCGTGATGCTGCTGGCTGCTTTCACCGGCATCCGCTCCCTGCCCAATCTGATGAAGCTCTTCCACTGATTGCTCCCGCTTTCTTTTCCCGGACTGCTTCACACACAGTTCCGCACATGTTCAGAAGGCCCCGCAGGCGGCTGTGCCTGCGGGGCCTTCCGGCGTCTTTCAGGATTCCGCTTGACATTCCCGTGCTTTCGATGCCACAATAGGGAGAAACTACCGGAAGCGGCTTTTCTGATCGCACTCAGCCGTTTTCACAGAAAGGAATCTCTATGGACCCAATCATCAAACAGCTGGCGGAAGAACTGGGCCAGCAGCCGGAACATGTACAGAACGTGGTGCGCCTTCTGGACGAGGGCAACACGATTCCCTTTATCGCCCGGTACCGCAAGGAGCTCCACGGCGCCATGGATGACACCTCCCTGCGGACGCTGGAGGAACGTCTCGCCTACCTCCGCAGCCTTCAGGAGCGGCGGCAGGCCGTCAAATCCGCCATTGCCGAGCAGGGGAAGCTGACGCGGGCGCTTTCCGCCGCCATCGACGGCGCCGGAACCCTGGCGGAGGTGGAGGACCTGTACCGGCCCTATAAGCCAAAGCGCCGCACCCGGGCCTCCATCGCCCGGGAGAAGGGACTCGAACCGCTGGCGGACACGCTGTCCGCCCAGGGGCCGGACTGTCCGGACCCGGCGGAAGAGGCGGAGAAATACCTCAATCCGGAGCAGGGCGTTGAAACGGCACAGGAGGCCCTGGCCGGCGCGTCGGACATTCTCGCCGAGCGGATTTCCGATGACGCGGAGCTGCGGAAATCTCTCCGGTCGCTGCTGACCTCCCAGGGAGAGCTCCGCGTTCAGGCCGCCACGGAGGAGGACAGCGTGTACCGTCTGTACTACGCGTTCTCCCAGCCGGTTCGGAAGCTCCAGGGGCATCAGATCCTGGCCATTAACCGGGGAGAGAAGGAGGGAAAGCTGAAGGTCCGTCTGGAAATTGACCGGGAGCTGGCCCTGCGGACAGTCCGGCGGGCGGTGGTCCGGCCCGGCAGCCGGGCCATGGAATTCATGAAAGCCGCGGCGGAGGACGCCTGGGACCGGCTGCTGTTTCCCTCTCTGGAGCGGGAGGTCCGCGGCTCGCTGACGGACGCCGCCGACGAGGGGGCCATCGGCCAGTTCGCCCTGAATCTGCGGCCGCTGCTGATGCAGCCGCCGGTGAAGGGAGCGGTCACCATGGGGCTGGACCCCGGCTACCGCATGGGCTGTAAGGTGGCGGTGGTAGACGGCACCGGAAAGGTGCTGGACACCGCCGTGGTCTATCCCACCTATGGAGAGCGGCAGAAAAACGAGGCCATCGCCGCGCTGGCAAGGCTCATCCGGAAATTCCATGTGAAGCATATCGCCATCGGCAACGGCACCGCCAGCCGGGAGACGGAGCAGATGGCGGCGGAGCTGATCCGGAAAGTGGGCGAGGAGGGCTTCTCCGTCCGCTACATGATCGTCTCCGAGGCCGGCGCGTCGGTATATTCCGCCAGCAAGCTGGCGGCGGAGGAATTTCCCCAGTACGACGTCAACCTCCGCTCCGCCGTTTCCATTGCCCGGCGTCTTCAGGATCCTCTGGCGGAGCTGGTGAAAATTGAGCCGAAGGCCATCGGCGTGGGCCAGTATCAGCACGACATGCCTCCCAAACGGCTGGACGAGGCGCTGTCCGGTGTGGTGGAGGACTGCGTCAACGCCGTGGGCGTGGATGTGAACACCGCCTCTCCCTCCCTGCTGACCTACGTAGCGGGGCTGAACGGCACCACCGCGAAAAACCTGGTGAAATACCGGGAGGAAAACGGCGCTTTCACCAGCCGGAAGCAGATTCTGAAGGTTCCCAAGCTGGGCCCCAAGGCCTTTGAACAGTGCGCGGGCTTCCTGCGGATTCCGGAAAGCCCGTTCGTTCTGGACCATACCGCCGTCCATCCGGAGAGCTACGCGGCCGCGGAAAAGCTGCTGTCTCTCACCGGCCGCACTCTGGATGACGTGGCGGCGGGCCGGATCGGCAGTCTGCCGGAGGCCGTGGGCGCCATCGGCTGGGCCCGGGCGGCGGAGCAGTGCGGTGTCGGCGAGCCTACCCTCCGGGATATCGCGTCGGAGCTGATGAAGCCCGGCCGGGACGTCCGGGACGATCTTCCCAAGCCCATTTTCCGCACGGACGTGCTGGAAATGAAGGATCTGAAGCCCGGCATGGTCCTCACCGGCACGGTCCGGAACGTCATCGACTTCGGCGTGTTTGTGGATATCGGCGTCCATCAGGACGGCCTGGTGCATATCTCCCAGGTCTCCCGGCGGTTCATCCGCCACCCCTCCGAGGTGGTGTCGGTGGGCGACGTCGTCCGGGTAGTGGTTCTGGAAGCGGATGAGAAGAAAAAGCGCATCAGTCTGTCCATGAAGCAGGTGCCGGAAGTATGAATCCAGACGGAATTTTGACGGCGGCGATCTGCTTTGCGTGCATCGGCGCGTTTCACCCGCTGGTGATCTGGGCGGAGTACCGCTTTTCCGCCCGGTGCTGGCCGCTGTTCCTGCTGGCAGGCCTGGGTGCGCTGGCGGGAAGCCTTCTGGCGCAAAGCCGCCTGCTTTCCGCCGCCCTCGGCGTGCTGGGGTGCAGCTGCCTGTGGAGCATCCGGGAGCTGCGCCAACAGGAGCAGCGGGTGGAGCGGGGCTGGTTTCCCAAAAATCCCCGGCGGAACGCCCGGGAGCACGCCGCTCCCGCTGACGCCCTCCCGCCGGGCAAAGACCCGCATGATGAAACATCCGGCTGACCGTTCTGGTCAGCCGGATGTTTTGGACTTTCCGGAGCCTTCGCTGTGAGCCAGCCGCCACCGAAGCCCGGAATACCGGCGCTGGCGGCGGTCGTTTTCCGCCATGGCCCGGATGACCGCGTCATCCCCCACCACAATCAGCAGCTCCCGGGCCCGGGTCAGGGCGGTATACAGCACGCCCCGGACCATCAGAGACTGGGCGGAGGGCATCAGCGCCAGCACCACCGCCCGGTATTCGCTGCCCTGGGCCTTGTGGATGGTCTGGGCATAGGCCAACTCCACCTCGCTGAGCATCTCCTGGGTATAGCTGGCGGTCCGGTCCTCAAAATTGACCGTCAGCCACTGGCCGGAGGGGTCAATCTCCGCGATTCTTCCCACGTCGCCGTTGAAGATGCCGGTGCCCACCGTGCCGTCCCGCTTCTCCCAGACCACGTCATAGTCGTTTTTCGTCTGCATGATCCGGTCGCCGGTGCGAAACAGCCGGTCTCCCCACAGAACTTCCCGCTTGTCCGGCGCCGGCGGGTTCAGCGCCGCCTGAAGCAGCCGGTTCAGGTGAAGGGTGCCCGCCGGGCCCTTCCGGGTGGGGGTCAGCACCTGAATCTGATCCGCGGGAATTCCCATTTTCTCCGGAAGCCGGGTCCGGCAGAGCTCCACCACCGTGTTCACCGTCCGCTCCGCCTCCCGGCGGCAGAGGAAGAAGAAGTCGTTCTGATCGTTGGACAGCCGGGGCGCCTGCCCCAGGTTCACCGCGTGGGCGTTCCGGATGATGGCGGACTGCTCCGCCTGCCGGAAAACCTCCCGGAGAAACACCGTCTCCACCCGGCCGGAGCGGATCAGATCGGAAAACACGTTCCCGGCTCCCACGGAGGGCAGCTGATCCGCGTCTCCCACCATAATCAGCCGGGTCCCGGGCCGCAGCGCCCGGAGCAGCGCGGCGAACAGCTCCACGTCCACCATGGACATCTCGTCCACAATCACGGCGTCCGCCTCCAGCGGCTCCTTTTCCCCTTTGGAAAAGGTCACCGCGCGGGCGGACGGGTTCCAGCTCATGCCCAGCATCCGGTGAATGGTCTGGGCCTCCCGGCCGGTAAGCTCGCTCATCCGCTTGGCGGCCCGGCCGGTGGGGGCCGTCAGCAGAATCTCCAGCCCCATTTTCTCGAACAGGGCCGTAATGCCCCGGACGGTGGTGGTCTTTCCGGTGCCGGGGCCCCCGGTGAGAATCAGCACTCCCTGCCGGGCGGCGGCCTCCACCGCCTGCCGCTGCTGGGGCGCGTATGTAATGCCCTGCTCCCGCTGGATTTCCTCCACGGTGCGGTCCGCCTGACGGCTCCGGTCCGGCTCCGCCGACAGCAGCAGCTCCAGCCGGACGCGGACGGAGGTCTCCGCCTCCCACAGCCGCCGGAGATAGCAGGCCTCCACATTGGCCACCGGCTCACAGACCACCGCGCCCCGCTCCGTCAGGGCGTCCAGCGCCTGCTCGGCCAGCGCCTCTCCGCAGCCCAGCAGCTGGGCGGTGGCGGCAAGCAGCTTCCCCCGGGGAAGAAAGACGTGGCCGTTGCGCTCGTTGTGGGACAGCTCGAAGGTCACCGCCGCCTCAATCCGGCAGCTGCTGTCGGCGGAGATGCCCATGGACATGGCGATCTCATCGGCGGTGGAAAACTCCACGCCGCAGGCATCCCCGCTGAGAAGATACGGATTGCTCCGCACCGCCTCCAGCGCCCCGTCGCCGTACTGCTGGCGAAGGCTCATGGCCAGCACCGGCGGAAGCTCGTACTGAGCCAGAAACGCCATCAGCCGCCGCAGGCCCATGTGCTGGCGGAAGCCGGCGGCAATCTCCCGGGCCCTCCGGTCCGTAACGCCCTTGAGCAGCATCAGCTTTTCCGGCTCCTCCTCCAGAATCCGGAGGGTATCCCGTCCGAACCGCTCCACCATGCGCTGAGCCGTGGAGGCCCCGACGCCCTTGAGAATTCCGGAGCCCAGATAGCTGATCATCTCCTCCTCATCCTCCGGCAGGCGGCGCTCGATCTCCACAGCCCGCAGCTGCTCGCCGTGCTGGGGATGCCGCTCCCACACGCCGTCCACCGCCAGGCGCTCCCCCGGCGCCACGCAGGGAATGCATCCCACCACGGTAACAGCCTCGCCTTCCTCCGTCACCAGCCGCAAAACCGTGTAGCCGTTTTCGGGATTCTGAAAAATCAGGCTGTGAACCGTTCCCTCTGTTGTGAAAAGCTCCTCCATGGTCTCTCCTCTGTCATCTCTTCTGCGGTTCTTCCCGCCGCAGGACAACGCCGTCATACCGGCGGCAGAAATACTCCGCCAGTTCCCGGCTCTCTCCGGTAAGGCCCCGGTCCTCCAGCACAATCGCCGCGCCGGGAACCTGCCGCCGCAGCCGCAAAAGGTCCCGAAGATCCGATTCCATGGCCGGGGCGTTTCCTTCCACCGGCAGAACCAGCCGCACGCCGGGATTCCGGCACCGCCCGGCCCCCAAAAACGCGCCGGCAATCAGCCAGACGCAGCTGGTCATGCCGACGGCGGAAAAAAACGCGATCAGGCCATCCTCCAGCAATTCCATCCCCATCACCTCGGGATAGTCTATGCGTCTCCGGCGGCGGATGTTCAGGCAGCCCCGCTCCATGGAACAGAAGCGATCCGCGGGCAGATTCCGCGCGCTGATGCGGCGCGGCTTCGCGGTAACAGTGTGCCTGTCGGGAAAGCGGCAAAGCCGCTTTTCGAGAAGACCGCGCTTTGCTCCGCGTCTCAGCCGTCCGTCTTCGGCGGACAATTTGGCCCCCCGTTCCGCGAAAAGCGCCTTTCGCCGCATTTCGTGCCCGTGGGCGCAAATCTCCGCGAGGCTTCTCCGGCAGGCCGGCGGAACGTATGGCACGGAATCGCGGCAGAATCAGGGCGCAAAATTTCCGCGGAGCGCCGCAGCCTTCCCTGCGCGGTGCTGCCCGAAGCCGCGGCCGTCCCTCCGGCGGGTCTCCTTCTCTTTACCGGGTGATGCCCAGCTCTCCCAGAATGGCCTCCTCCCGCGCACGCATCTGCCGCTTCCCGGGGCCTTCGTCCAGGTGGTCATAGCCCAGCAGATGCAGCACGGAGTGGACCGCCAGATACGCCAGTTCCCGGCGGCTGGAATGTCCGTATTCCTTTGCCTGAGCGGCGGCATGCTCCATGGAAATCACCATGTCCCCCAGCGGCACCAGCCCGGTGCCGGGGTCCGCGTCCTCCGGTCCCGGCAGCTGGCCGGGAGTCAGCTCAAACATGGGGAAGCTCAGCACGTCCGTGGCCCGGTCCACCTGCCGCATCTCCCGGTTGATCTCGTGAATCCCCGCGTCGCCGGTCAGCCGCACGTCAATTTCACAGGGGAAATCCACGCCCTCCGCCGCCAGCGCCGTACGGATGACCTTCCGGAGGAAGGCCCGCCGGGAGTCGCTGACGCCCGGCACATCCGCCGTAATGGGAATATAATGCCGCTTCATATGTTCTCCTCTCCGCCGCCGATGGGCTCGTCCAGCACCCAGGGCAGCTTCATCCAAAGGTCCAGTTCAAAAGACGGCTCCGGAAAATCCGGCGCCTCAAAGGGAACGCAGCGCTCCAAACCGCACCGGATCTGCGTCCCGTCCTCCGGCAGAGCCGTCTCCCGCCGCTCCAGAATCACGCCCGCCAGGCGGTAGCCCACCTGGTAGAACAGCTCGTTCCGCTCGTGGTATGCCTCGCAGACATAGGTTGCCTTCTCCGGCGGGAGATCCAGCCGGTTCAGCAGCTTCATGATTTCCTCCGGCAGCCGTCCCGCCCGGGCCAGAGCCATAAAATTCCGGCAGTGCCCGCACGCACAGTCCCAGAGCGGTGCCCGCCGATACCAGCGCCGGGTGGCGGCCTCGTCTATTTCAACGGCGCAGCCACCCAGAGAATACCGGTTCACTTCCGTCCCTTTCCGCCGTTTTTCGCCGTCTCATACTTCTCATAGGCCTCCACGATCCGCTGAACCATCACATGGCGCACCACGTCGGCGTTGGTCAACTCGCAGATGCCGATGCCCTCCACATTCCGCAGCACCCGCATGACCTCCTTGAGTCCCGAGACCTTGTCCGCCGGCAGGTCGATCTGGGTGGTGTCGCCGGTGATGACGATTTTGGAGCCGAAGCCCAGGCGAGTCAGAAACATCTTCATCTGCTCCCGGCTGGTGTTCTGGGCCTCGTCCAGAATGATAAAGCTGTCATCCAGCGTCCGGCCCCGCATATAGGCCAGCGGGGCCACCTCGATGTTCCCCCGCTCCAGATACTTCTGGTAGGTCTCCGCGCCCAGCATGTCGAACAGGGCGTCATACAGCGGCCGCAGGTACGGGTCCACCTTGCTCTGGAGGTCGCCGGGGAGAAATCCCAGCCGCTCACCGGCCTCCACGGCGGGACGGGTGAGGATGATCCGGTTCACCTGCTTGTCCCGGAACGCCTGCACGGCGGCGGCCACCGCCAGATAGGTCTTGCCGGTGCCCGCGGGGCCCACGCCGATGGTGACGGTGTTTTTCAGCACCGACTGGATATACTGCTTCTGGCCGATGGTCTTCGGCTTTACCGGGCGGCCCTTGGCGGTGATGCACAGCACATCCTGAGTCAGCTCGGCAATCTGGTCCTCCTTCCCGGCCCGGACCAGACCGATGACGTAGCGCACGTTCTGCTCTCCGATGGACTCTCCCCTGGAGGACAGCGTCAACAGCGCCTGAATGGCCTTGACGGCCAGACCGGTGTTCTCCGGGTCGCCGTCCACCCGGAGCTCTCCGTCCCGGTTCACCACGGTGACGGAGAACTCCTGCTCCAGCAGGCGGATATTTTCGTCAAACGAGCCAAAGATGTTCACGGCCTGCTCCAGCCGCTCAATGCTGATTCTCTGTTCCAAATGCAGTCTCTCCTTTGTTTCAAAAGCGGGCCGTCAGCCCTTCGTCTGTGCTTCGTCCGTATAAATAGGCACGATTTTCCCGATCTGTTCCCGGCACTCCGCCGTCAGGGTAACCGTCAGCGCGTCTCCGGACGCTCCGCCGGTACACAGGGAGGATACGATCTCCCCGTACCCGTCCACCAGCGTGTGAAGATAGGCCGTCAGCAATTGCTCTCCCCGCTTCCGCGCCTGCTCCGGCGCGGCGGTCACCCGCTGGAGTGTGAAGGGGCGGAAGGTCTCCCGTTCCACCGTCACCGGCAGGGGGATTCCAAACAGGCGCAGCTGCGTCCGCGTCCTTATTTTATCACACTCCGACAGAAGAACGCTACCATTCCCGAAGAATTTTATCCGATGCCTGCCGAAAATCAGGGCCCAGCAGCTTTTTTCCCCTCCGGAATATACTTTTCTGTCCGCCGCCAGAGGCACGGACATCCGCAGGGTATACCAGGTCCGGGCCGTGACGGTGCCCATACCGGCCTTGACCCGGGCGCCGAAGGTGCCGGTGTCCTCCACTCCGGAGATCAGCAGCTGATCCTTCACCACCGTGGCACCCGGCAGGACCTGCTTTACGCCCCCCAGCGCGCTGACCTTCAGCACCAGTCCGTCCCGGCGGGCCACCACGTTCTGCGGCACCCGCTTATCCGCCGCCGGCGGCGGATTCTTCCGCTCCCGCACCTGTACCTGGGCCTGGCAGCCGGAGACATTTACCGTAATCCACACCAGCTCCGGCATCTCCAGAAGGATTTCGTTGCGCAGATCCTCGGAGTCAATGGCAAAGCCAAAGGTTCCCAGTCCCACGCCGTGCCGCTCCAGGCAGCGGAGAATGGCCTCGTCGGTGACCGTCTCGTTCCCCTCGATCTGAAAGTCCCAGATAAAAAAGGAGCCGAACAGCAGCAGGAACACGCACAGCGCGGCTCCGGCCGTCAGGACGTACCGCTTCCGGAAGCGGCCCAGGAAATAGGGGACCCCGGACCGCTTTTCCACCTGAAAACCGGCGTCCAGCTGCTTCCCCGCCTGCCGCAGCGTCCGGTAATCCCGCCGGGACATGGAGCAGACAAACTCCGTGGGAGACACCCAGCACACATCCCAGAGGCTCACGGCCCGCTCCCCGCAGAGATTCAGCACCCGCTCGGGAAAGCCGGACGTCACCCGGACCCGGACCTGCCCCCGCAGGCCGTTGGTCAGCTTCTCCAGCAGCATGGCCTCACCCCATCCACTCCGTGGCGGCGATCAGCCCGCCGATCCGCAGCTCCTCCGCCGTCATGGCCAGCAGGTTCAGTCCCGTCCCCCGAATCCGCAGGACGCCCCGGCTGGTGTTCACGTCCACGCAGGTATCGCTGTAGGAGAGAATTCCCTCGTGATGCTCGATAAACAGCTGC
>ERZ808240.2811-NODE-2811-length-18163-cov-3.459521_pt1 | contig 18163 bp, 18 predicted proteins | sample MGYA00521084_ERZ808240 | MGnify/ENA primary metagenome ERZ808240 (study PRJEB31516, sample SAMN03275571) | gut metagenome | biome: mammalia-associated habitat; material: feces | host: Papio cynocephalus | place: Kenya | collected 2012-08-06 ... | reverse complement strand
AGGACCGCATCATGACCCCTCTGCGCCGGGTCGGCGAGCGGGGCGAGGGCAAATTTGAGCCCATCACCTGGGACGAGGCCTATGACGAGATCGTCGCGCGGCTCAACAAGGTCAAGCAGGAGTACGGCCCCTGCTCCGTGGCCTTCTACTCCGGCTACAACAAGTGGTACCGCCCCTTTCTCCAGCGGCTGTGCTACGACTTCGGCTCCGTAAACTACGGCACCGAGTCCTCCTCCTGCTTCACCTCCACCATTATGTCCTGGCGGCTGGCCACCGGCGCAGATTTTGCCGCCCCTGACCTGCGAAATGCTGGCATTTTCCTCGGATGGTGCTATAATGCTTACTACGCTCAGCATCTGATGATCGGCGGCGTAGACAAGGCCCGGGAGCGGGGCATGAAGGTCATCATTGTCGACCCCCGCATCACCCCCGCCGTAGAAAAGCAGTGCGATCTGCATCTGCGCATCAAGCCCGGCACGGACTGCGCACTGGCCCTCGGCCTGGCCCGGGAGCTCATCTTCAACGACTGGGTGGATCACGACTACATCGAAAAGAACGTCTATGGCTATGAGCAGTACAAGCAGTACGTCATGGACTTCCCACCCGAGCGGGTGGAACAGCTGACCGACGTGCCCGCCGATCAGATCCGGCTGGCCGCCAAAATGATCCACGAAAATATGCCGCTGACCATCAACCAGTCCGGTGCGGCGCTGGTACACCACACCAATGGTATGCAGACTCACCGGGCCGTCATGGCGTTGTCCGCTTTGATGGGCACCTATGACCGCCCCGGCGGAATGATCCCTGCCCCGCTGACCTATGCCCACTCTATGGCCGGTTTCTCCACGCTGGATCACAAGTTTCCCTTTGAGAAATACCCCAAGGACGCCCCCCGCCCGGTCGGCGCGGTGCGCTTCCCCCTGTGGGATGAGGTCGTCGGCGAGATGCAGGGCAACGATCTGGCCCGCCAGATCTCTCAGGGGCTTCCCTACCCCGTCAAGGCCATCTGGGCCCACGGCATGAACTTCCGTATGTTCAACGGCGATAAGGAGCTGGAAAAGGCCATCAAGGAGCTGGACTTCTTTGTGGACATCGACCTCTTTATGACCGACTCTGCGAAACTGGCGGACATCGTGCTCCCCTGCTGCTCCTCCTTTGAGCGCAGCGAGTTCAAGGTGTTCGGCGGCGGCTTTGGGCAGTACACCGAACCGGTCATTGCCCCGCTGGGTGAGTCCCGTCCCGATGACGAGATCATCTGCGAGCTGGCCCGCCGTCTGGATGTGGACGATGACCTGCTGAAGCAGGGCAGCGAGGTCTGTGTACGCTATATGCTCCGGGACACCCCGGTGAACATCGACTTTCTAAAAGCTCACAGCCAGTTCCCGCAAAAGCTGGAGGGCGTCAAGGTCATTCCCGTGGGCGAGCATGGCTTCAAAACACCCACCGGCAAGTTTGAACTCTACTCCACCGTGATTGAAAAGTTCCCGGGGCTCGATCCCCTGCCCACCTATCGGGACAGCATCGACGACACCGACCCGGAGAAATACCCCTTCCGTCTGGTCGCCGGTGCCCGTCTGCCCAACGCCCTGCACTCCCGGCTGCATAAGGTGCCCTGGCTGCGCTCCATGCGCCCGGTGCCCACTGCCGATCTGAACGACGAGGATGCCAGAAAGCTGGGCATTGAGAAGGGGGACACCATCGAACTCTTCACTCGGGCCGGTGCGATCACCGCGGGTGCCAACCCCACCCGGGCCGTCAAGCCCGGCACCGTGTTCATGTACCATGGTTATACTGAGGCTGACGTCAACTCCATCATTCCGCCCGGACACAACGATCCCTATTCCGGCTTTCCCGGCTATCGCAGCGTCCGCTGCGGCGTAAAGAAAAAGGAGGTGTGAGCACATGAAAAAGATCGTATTTGACTTTGACCCACAGAAGTGCTCCGCCTGCGGTGCCTGCGCCATCGCCTGCATGGATCAGAACGATGTGGACGTGGAAGCCGGTATGCAGCCCTACCGCAAGGTGTATGAGTACGAAAGTGAGACGGAGCGGGTCTTTATTTCCATTGCCTGTCTCCACTGTCCCGATGCGCCTTGCGTGACTGCCTGTCCTGTCGGCTGCATCTATAAAGATGAGGAGACCGGGCTGACCCTCTATCACACCGACAACTGCGTCGGCTGTCACTCCTGCGCCATGGCCTGCCCCTACGGCGCTCCCACCTTCCGCCCCACCGGTGCAAAGCGCCCCCGCGAGAAGATGGAAAAATGCCACGGCTGTGTGGAACGCATCAAGGCCGGCAAACAGCCCGCCTGCGTTCACTCCTGCCCCACCGGCGCACTGGGCTGGCACTGGAGCGACGACCCGGAGGAAAAATCGGAACTGGCTCACATCTATGAGAGCTGGAACGCGCTGACCCTCTTCGACAAATAATTTGTAATCCCATCTGCAAAGGAGATTTTATTATGGAACAGATCAAGAACATTATTGCTACCAAGAACGCCCCCGCCGCCATCGGCCCCTACTCTCAGGCTGTCTGCGTCGGCAGCATGGTCTTCCTGTCCGGCCAGCTGGCCATCGACCCCGCCACCGGCAACCTGGTGGAGGGCGGCATTCAGGCTCAGACCGAGCAGTCCCTGAAGAACATTGAGGCCATTCTGGCCGAGGCCGATCTGACCGTCGACAACGTCATCAAGACCACCGTGTTCCTGGCCGACATCAACGATTTCGCCGCCATGAACGAGGTCTATGCCAAGCACTTCAGCGGAAACTATCCCGCCCGCTCCGCTGTTCAGGTCGCCGCACTGCCCAAGGGCGGTCTGGTGGAGATCGAGTGCGTCTGCTCCCGGGGCATGATTCCCAACGTGGACATGATGCAGGACGCCATCAAGGAGAGCAAGTAAACAAGCCAGCGTTTTCCCATTTGATACAAAACACCCCGGAGCTTTTTGAAAAGCTCCGGGGTTCATTGTTTTCATCGCTAATATTTCGTATAATAACCCAATTTTTGTGTTGATCCGTTTCATCAGTTGTGCAAAAGTGACAGAATGTTGTTTCCATCCAACTGCCGGGTTTGCTACAATAAAGACAGTAGTCATACAATTTGTTGTTAGGAGGTAACATTTGATATGAACGCACCTTATGCAACCAAAATTCTGAAAAAGACCGGCAATTCCGTTATGGCCTACCAGTCCACCTGGCTGGTGGAGGAGACCTTCTCCTGCAATGAGCTCATCATCCGCCCCCGGGCTGTGCTGATGGCCCCTGAGGGAAAATTTCTGACTCTGACTGTGAATGGCGTCGGTCAGAAGATCGAGCCCGGCACCTACAAGGGTGATGTTGTTCTCTCTGTCACCGACGTTTACCATATGCGTCCCGGCGGACTGATGCGTCCCAACCAGATCAGCCGCGACTTCCACACCGGCATTGTGGTGGAAAACGGCAAGGTCACCAAGACCATTCCTGCCATCTTGCAGGGCGGCTCCATTGAGGACGGCAAGGTTGAGGGTGTCTACATGGCCAGCCGTGAGGACAGCTTCAATGGCATCGTCGTGGACGGCGAGGGCGAGTGCACCATCAAGGACGTGAAGGCTGACTTTGATGGCTTTGGCGACAACGACTTCCTCGGTGTGGGCTGCGCTGTCACCGTGGTGGGCAATCCCACCGTCACCATTGAGGACTGCGATTTCACCGTCAACGGTGTCACCCGCTGCGCAGTCCATGTTGGCGGCACCAGCACTGTCACCGTCAAGAACACCAAGATGACCAACATCTGCCCTGAGGACACCTGGCCCGGCTGCTTCAGCTGGCAGGTCGGCTTCTGCGGCAGCAACCGTCTGGCTCAGTTTACCGATGCGGCCAACGTCACCTATGACGGCTGCGACCTCAAGACCAACGGCTGGGGCATTCTGTCCATTGACGGCACCGACGGCGGCCAGACCATGCTGGTCAAGAACACCCGCATGGAACTTTCCGGCCCCAAGGCCCACGGCTACGGTGCCTTCTGCATCGGCGACAACGAGGTCATCTACGACAACTGCGACGTGGATGTCTATGGCTATCCTCTGCTCATGATGGGCATGGAGGGCAAGGGCAAGGCCTCCATTCTGAACAGCCGCATCAAGGGCCGCCGCTACGGCGTGATGATCAACGGCGACGACAACTCCATTCTGACCATCAAGAACTCTGACTTCAAGACCAGCAAGTCCACCTTCTGCGTGCATGGTGCCTCCACCATCATTGATGTGGAGAACAGCAGCATGACCGCCGCCAACGGCACCATTGTCCAGCTGATGGACACTGACCAGTGCGGCATGGCCATGGCCGATTTCCACATCCCCGTGGGTGTGGTCGATGAGTATGTCGAGGGACGGGATCTGTCCACCGCCTCCCTGACCGAGGACGTCACCTTCCGACTGAAGGACTGCGCGATCAAGGGCAACTTCCTGAACTCCACCACCAATATCCGTGCCTACCGCAACAGTGCGATTGCCGGTGTGGGCGAGTTCCACGACACCGTCATCGGCCTGCTCCCTGACTGGGACGCCGAGGGTGACGATGGCGCCGACGCCTATGGCGGCCCCATTGCGGCCCGTCACCATGGCGACGACCTGCGCGGCCCCAAAAACCTTGGTCTGGAGCTGACCGGCACCTCTATCGAGGGCATCATCTCCTCCGCCACCCAGAAGTACCGCGACGGCCTGACCACCATCGTGGAGGACAACCGCATGGAGCTGACCAACATCACCCAGACTCCTGCTCCCACGGTGAACAACGGCATCGTTATCACCATGGATGCCGCCTCCTCCTGGATCGTCACCGGCACCAGCTACATCACCGGTCTGACCCTGGCTGAGGGTGCAAAAGTTGCCGCCCCCGCAGGCAAGAAGCTCACCGTCACCGTAGACGGCCAGAGCGTTGATCTGAAGGCCGGCACCTACACCGGCAAGATCGTGCTGGACGTGGAGTAACTTCTAACTTTCAATAGACAGATCATGCCCGGACTGCGCAATGCAGTCCGGGCATTTCTTTTTTTGCAGAATACACCGGCTGTTCAACGGGAACAGCCGGTGCATTGACTCTGATATTTTCAGTTCTTCAGGGTGAACGGCCACTGATAGTAACCAAAATTGGGGTTGTAGTAGGGGTCTCCGTTCTTGAGAATATCCGGCCACTTAGCCTGGAACCGGGCGATCTCGCCTTGGAAACGCTCGATCTTCTCCGGGGTGTCCTCGTAACCTCTGGACTTGGACTCGTAGTGGTGCCACTCTGCAAAGGCGTTGAACACCACCAGCAGGCCGAGCTGGCGCACCTTCAGGCAGAAGTCAATGTCATTCAGCGACACCACAAAATCCTCGCTGAAGCCATTCACACGGTCAAACGCCTTCCGGTCCACCATCATGCAGGCGGCGGTGACGGCGCTGTAGTCACCGCTGACCCGGGCGCGCATCATAAACCCGTAATAGCTCTTGGGGAAGCCCACAAACACATGGCCCGCAAAGCCGCTCAGGCCAACGACCACACCGGCATGCTGAATGGTATCATCGCCGAAGTAGAGCTTTGCACCCACAATGCCCACATCGGGACGCATACAGGTACCCAGCATCTCCCCGATGGCATTTTCGCTGATGAGCTCGGTGTCATTATTCAGGAAGAGCAGATACTCACCCTTCGCATGGCGGACACCGAAATTATTGATGGCGGAATAATTGAAGCCATCCGTCCATGTGACCACATGGAAGTTATCATGCTCCTTCTGCATTTTCTCGTAGTAGGCAAAGGTGCTCTTTTCCGTGGAATTATTCTCCACCACGACAAACTCAAAATTCGTGTATTTGCTGTGCTTGTAAATGGACTGCACACACTTATCCAAATCATCAATATGATCTTTATTGGGAATGATGATGGAGACCAGCGGATCCGGCTTTGTGGAGTAGATCACATGATACATACCCCACATCTCCGTATGCTCCACCACGGCATCCTGAATGCCGATGCGCTTCAGGTGCTCTTCAATGGCCTTTCGGCCCGCCTCATAGGCATACATCTTGCTGGCCGGATCTCCGGCAACAGAGTTGCCGTGAATGCGCCAGTGATACAGGATCTTGGGAATATGCTTGATCTTTCCGTTGGAGTTCTCGATGCAGCGGAAAATGAAATCATAGTCCTGGCTGCCGTCAAACTCGCTGCGGAAGCCTTTGATCTTATCCACGATCGACTTACGGACGGCAAAGAAGTGCGTGATGTAGTTATGGGAGCACAGCAGATCCGGGTTGTAGTCTGGCTTAAAGTTAGGATCATTGTGCTCCGACAGATTGCCGGACACCTTGTCCTCGTCGGTGTAGAGCACATCGTAATCATCTTCATTCAGCGCCTTGGCCACCTCAAACAGGCAGTTAGGTGCAAGAATGTCATCGTGATCCAGCAGACCGACAAAATCGCCGGTGGCCAGCTCCAGCGCACCATTGGTGTTGCCCGCAATGCCCAGGTTTTTCTCCAGCACCTTGAACTTCACTCTGGAATCCGCCGAGGCATACTCCCGGACGGTACGCTCCAGCGCCTCGTCTCCCTCGCTTCCGTCCCCCAGGCACAGCTCCCAGTTGGGATAGGTCTGCGCCTGAACAGACTCGATCATCTCTTTCAGGAAGTTGATCGGGGTGCGGTAAGTGGGCACTACAATGCTGATCTTCGGCTCATATTCCAGCTTGGTCTGGCGCTGCTGCTCCAGCTCCTCCTCCGTCACCTTATGGGTGGCATACCATGTTCCATAAGGAATGCCGCGGGTACTGAGCCGGGAGGTGATATGCTCCTTCAAGCCCCGGAAGCCGTGGTGCACCACATAATCCATCGCCCGCGCCACATTATGCGGCGTCAGATTGTGCAGGCACGCAGATACGAAGCCCTTCTGGGACTTTTTCTTCTGCTCTCTGCGCAGCTGATCGGGAACCAGAGGGATCGCAGCGCTGTTCTGGCTGTCCTTCAGAATGAGCTGGTAGTGCTCCTGCTCCAGGTACTGGAAGGAAACCGCAAACCCACAGTGCGTATTGTCCGATTCGATAAGCTGGGCATCCACCACGTCCTCACGCAGAATCCATGTCTGCTGGAACTCCACCGGTGTGCCATGGCTGTCTGTCACTTCAAACTGCACGGTCTCGCCGGCAAGACAGGTATCTGCCCAGCCCTGTACCGTGATCTTCCCCTGATCAATGACTGCGGACTCTATCAGACTCAGCACAGTGCGCCGATCCGCCAGTTTGGCAAGCTCCGCCTGTCCCAGCTTCAAAATGCATTCACAGCCGGCACTTGTCTGCGCCCACACTTCCAGCGAGTCGGCCAGCTGTTCACATTTTCCGCTTTCAATACGCATGGTAAAGCCGCAGTCAGCGCCGCCCTTCCACCATGAAAAACGGTTCTTTACATCGTCCCGGGCAATGCGCTTTACGGTCACAGGCACAGCAGTTCCGTCCACTGCCACGGAAAATTCAGCAGGTTTGCCGCTCTCATCTATGTACCAGCCGCTCAGCCGAAAATAATCTCCGACCGCACGCAGTCGGTAAAGTTTGGAATCAAAGTATACCTTATGCTTCATGAAACAGAACCTCACTTAATGATGCCTCTTTTACCTGCCCACTATACACGATTTTCCGCCAAATGTCCACCCTGACGCCTATTCTTCGCGTATCAGGCACAAAACGGTCAGCGCCGGCGCATCCATGCTGAATGCGCCGACGCTGAAGCTCACCGATCCAGCAGACGGAAAGTCAGTTGAACCGGGTTATGATCGGACCACAGGAATCCTGTATCCACAGTGGAATAATCCACCAGCTCAATATTGTCTGAAATGATAAAGCCGTCCACGGTCAGGCACAGGCTCTGCTCCGGATCATGGGGAATGTCCGCGTTGCGGGTAGTAGGTGCCAATGCCGCACGCTGGGCATCGTCCAACAGATCTAGGCAAAAATCCATTTTCTCCGGCAGGTAGCTGCGCGGGAAAGGATAGGCCCAGCTCTCGGCGTCCGTCTCGTCCTCAGCGACCAGCAGGTTGTGGTTGCAATCGCCGCCGCAGATCACATAGTTGCCCTGTGCCAGCTCACCCGCCATATCCTCCTGAAGCATCCGCCCGATGCAGTCCCTGTCAGACTGCACCGGGCGGGTGTTATTCAAGTCACTTGTGTTTGTAGAATGTGCAGCCGCACTTGCCATGCTCTTTGCGGTCATAGCGCGCCTGATCGGCATCCTGAAAGATGGTGCCAGTGGGACCCTTGCGATCCGAGAAGGCAACACCGACACTGAGGGATACCTTAGGCATCATGCCGGCCTGCTTTTCCAGCAGCTGGTTCATCGCGTCGACCTTTTCCTGAATACAGCAGATTCCGCCAAAACGGCTTATTGCAGTCCACAAACTTCAGTCTGCGGAACGCGGGCAGAATGAGCTTTTCCTCTATTTCCTCGATCCCCCGGAAGGAAGTGACTGCTCTGCACACAACGTAATAGCTCATGATGGCAATGCAGTCATAAGTACCGCCCGCACCATTATGAAAGTTCTTTTTTCCACCCAGATCGGTACGCCAGTCAGCAAGGAAATCCACATACTGCCGCTGCACCCGATCCCAGACCGCTTCCCGTTCTGATGTCGGATAGTGCAGGGCGATCTTCGCAAGAATCTCCTTTTTGCACGGCTTGGAGTACAGCACATGACAGCTGCGGTCAAACTGCATTTTCCTGTCCCTCATACATTCCCCTTTCCGATCCGATGAGGTGTTTTCTTTTGGTTAGATATAACTAACTTATGCATTTTAAGAAAGCCGCATCTCTGCGATTTTTTGTTCATGCCAAATCTTGTTTCTCTTTTAATATATAGTAGCAAAAATTCCTTCCAAGTTCAAGCAAATTGCCGAGGATTCTTTCCCGTCATTGCCGAAATTTCCTCAAAAGATGATGCGTAAACATCGCGGCTCCCATCCCCCGAGGTGTGCCGCAGCTCTTTCCTTGGACAGATCTGTTGCCGGCGTCCACACAGTTCCGGTCTTTACCGATTTTCTACTTGCAAAATCAAGAACATTGCGTTATTTTGTAATTAAACAAATGCTAGGAAAAAGAGAGGAAAAAGCATTGCGTACAGTAAACGAGGAGGCCCGACAGGCCAAAAAAATCGAGATCATGGAAAAAAGCTATGACTGCTATGCTGAAAACGGTCTGAACGGCGTCGGCGTAAAAGCAGTCGCGGAGGCATGCGGCTGCAACGTGGCCACACTCTATCAGTATTTTGAAAATCTGGACGATCTGATTATTCAGTCCACCGCCTACTGTATGTCCAAGGTAGAAGATGACTTCATGGCTCTGGCCCCCACCGATCCAGAGGACGCCATGCGGTTTATTGAAGAGATCCCCTACTGGACGGCGAAAAAACACGGAAAAAAATACCGGCTGATGTATCAGGTCTATACTCACCCAAAGTATATTGAATACGGGAAAAAATTCTTTGAGGGCGTCAACGAGCGCTACACAGAGTATGCAAAACAGCTGGAGCCAAAAATCGGCATTCCCTACACGATCACAACACCGCTGATCTTCATACTGATCCGCGCCAGTGTCCATTATGCCATGTTTGAGGACGAATACTACCTCAAAAGCCAGCTGGAAGTCCTGAAGCAGGCGTTCCTGCTGTTCCACGAAAGATATCTGGAGCACAAATAAGTCTCCCCTGAACTTCACAACCTTAGTAAAAGGTCCGGAAGAGGTCTCCCCTCTCCCGGGCTTTTTTCGTGGAAATTTTTCTGATTTACTACTTGCCAAAGCAGGGAAGTTATGCTATTTTATAAATAAACAAGCGTTTACTTAAAATAAAATATAGAAGGAAGGGGTCGCAATGGAAGAGCGCAATGCCAGAGAGCAAAGGAATAAACTGCTGATCATCCTGCTGAGCGTGGGGATCGTGATCTGCCTTGCCGTAACGATCTGGGCCGTATTCTTTCGCCGACCGGCGCCGGCCCCGGAACCGGACTATGCTGCACCGGAACTGGAGGAAAACGCCGAACCGGCAAAAGACAGCGGCACAAAGCTGGATGTCCCGGCTGGAGGCGGCGGGATCAGCATCGCGTATTCCAGCGCGGTGACTGTCAGCCTGTCCAGTGGCGAGGTACAGTTTCAGTACACCCATCCATCCAGCTCCACGCAGAACATTGTGCTGTGTGTAGAGGTAGAAGGCATTGTCATTGCACAGTCCGGGCTCATTCTGCCCGGCAGTCAGCTTCAGACGCTGCCCCTGCTGGCGGGCGCCGCGGACACCCTTTCGGAAGGCACCTATACAGACGCCGATTTCCGCATCCTGAGCTATGACCCGGAGAGCGGCGAGAAAGCAATGGTAGACACGCTTGCACAGATCACCGTGACCGTTCAATCGTAAAAGGAGGGATACCAAATGAAACGATGGTTCTCACTGGCGCTTGCGGCGGCGCTGCTGATGGGCCTTTCCGCCCCGGCACTTGCGGCAGACGCGGAAAACGACGGTACTGCTGATACGAAGATCAATGTCGCGGGTCAGTATGAGCAGGGCGCAAATGGTTCGCAGATCTCGGTCAACATCACCTGGGAGCCAATGGAGTTCACCTACTTGGACGGCGCTCCGGTCTGGGACGCAGAAAAGCATGAGTATATTGGCTCCGCCAAACCCGGGTGGACAGAAGATACCAAAACTATTACGGTCACAAATCACTCTGACACTGATATCATAGCCAACTTTCGCTTTGACAGCGATGCAGGCATTGTCGGTGCATTTGACCAGAATTCGCTGAGTCTGCCTTCCGCAGTGGGCACCGCGGCCGATGCCGCGCCCAGCGGCAGTGTCCAATTCGGCATTGTGGACGGTAAAATCAGCGAAAGCGGCACACTGGGCGATATCACCGTATCCATCGTGCGGTCACTCAGTACCTCTAATCCCAACACTCTGCTCACCGCAATGCAGAATGGCGACTGCGTCAATATGATCGGCGATATTTCCTACACAGCCTCCTCCCCTGCCGTGCCCACCATTGGTGCCGGAAAGGCAGCAGTCGTCGATCTTGGCGGCCATACCCTGAATATCATTGACGGAGTGAGCGACCCTGAAGCGGAGATCTATGGCATTCAGGTCGATGCCGGCGGAGCGTGCACACTGAAAAATGGTGTCATAAACGCAGATAATGGACCAGACTATGGAATTTCCCTTGTTCCCTTCCAGTGTAACAACAGCACCCTGACCCTTACCGACTGCACATTGAAATCTTTCCTCGCCATAACCGAAGGCAGCGGCTATACGATGAACATCGATCATTGCAGCCTGTCGGTCTCCGGTTCAAATTATGCGTTTCTTATAAAGAATAACTGTACATTAAATATTCGGGACACGACGATCGAATCAGCACACACGGGATTCTTTGCCTATTGGGGGTCGGAGAATATAAAAATCACCCTCAGCGGCGATATCCGTCTTACCGGAGCAGCCTCAACGATAGAAAGCAACCATGTCGACGGCTTCCTCACCTGCCTGCCCGGCACCTACAACTTTGACCCCAGTATTTATGTGAACTCGGATGCCTGTACCGTGACCGAGAACGGCGGCATCTGGACCGTTACCGCAAAATAAAGAGGAAAGAACGTGAACAAAAGGAGGAAAAACATCATGAAAAAACTGCTGGCATTGACACTGACAGGCCTGATGCTGACCGGGCTTGCCACGACGGCTTTTGCCGCCGAGACCAACGACGGCACCGCCGGGACCGGGATCGACGTCAAAGGAAACTATGTGCAGGGCGCCTCGGAACGCACCCAGATCTCGGCGGATATCGTCTGGGACGCCATGGAATTCACCTATTTTGACGGCTATCCCACCTGGAATCCCGGAACACACGACTATGAGAACGCAAACTATGAAAAGGGCTGGTCGACCGATACCAAAAACATCACCGTCACCAACCACTCCAACACCGCCATCACCGCCTCCTTCCGCTTTGACGGCAGCGAAGGGATCGTCGGCAGCTTTGACAAAAGCGCCCTGAACCTGGAGACCGCCGAGGGCACCAAGGTCAGCGAGGCTCCGAAGGGCACCGCGGCCTTTGGCATCAGCGGTGCAAAGATCGGCGAGACCGGCAAGATCGGCACGATCACGGTCAACATCGCCAGACTCACCGACGTCTCCACTGCGGACGAGCTGGCTGCGGCCGTGGCACAGGGCGGCGCGATCCGGCTCAATGCGGACATCACCACAGGTCAGGAGCTTGAGCTGCGGGGCAGCACGGTGGTCGACCTGAACGGCAAAACCCTGACGACCGGAGGGTATGATATCGACTTCTACGACAAGGTGATCATGAGAAACGGTTCGATCTATGTGGCCAATTACGGCGATAATCTGCTTGTAGCCACCGGCGCCAACGCCCTGTTTGAAAACTGCACCATGTCGTCGTGTACCGGCAATAGTTCCGTTTTTTTGAACGGAACAGCAACACTGAAGGATTGCACGCTCAGCAGAGACGGCGCGGGTAATAACATCTTGGGGAACCGCGGATTCAAACTAAACCTGCTTGGCGCCATCAGGATGAATGGTAAGATCCAGCTCGCAGACAACTGTGTAGTCTCCGCCCTTTCCGGCACCTACAACTTTGACCCCACCTCCTATGTGGACACCAATACTTATGCCGTGAGCGAAAGCGGCGGCATCTGGACCGTCTCCGCCAGGTAATCGTTCCGCCGAACGAAATGATTCTCCCCTGTCTTTGACAGACAAAATCCACCCACGGCAGGACTGCCTTTGCAGTCCTGCCGCACGGGCTTTCCGGCACAGGCAGAAAGGCGTGATCCCCTATGAACAGGCAGAAAAGGACGACTTCCCGTCTCATCCCTGTACTATGCGCACTGCTCGCAGTTTTGCTCGGTACAACGCTCTTTGTACTGTTTCGTCCAGAGCAGGAGCCGCCGCAGTTTACGCCGCCGCCCTTTGATGCCGCCGCGGAGTTGGGCATCCCGACAGTACCGGAAGAGCTTGGGTATTCCTCCCCTTTTCAGGACGGGATGAATTACCGTTTTTCTATCTGCGGTAATGTAGTCGTTGATGACGGCAAAGCCGTGGTATCCCTCACAAATCCGATTGAAAATACAGTCTGGCTGAAAGTGCGGCTTCTGGCCGCCGATGGAACGCTTCTGGGTGAGACCGGCCTGATCCGGCCCGGAGAATATGTACGCACCGTCGATCTGACGACAGTTCCCGCTCCCGGCTCACAGATCCAATTAAAAATCATGGGTTATGAACCGGAAACCTACCAGAGTGCAGGTTCTGTCACGCTGAATACCGTGATCGGCACGCTCCCCTGACCTGCATCTGCGTGCTGTGGGCATACATACGGCGCGGCCAAGCTGAATATCAATAACCATAAAAAGGACTTCACAGGATCTGCATTCTGTGAAGTCCTCTTCTTATATTCTCATGCCATCAGGCGGCCTGCTCAATCCCCGGTATGTCGGCGCAGCGCGTCGATATAGGTCTCGGTGAACCGGTTGGGCACAGTGCGCTTGTGAAGCAGATAGCCGATCTCCATACAGTCGTCCACATCCAACGGCACGGCGGTGATATTCGGGCCGTTCAATTCATTGTTGATCACACCGGAGCAAATGGTGTAGCCATTCAGACCGATGAGCAGGTTGAACAGCGTTGCCCGGTCGCTGACCATGATCTCCTTATCACATTCCAAGGTACTTAAAATCTCCTCAGAAAAGTAAAATGCGTTGTGCTCCCCCTGTTCGTAGGATAGACGCGGATAGGGTGCCAGATCATCCAGCGTGAGGGTGCGGCGATCAGCCAGAGGGTTGGCCTTGCTGACAAAGACATGAGGGCGGGCGGTGAACAGCGGATGGAATTCCAGTTCGTGTTCCCGCAGCACCCGGGTCAGGACCGGGCGGTTAAACTCATTCAGATAAAGCACTCCCACCTCGCTGCGCAGCTTGGACACGTCCTCAATGATCTCATAGGTTTTGGTCTCACGGATCCGGAAGTCATACTCCGGGCCTCCGTACTCCTTTAACAGATCAACAAAAGCCTCTACCGCGAAGGAATAGTGCTGGGTGGACACACTGAACCGATGGCGGCGGGGCGCAGAGCCGGTGTAGCGCTCTTCAATAAGATCAGTCTGCTCCAGCACCTGCCGGGCATAGCCCAGAAACTCTTCCCCGGCGGCAGTGAGCACAACGCCCCGGTTTGTGCGGCTGAAAATAGTGATATTCAGTTCCTGTTCCAGTTCCCGGATAGCGGCGGTCAAACTGGGCTGGGAAAGGAAAAGCGCCTGCGCCGCGCCGCTGATCGTACCAGTGTCCGCCACGGCGGTGACGTATTTCAGCTGTTGAAGTGTCATGAAAAACAACCTCGCTCTGTGGTGTTGTTCTTATCATAGCGGCTGAGGGAGAAAAACGCAAGCATCATCTAAGCGTCCGCCCTATAAAAGCGCGAAAAAACGCTGAAATCATCCGATTTCAGCGGTTTTAAAGTCTGTTATGACGAGAATGTTTCTCAAATCTCTGATGCGGCGGCAAAGGCCTGACGCATGGCCTGCTGAACCGTGGCCGGGGTGCGGCAGTCGCCGATCATATAGAAGCCGTCAGTAATGTTGTAATAGGTCAATGCCTCATCCCGTTTAGCCTTCATGCCGGCGAAGACCACCACAGAATCGGCGGGGATCGTATGCTCCGTGCCGTCGGCGTCCTTGTAGCTGACACTGTCCTCGTCCACGCCGGTCACAGTCACGCCGGTAATGCCATGGAAGGTCGGAATCGCCTGCCAGGTCTCCTCAAACATGGAATGGAAGTGGATCATGGTGGAGTCCATGGCCAGCTGAGGACGCATCTCCCGCACCGCGACCTCGTGGCCCTTCCTGGCCAGATTCATGCCGCACTCCACGCCGACTTCACCGCCGCCGATGACCACCACGTTATGGCCCAGCTGTTCCGGGTGGATCATGGCCTGTGCGCCGAAGAAAGTCTCCCGCTCAGCCAGGCCGGGGATGGGCGGCTTGGTGGGTGCTGCGTCCAGTGCGGCGATGACGATGTCATAATTCCCGGCGGCGATGAGCTCCGGAGTCGCAGTGGTGTTCAGATGCACGTCAATGCCCCGCTTCTCCACCTGATGGATAAGGTAATTCTTGAAGTCCCGGAGCATCCACTTGAAGTCCACAAATTCGGAGTGGTAGATCGCACCGCCCAGATGATCCTCCTTTTCGTAGAGCGTCACCTTGTGCCCGCAGTCGCAGAGATCCATAGCCGCCTTCATACCGGCCGGACCTCCGCCAATGACGGCAATGCGCTTGCTGAGGCCGGGCTGGCTGACCAGATGGTGGAGCCGGTGCTCAATGCCGATCTTCGGGTTGACAGAGCAGACGGATACAAAGGGATCGTTGGGACCGCGGCCATGGCATTTGTTGCACCGCAGGCAGGGCACGATGTCGTCTGCACGGCCTTCATAGACCAGCTTGCCGTAATCCAGGTTGGACACCCAGGCCCGGGCCATGGAGACGATGTCGATCTTACCCTCAGCAATGGCCTTTTCACAGGTCTCCGGGTTCTGCCAGCCGCCCACGGAGGCAATGAGCATTTTGACGCCGGACTTTTTGATGTACTCGGTCTGTCGCAGGAAGGGGGTCTCCTCCAGGTTATAGTTGGTAGGATGGTTGGGGTCGGCATCGCTGGCACGGATCTGGGCGATATTTTGGACTCTACGGCGAACACGCCATTGCCGCCGTTGCAGGAGCCGCCGGTATGGTCGCTGGCCTCAAACACGTCCACCTTAACGCCGCGCTGAGCGGCCTCGATGGCGGCGGGGATGCCCGCCGCGCCCGCGCCGATGATGGCGACATCTGTTGTGAGTTTTCTCATGATCCTTCCCTCACTTTACCGCGTATTTTGCCGCGCTGCGTCCGGCGATGCGGCCGGAATTGATCGCATAGGACATGGCACCGCCGAAAATATAGGCACCGCAGTAGTCATTGGACTGCCAGCCCGCCGTGGTCGATCCGGCGGCGTACAGGCCGGAAATGGGGTCCCAGTTCTGGTCGATGACCTCCATCTTCTCCGTCACTCGGATGGGACCGCAGGTGTCTACCGCAATGGCCCCTGTGGCGGATGCCGCAAAACGGGCCCACATGGCAGGGGGGCCAGATACTTACGGGGTTTGTTAAAGTCCTCGTCATAGCCGTGTTCGCAGTAGCCGTTGTAGCGGTTCAGCTCGTCCTGCAACACCTCCGGCTTGCAGCCGATCCAGTTGGCCAGTTCCTCCACCGTATCGCAGATAGCGCACTCGGTGGGAGCCTTCTCAGCCGCCCTGGCAAACTGTTCCTTCAGGTCCGGGATGGGCACGCCCCGGAAATTGTCGCCCTTGGACAGTTCCATGCCAAGATCCATCATACGGTGCATGGTGCCCTCGTCAAAGATGACATAGGACGCCTTTTCCGGCTGGTTCAGCATAGCGTTGATCGCGATCTGAAGAATGGAGCCGACAGTCTCATCCACATAACGGCGGCCCTTCTTGTTGACCCACATCAGATAGGGCTCACGGCCAAACTCACTGAGGGTGCGGGGAGCGCAGTCGGAGCTGGCGCAGCCCTCCTTGATGAGCATGATGTCCCGCTCCAGGTTCGCGCCCACGGACTCAGCCATCGTGACGCTCTCGCCCATATTTGGTGCCTTATATCCGCCGAAGTTTTCCTCGTCGTAGTCTGGGTAGAACCGCTTGACCATCTCGGTGTTAGCCAGAAAGCCGCCGGAAGCCAGGATCACGCTCGGAGCGTGGATCTCAAACTGTGCGCCCGCATGGCTGGCCTTCACGCCGACCACAGCGCCGTTCTCCGTCAGCAGCTCATCCACCATCGTCTCGGTGAAGAACTGCGCGCCCCGGGCGATCAGCTCCTCGACCAGATGTGCCATGGGAGTCGCCATAGTGGAGTCCTTGACGCAGTGCCAATGCGGGGCAATGTCATAGGTCATGCGGGTGGTCGTGTTTACCTCAAACTCCACATCCCGCTTGCGCAGCCAGTCGATGGTATTGCCGGACTGATTGATCCAGGCCCGGAGCACCCAGCCGTTCACACAGGAGTAGTGGTGCCAGTTCATGGCATTGGTGAAGATCTCGTCCTTATCGGATTTGACCATTGCCTGCCGCAGCACACTGCTCTCGCAGGCGAACAGGCCGCGTGCCATGACAGAGTTGCCGCCGGCGCGCTTCTGCTTCTCGATGATGACGACGCGCTTCGTGCCGTTTTTAAACGCGGACACCGCCGCCGGAATACCGGAGCCGCCGCAGCCCACCTCGACTACGTCTGCCTCCAGCACGCCGTTTTCCGGTACAGGTGCGCAGTCCAGCTTCGGAATGCCGCGGTACATAAATTCAATGGGAGGCGGGCCGTCGTCCTCACTGGGACCAGGTCCAGGGCCGTTTTTCTTCATCTCATCCATGTGGAAAAGCTCCCTCCCTTTTTCATTGTCCTTATTATATCGGTTTCTCCCAATGCTGTGTTTGTGATTTTTGCCCAACAGCTTCGCATTCCTTTGTAAAATCGGCGTATGCTCTCAAAATCGCTCCGGCCTTTTTTGTGGAAACTACCCACGCTTTGTGCTACTATATAATAAAGGAGCGATGAAGCATTCACCGCAACACCATGAGCTATCGGGTCAATAAGATCAACGAGCTCATCGATGTGGATCTGGAAAACAGCGAGACAGTGTTCCACCTGCTGTTTTCCTACCATGTGCTGGAATATTAGTCATGAAGGATCAGCAGGCGCAGAAACAACGGCGCCCACAGGGGCTGTGAATGGAATTGGCTGAAAAAGTTTCAAGAAAGGGGAGGTACTCTGTTATACAGCAGGGTACCTTCTCTTTTATAGTACGCCTTGAGTGTCCTTGCTCTCACATTGCAACACCCACAGCCTTGCACTTTCCGGTATGCTGCCGTTGTTTTCTATCTGCGCTTCCAGTATTCTGAAATACACAGAACCGGACGGAGCATGCGATATTTTTTAAGAGGGTTGACAAACTGCATTTGGTACGCTATAATCCGAATATACCAACCGTTTTAGTTGGTTTATTGATCATAAGAAATCGAGGTGAGTATGATGACCGTAGTTTTTCAGACACTGCTGCGGAGCAATTTTCG